>Ga0306920_100004320_pt1 | contig 18215 bp, 14 predicted proteins | sample flu12Cox44000170_FD_204666 | JGI IMG/M metagenome (GOLD analysis project Ga0306920, IMG submission 204666) | Lab enrichment of tropical soil microbial communities from Luquillo Experimental Forest, Puerto Rico - flux4day.12C.oxic.44.000.170 (v2)... | ecosystem: Environmental > Terrestrial >... | reverse complement strand
GGCGCTCGTGATCTGGGGCGGCGATAGCTTTACGGTGCCGATCCCGCAAGTCTTGCGCGGCGGTTTGCGGGTGTTTGGCGTGTTCTATCCGATCTATCGGCTGTTCGTGCTGGCGATGGGGATCATCGTGTTCGCAGGCCTGTGGGCGCTTCTCAACCACACGCGGTTAGGGGCGCTGATCCGCGCCGGCGTCGACGATGCCGAGATGGTGGAAGCCTCCGGCGTCAATATCCGCCGCGTCTTCCTGGTCACCTTCCTGCTCGGCTCGGCGCTCGCTGGACTTGGCGGCCTGATGGGCGGCGCGTTTCTGTCGCTTTATCCTTCCGCGGACGCCGAAATCCTGGTGTTCAGCCTTGCCGTCGTCATCATCGGCGGTCGCGGCAGCCTGGTCGGTGTCGGCGTGGGCAGTCTTCTGGTCGGTCTTCTCAATACGCTCGGGCAGGTGATGTTTCCCGAACTCGCCTATTTCGTGATCTTCGGCCCGATGGCGGTCTTGCTTGCGTTTCGGCCGCTGGGCCTGTTCGGACGGGCGGCATGAGCATGAGGCAAGCCTCGCCGCAGCCGATCAGGATCGCCGGCATGACCGGCCGATCCGTCATTGCCGCGATCGCGGTGCTCGCGGTTGTGGCCGCGCTGCCTTTGGTGCTTTCCAACTACCAGGTCGGGCTTGCCACCGAGATGCTCATCTTCGGCATGCTCGCCATGTCGATCGATATTCTCGCTGGTTTTGCCGGACGCACCTCGCTCGGTCACGGCGCCATCTTCGGTGTCTCCGGTTATGTCGTTGTGTATGCTTCCGCGCAAGTTGGGCTCTCGCCTGCGGTCGCCTTCGTGCTCGGGGTGATGGCTGCGACGATCGTCGCGGTGATCTTTGGAACGATCGCGGTGCGCACGTCTGGGGTCTATTTCCTTTTGCTGACGCTCGCGCTTGGCATGATCGTCTGGGGGATATGCCTGCGCTGGACCCAGGTGACGGGCGGGGAGAACGGCTTGCGGGGCGACGTGCGACCGGCCTTTCTGGTATCGCACCGCGCCTTCTACTGGGCGGTGCTGGTGGCTGCGACGCTGGTGAGCTACGCGATGTGGCGTTTCGTCCGCTCGCCGTTCGGTCTCACGCTGCTCGGCATCCGCGACAGCGAAAGCCGAATGGGAAGTCTGGGCTACAACGTCTCGCTGCATCTTTTTATCGGATTTGCGGTTTCCGGCTTTTTCGCCGGAACGGCCGGCGCGCTCTATGCGATGTTCAATAATTTCGTCAGCCCTTCGACGGTGGCGCTGGCGCAGTCGGTCGAGGGCGTGTTGATGATGATCGCCGGTGGGGTCGGCACACTGTTCGGCGGCTTTGTCGGCGCGGCTGCGATCATCGCGCTTGAAAATGTGGTGAGCGCCTATACGGAGCGCTGGCAGACGGTGCTTGGCGTGACCTTCATCCTGATCATGATTTTCGCCCCGGAGGGGATCATCGGCACGCTCCGAGCCACCCTGACGCGCAAGACACGCCAAAAGGAACGTTAATCGTTTCCGTGAAAGGACATTGAAATGGACCGCAGGCATTTCCTGAAAAATTCCACCGCCGCGCTCACCGCTGCCGGCTTCGGCGCGGCGCCCTGGAAACGCGCCTTCGCGCAATCAGGCCCGATCAAGATCGGTTTGTTGGCCCCGCTCACCGGCGTGGTGGCCTCGGGCGGCAAGGAGATGGTCGAGGGCGTGCAGTTCTATCTCGATCAGGCGAAGGGCGAGATCGCCGGCCGCAAGGTGGAACTGGTGATCGAGGACGACGCCTCGAACCCCGACACCGCGCTGCAGAAGGCGCGCCGCCTGGTCGAGCAGGGCAATTGCCACATGCTGATCGGCGACCTGCTTGCCAACACGGGCCTTGCGGTCGCCAACTACGTCAAGGGAACCGGCACGCCATATTTCATCCCGATCATTGCGGCCGACGACCTCACCCAGCGGAGCCGCATCAGGAACGTGATCCGTGTCGCCGGCTATTCGGCCAGCGCCTTCACCCATCCTTTCGGCGATTGGGCCCGTAAACAGGGGTACAAAAAGATCGCAACCATCAGCCAGGATTACACCTTCGGCCACGAGCAGTGCGGCGGTCTTGCCCAGGTGTTCACCGAAGGCGGCGGCGAAATCGTGCAGCAGTTCTGGCATCCACTGAACACGGCGGACTTCAGCCCCTATCTCGGCCAGCTCGCGGATTTGAAGGTGGATGCGATCTTTGCCATGGAAACCGGCGCCGATGCCACGCGTTTCATCCAGCAATATGCAAGCTTCGGGCTGAAGGGAAAAATCCCGCTGTTGGGGGCGATGAACGCCACCGACCAGTCGGTGATCCGCACATTGGGCGAGGAGTGCGAGGGCATTATCGCGGCAGCTCACTTCGCCGAAGGATCGGACAATCCGGTCACGCAGAAATTCACTCACGATTATGAAGCCAAATACGGCAAGATTCCCTCGCTTTACGGCTTCTCGATGTATTCGGGGATCATGTGGGTGGCGCAGGCGATCGAAAAGCTCGGCGGCAAGGTCGAGGACCGCGATCTTTTGATCGATACCGTGCTCAAGACCGAACTCACCGGCTCACCGCTCGGCAAGACCGTGAAGCTCGACAGTTACGGCAATCCGATCTACGACGTCCAGATTCGCAAAGTGGTCAAGCGCGCCGACGGCAAATACTGGAACGCGCCGATCACAAGCTATCCGAACGTGTCGCAGTTCTGGACCTACAATCCCGAGACCTACATGAAGCAGCCGCCTTATTCGCGAAGCTTCCAGGGCATCAAGAAAACCTGATCCAGTGGTCCGATTCTAACATTCGCATTCCGGTCGGGTGATGCGAATGTTGGAATCAAAATGACCACTGGCAAATGTATGTTTCTGGTGGAGTTTGGGATTTGACATTCGCTTTTCGAATTTGAGGCCGGGAAGGTGGCGAATGTTAAATCCACTTCACTAGCCCACTGGCGGCGCGCAGGCCTACTCCCGCGTTCCGCTTTTATTTGCGGAAAATTGCCGTGTCCGAGCCGATCCTGAGGCTATCCGATGTGGTCGTTGCGTTCGACGCTTTGCGCGCGGTCGACGGTGTCAGCCTCACCGTGCCGCGTGGCCAACGCCGTGCCATCATCGGTCCCAACGGTGCCGGCAAGACCACGCTGTTCAACGCCATCGCCGGAATTCTGCCGCCAACCGCGGGACGGATCGCATTCGACGGTCACGACGTCACGCGCCTCCCACCGCATAGGCGCGCCCGGCTTGGCGTTTCCCGCACTTTCCAGATCACCAATCTGTTTCCGCGGTTGAGCGTCACCGACAATATGCTGCTCGCCTTGCGCGGACGATCGCGGCGCAAGTTTTCCCTTTTCGGCAAGCCGGATGTGGATTCGGCTGAAGCGCCGCAAATCGCGGCTGCGCTCGAGGCGGTCCGGATCGCCGCGCGTGCCGACGTCATGGTGAAGGATCTCTCCTATGGCGAGCAACGTCAGCTCGAAATCGCCCTGTCGCTCGTTACCTCGCCGCGGCTGCTGCTGCTCGATGAGCCGGCCGCTGGCCTCTCGCCGTCCGAGCGTTCGATGGTTGCGGGGATCATCCGATCGCTCGACCGCGATATCACTGTGGTGCTGATCGAGCACGACATGGACCTCGCGCTTGGGTTAGTCGATCTCGTCACCTGCATGTTCGAAGGCCGCGTTCTGGTCGAGCAGTCGCCCGAGGAGATCCGCCGCAACAAGCAGGTGCAGGAAGTCTATCTGGGACGTCCGCGCCATGCTTGAGGTTCGGGACCTGCACGCGGGATACGGAGAAGCGCATGTGATCCACGGTGTCTCGCTCGACGTGGCGGGCGGCGAGGTCGTGGCCGTGCTCGGGCGCAACGGCATGGGCAAGACCACCCTCATTCGTTCCATCATGGGGTTGGCGCCGCCGCAGATTCGCTCAGGATCGATCGGTTGGCGCGGCGAGAGCTTGATCGGCCTGCGGCCGCATGACATCGCTGCGCGCAGAATTGCCATCGTTCCGCAAGGTCGGCGCCTGTTTGCGTCGTTGACCGTGACCGAGCATCTGACCATGTTGAAGGGCACGCGGGCGAGGACGGGGTGGACCGTGGAACGCGTGTTCGCTCTGTTTCCGCGGCTTGCCGAACGGCGCAATCACCGCGGCGGACAATTGTCCGGTGGCGAGCGCGGCATGCTCGCGGTCGGCCGCGCACTGATGATCGATCCGCAAATGATCCTGATGGATGAACCCTCCGAAGGCCTCGCGCCGGTGATGGTTCAGCACCTTGAGAGTATCGTGCTTGATTTGAAACGCGAGGGCCTGTCGATCCTGTTGGTCGAGCAAAATCTCTATAGCGCGCTTGCGGTCGCCGACCGCGTCTATGTTCTGGAAACCGGTCGGGTGGTGCATCAGGGCGATGCCGCGACGCTGGCGCGGCAAACCGAGCTGTTGTTTCAGCACCTCGGCGTGCAGTAGGGACGGCTCTTCAAAATCGCTGACGTCAAATTGCTCGCTGCCGTTGCGCGCCGGAATCCCTTTCCCGCTTCTCGCCTGCTTCTCTGTCCAGCCGCGGCGGCTTGATCGCGCAGTCGGCCAGCCGATCGATTTCATCCAGCTCGACCGCATGGTGGCGGCCCCATTCGCACAACGCCGAGAGCACCGGCTCGAAGCTCAAGCCGAGCGGCGTGGCGCTGTACTCGACGCGGGGAGGGACCTCGCGGAAGACCTCGCGATGGACGATGCCGTGCTCTTCCATTTCCCGTAGCTGCTGGATCAGCATTTTCTGGCTGACATCCGGCAGCAGCCGCTGCAACTGCGACAGACGCTGCGGTCCGTCGAACAGATGATAGAGAATGATCGCCTTCCAGCGCCCCGAAATCACCTTCAGCGCGCGCTCGGCGGGCAATAGCGGCAGGCGCTTTACGGGGTCGGCCATACTTACCTCCTGGTTCATATCACACAGATTAGTCGGTACGACGCGCCCTCGCCAATACTCTAGATAGCCGGCTCCTTGAAACGTCATCACAGGAGTTGGCGATGAAGGCCGTTCAGATCAGCCGCTTCGGCGGCCCCGAAGTTCTCAAGCTTGTGGAACTGCCGACGCCGGTGCCGGGAACCGGCCAATTGCTCGTGCGCATTCGTGCCAGCGGGGTCAATTTGTTCGACGCACTGACGCGCCAGGATCGTTACGCGGTAACGCCGCCGTTACCTGCAATACTCGGCGCCGAGGCAGCGGGCGTCGTCGAGGCGATTGGCGACAACGTTCACGGAATTGCGATCGGCCAGCGCGTCGCGGTGCCGCTATTCGCGGCCAACAGCCTCGGATCCTATGCCGAATATGTCGCCATCGAAGCCGCTCTCGCGGTGCCGCTGCCCGATGCCATATCCTTCGAACAGGCGGCCGCGCTTCAGATCCAGGGACTCACGGCGCTCTACCTGACGCGGCAGGCGCCGCCAAAAGGCAAAACCGTTCTGATCAATGCGGCGGCCGGCGGGGTCGGCTCCTTCCTGGTGCAACTCGCCCGACGAGCCGGGGCGCGGAAGGTGATCGCGGGCGCGAGCTCGCCGGACAAGATCGACTTTACCCGCTCGCTTGGGGCCGATGCCGGCGTCAATTACACGAGGTCCGACTGGACCGAGGAGCTGCGGCGCGTCACCGATGGTAACGGGCCGGACATCATCTACGAATCCGTCGGTGGCGATATCACCGGCGCCAGCCTCGCCGCGCTGGCCCCGCTGGGGCAAGTCGTCATCTACGGCGCGCTGAACATCCAGAGCTTCCAATTGGGAGTGGGCGAGCTTCTCGGCCTCATCTTCAAGAACCAGTCATTGACCGGGTTCGCCCTCCAGCCTTTACTGACGCCGGAATCGCTTCGCACCGGGCTTGCCGAGCTGTTCGATCTTGTGCTCAGGGGCGAACTAGTGGTGACCATCGGCGGAAAATATCCACTGGCGGAAGCCTCGAAGGCCCACACCGCCCTGGAGGGACGCGGGACGAGAGGAAAACTCATTTTGGTAGCGTAACAGCGGCGAAATGGAATGATGATTATCATTCCATTTGTAGAATTATGATCTCATTGAATGATGATCGTAACTTAACATATGGAATGATGATTGTCATTTCATTGGTGTAGATGCCGCTTCGAATCGTCTTATCCGGCAGTTTTGCTTACTACCCTGGCGTCTCTCGCTCGAGGGAAAATGGCCCAAAGCGCTCTCTTGCGAGCATGGATTGGAACCACCATTTGAAGCGGCGAGGGTAAAACCATGCTGGATTTCACGAACGATACCTCACACGATTCTGCTACATCTCGGGCGAACTCCGCGGCGCAAACAACCGACCAAGTCCTTCTCGATGCCTACTCCAACGCGGTCATCGACGTCACCGAACGCGTCGGGCCCGCGGTGGTTCGTGTCGAAACCGGCGCCAGGGAGAGCAATGGCCGCCCACGCGGAGGGCTTGGTTCCGGGATCGTCATCTCGCCTGATGGACTTGTTCTTACCAACAGCCATGTTGTCGGATCGTCACGGCAAATCAGGCTCCGCGACACCGAGGGCGTCGTCACGGATGCGCGCGTGCTCGGGGTCGATCCCGATACCGATCTTGCCCTGCTACGCGCCGACGGCGCGCGCGACCTGCGCTATGCCTTGCTTGGCAACTCCAGGAATCTGCGGCGCGGCCAGCTCGTGGTCGCGATCGGCAACCCTCTCGGTTTCGAATCGACCGTCACCGCAGGCGTGGTGTCTGCGCTTGGCCGCTCGATCCGCTCGGTGAGCGGCCGAACGATCGAAGACGTCATTCAGACCGACGCCGCGCTCAATCCCGGCAACTCAGGTGGCCCTCTGGTGTCGTCAAGCGCCGAGGTGATTGGCATCAACACGGCGATCATCAGCGGAGCCCAGGGCATTTGCTTTGCGGTCGCCAGCAACACCGCGCAGTTCGTACTTTCCGAGATCATCCGCCACGGTTACGTCCGGCGCGCCTATATCGGCGTGGCCGGACAAACCGCACCCGTCCCGAGACGGCATGCCGTGATCGCCGGTGTCGACAACAAGATGGGTGCTCTTTTGGCGCAGATCGAGCCGGATGGGCCGGCGGCTCGCGCCGGACTGTTGCCCGGTGACGTCGTGATCAGGCTCGACGGCGTTGACATCAACGGCGTAGACGACCTGATCCGTGTTCTTGATCGCGACCGCATCGGACGCACGCTCGAAATGGACGTGCTCCGGCTCGGCCGGCCGCGCGCCATCGCCATCCATCCGATCGAGCGCAAGCCGCCGCGCCAACTGCAGGTGCCGTAGGGCTTTCGGCTTGGGCGAGCCCGATAAAAATTTGCTGAACCCAATTCAGAGGTCGCGTCCCGGGGTTTACATGCTGCCCCCACCTCCGATTTTTCGATCAGGATCGTCATACATCGGAGGGGGCCACGCCGGACTGGAAGATTTGGGATCGCTGGTGCCAGGGCCGTTTTGGATCTTCTTCCTATTCTTCCCGATTTCCCAGCTATTGTTTGCCGCGGCCTTGACCGATGTGACCATCGGAACTGCCACCAGCGCAGCTACGCAAATGGACAGCGTCAAAAGCCGGATCGCAGATTTGATCAACTGTTCCTCCTGATGTGAATGGATTAAGCGAGACATAATGTCATCGGTGGTACGATGCGCAGCGACAAATGTTACCGCGGAAATCGCACAGGTTTGTGATCCTTTGGCAGGATCCGTTATGTGGTGCCGATGCACGAACGGTTCGGACGTAATTCAAGCGCGCAAACCGGAGCCTGCTGACAGAAATCTATTCAACTTCGCGGCATCGTACCGGCATTGGGCTTCACACATGCACGGCGGCCCGGACCCGGCCGGCATTGCCGAAGACGCGCACGTAGCGCTCGACCTCGCTCGGACTGCCGGTCGCCTTTTCGGGGTTGTCGGAGAGTTTTACCGCGGGCCGCCCATCGACCGCAGTGACCTTGCAGACGATCGAGATCGGATCGAGGTCGACCGAACCGTCCGGCGCGCATCCGACGAAATCGTTGGTCAGGTTGGTGCCCCAGCCGAAACTGATGCGGACCCGGCCAGCAAAATGTTGGTAGATCTCCTCGATGGAATCGACGTCCATGGCGTCGGAAAAGACCAGAAGCTTTTCCTTAGGGTTTTGGCCCTTCTGCTTCCACCATTTGATGATTTCCTCGCCGGCCGCAATCGGCGGCGCGCTGTCCGGGCGAAAGCCGGTCCAGTCGGCGACCCAGTCGGGGGCATCGCGTAAGAACGCCTTGGTACCGAAGGCGTCGGGCAGCGCGATCAGGAGATTTCCGCCGTAGGTGTGGCGCCACTGATCGAGGATACGGTACGGCGCCCAGCGCAGTTCTTCATCGTCGTTCGCCAGCGCCGCGGCCACCATCGGCAATTCATGGGCGTTGGTTCCGATCGCCTCCAGATCGTTGTCCATTGCCAGCAATACGTTCGATGTCCCGGTGAATGCCGGCCCCAAACCTTCCTTGACCGCCTCGACGCACCAGCGTTGCCAGAGAAAGCCGTGGCGGCGTCGCGTGCCGAAGTCGGAAAGACGCAGGCCCTCCAGCTTGCGCAGACGCTCGACCTTGGTCCACAGCTTGGCCTTGGCGCGAGCGTAAAGCACGTCGAGGGCAAAGCGGCCTTGCCCCTTCATCACGTGGCGTGAGCGCAATTCATTGAGGATAGCGAGCGCCGGGATTTCCCACATGGTGGTATGGGTCCAGGGGCCGTAAAAATTCAGTTCATACTGGCCCTCGATCTTCTTGAGCTCGTATTCGGGAAGGCGAAAAGTCGAGAGATAGTTGATGAATTCGGGCGAGAACATCTGGGTCTTGCCGTAGAACGTGTTACCGGCAAGCCAGATCAGTTCCTTTTTGCTGAACCGGATCGAACGCGCATGATCGAGCTGGGCACGAAGCTCGCTCTCGTCGATCACGTCGGCAAGGCGCACATGCTTGCTGCGGTTGATGACCGAAAAGGTCACCCGCTGGTTCGGGTAGAACTCCCGGATCATCTGCAGCATCAGAAGCTTGTAGAAATCGGTGTCGAGCAGGCTGCGCACGATCGGGTCGAGCCGCCAGCCGTGATTGTAGGTCCGCGTTGCGATATCCGTGACTGTCATGGGAGAATTCTATCTCGCCCGAGCCGTTGCAACCAGTGTGAAAGCTGCTCCACTTGCATGGCAGATCAACGCGAAATCCCGCCCCGGATACGGTTAACCACCGCCCCCACGTCGCTCCAGGCCGGCTTTTCCGGCGCGAATTGCCGCCGGAGAAAGGAGACGAGCTCGACGATCTGCTCATCGGACAGGCTGTCCTTGAAGGCGGGCATATAGCCGAGATCGCTTGAAACCGGCGTGGTGATCCCGTGCAGGATCACCTGGATCAGGTTGTCGGGGACGGGTGCGTGCAAATTGCTGTTGAGCGCCAGCGATGGCCGGCTGCCGAACAAAGGCGGCCCGCCGACCGCATGGCAAACAGCGCAAGCACCTTCATAGAGACGAAAACCCGTCGGGGAGGCGGACGCCGCCCGCGTGGCAGTCATTTTTTCGAGCCTGTTCGCCAGCGCGTCCTGATCGGCCCTGTTGATCGCGCCTTCGTTGAAGGAGGCGAGATAGACTGCAATCGCGCGAATGTCGTCGTCGGAAAGCGCCTTCAAGTCCTGTACGACAGGTGCCATGGGTCCCGCGGCGACACCGTGGAGGGAGGATTCGCCGCTGCGCAGATAAGCGAACAATTCATCCTCGCTCCAGGGGATCGGTGCCTGCGAGAGCGAGGTCAGCGCCGGGGCTTCCCAGCCTTCGGCAAATCCGCCCGCGAGATAGGCATTCGCCTTTTCGGCGCCAAGTGTGTTGCGCGGGGAATGGCAGGCACCGCAATGGCCCAGGCCTTCCACGAGATAGGCACCGCGATTCCATTGGGCCGATTTGCGCGCATCGGCCACGAACGCGCCGGCGCGGTGGAACAGTGCGTTCCATCCTGCCATCAGCGGTCGCCAGTTAAACGGAAACGCGAGCGCCAGTTCGCGGTTTCTGGCGCTTATCGGCGCCTGCGCCATCAGATAGGCGTAGAGCGCCTGCAGGTCGGCATCGGTCGCTTGGGCGAAATGCGTGTAGGGAAAGGCCGGATAGAGGTGCCGGCCATCGCGATGGATGCCCTCGCGCATGGCACGCTCGAAAGCCGGGTAGGACCAGTTGCCGATACCGGTCTCGACGTCGGGGGTGATGTTGGTGCTGAAGATCGTGCCAAACGGCGTCTGGATCGCGCGGCCGCCGGCATTGACGATGCCGTTGATATCGGTGTGACAGACCGCGCAATTGCCGAGTGCTGCGAGTTGCCGGCCACGCTCGATCGTGGCTGGCGAAAACACCGACGCATCCGGCCGTACCACCGGTGCGATCGATCGCCACGGCAGCGCGGCAGCCGCAATCCCGATGCCGGCGGCAACCAGGGCGGCGATGGTTGCAAAAACGCCGCGGCGCGGGAGAAACGGATTTCGCCGTTGTTCGCGCGAGAACGGTGAGACAAGCGACGTCGCGGAAAGCTCGCGTTTCGCCGGCGGTTTTTCGCCGCACAGTCCTGCAAGAATACGGTCCGGCGTGAACGGCGGTTCGCGAAAACGCACCCCGGTTGCGTCGAAAATCGCGTTCGCAATCGCCGCCGCACTCGGGACGGATGCGGATTCACCAACGCCTAACGGCGGCTGACCGGGCCTTGGCAACATCAGGACATCGATCTTGGGCAGGTCCGGAAAGGTGATGATGGGGTAGGCGCCCCACTCGCGGCTGGCCACGGAATGGCGGTCAAAGGAGACTTCTTCCATTAGCGCGCGGCTGGTCGACTGGATGACGTTGCCCTGGATCTGATGACGAACGCCGTCCGGGTTGATCAAGAGGCCCGAATCCTGGCCCGCGACGACGCGAGTTACGCTGACATCGCCGGTCACCTTGTTGACCGCGACGTCGGCGATCCAGGCCGACCACGCGGCGCCGTAGCCTGGAAATTTGCTGTGGACATACAAGGCATAGGCAAAGCCGCGCCCGCGCACGATATCGCCTTCGGCCGCTGGCGCCTGCCGGACCGCGCGCGGCTTCCAGCCGGCCCGTTCGGCCACCGCGTTCACGAGATCGATCGCGCGACCGTCCTTCAGGTAACGCAGGCGATATTCGATCGGATCGACGCCGGCTTCGTGCGCGAGTTCGTCGATATAGGATTCGTGCGCAAACGTATTCGGCAACGCCGAGACGCCTCGAAACCAGGATGCCCGCGCGATCGGCGGCATATCGTGCGCTGTGACGCGGAGATTGTCGTAATCGTAAGGCGGGATAGCGGTGCGGTCGCCCATGTCCGAGACGGCGGCAACCGGCGCGATGGTGCCGGTCAGGAGCAGCGCCAAAGTCGGCGCGCCGTTGGAGGGATAACGGGTTGCGAAATCGTAAGCCGCAACGCTGCCGTCGGCATTCAACCCGCCCTTGATGTCCATCAATTGCGCGGCGCCCTTCGGCTCCCACGCGTGCTCCTGTTCACGGGTCAACTGCACGCGAACGGGGCGGCCGACCGCGCGCGACAACAGAACAGCATCGGCGGAGACATCGTCGGCGCAGTTGCGGCCGTAGCAGCCGGCCGCTTCCATGCGGATGACCTCGATTTCGGACTCTGGCCGTAGCAGCAACTGCGAAAGATCGCCGCGCAGGGCGTGCGGATTTTGCGTGCCGGACCAAACGCGTACCTGACCGTTTCGAAAGTCCGCAACCGCACAGGACGGGCCGATCGAGGCGTGCATTTGATATGGCCAGACATAAGTGCGTGGCATCGGCTTTGCCGTGCGGGAGAGGGCGCCCTCCACGTCGCCTTGGTCGATTAATCTTCGCGGGGTTGAAGCATTGGCGCGCAGCGCCGTCTCGACGTCCTTCAGATCGGGCAGCGTCGGAACCGACTTCCACTTCAACTTCAGTTGCGCCGCCGCCTTGACCGCGTTTTCCTCGCGCTCGGCCACGACGCCGACAAAGTCGCCGATCCGCACGACGGCCACGAGGCCCGGAACATCCCGCACCGATGATTGATCGACTTCGAGAAGGCTGGTGCCGACGAAGGCGCCGGCATCGACCCCCGCATAGGGTGGACGCACGACCCGGCCGTGCAGCATCCCCGGAATGCGCACGTCGTGAACGAACACCAATTCGCCGGTCGCCTTGGCGGGAACGTCGATGCGCTGCACCGATTGCCCGACGATCGTGTAGGACTCAACTCCCTTGACCTCGGCCGTTTCGTCCAACTCGAGCTGGATGATCTCATCGCCGATCAATTCGCCAAAGCTGAGGCTCCGGTTATGGCCGCGGATCAGGCCATCTTCGACAGTCAGCTCCGCGACGGGAAGTTCGAGCCGTTCGGCTGCGCGCGCCAGGAGGAAATGTCGGGCTTGCGCGGCCGCCTTGCGAAGCGGGACCGCCGTGATCTGAATGGTCTCGCTCGCGATGGTCGGTCCCTGGTTGGGCACGCTCGAGGTGTCACCCAACACGACGACGACGCGAGCAAAGGAAACGTCGAGTTCCTCGGCGACGATCTGCCCGAGCGCGGTGCGGATGCCGGTTCCGAGGTCGACATGGCCATTGAAGGCCGTGACCGATCCATCGGCCGTGATCTTGATGAAGGTTTCGAATTCGACGTGCCCGTTGGAAGACGCCCGGCGAACAACCGACAGGATTCCCCGAGGTCTGCTATATTGGGGAAGGTCCGCCGCCATCAGTCCTGAACCTCGACGGTGCGGGCCGCCGCCCGCATCACGGCACGGACGATTTCGATATGCGCCCCGCAGCGGCAAAGATTGTAGCGCAGTGCTTCAAGCGCTTCGGCTTCGGTCGGCCTGGGATTGCGCATCAGCAAGGCCTTGGTCGTCATGATCATGCCGTTGAGGCAGTAACCGCATTGCGCGGCCTGCTCTTGAATAAAGGCTTCCTGCACCGGATCGGGATCGCTGCGCGAACCAAGGCCTTCGAGCGTAATGATTTCGCGATTCAAACAGCCGCTGACGGGAATCACACAGGAACGCGCGGCAACGCCGTCGATCAATACGGTGCAGGTGCCGCATTCGCCAAGGCCGCAGCCGTATTTCGGCCCGTTCAGTTCGAGATCGTTGCGCAGCACGTAAAGCAATGCGGTATCAGGAACAGCGCCAACCTCATGCATCCGTCCGTTGACTTTCAGGCGGATCGTGGCTTGCGTCATGCGGATCGGTTCCGGCAAAATGATTGCGCTGCTAACATTGCTCAAATGCTTTCGAGGATACCGTTTGTATACAAGCGTGCAAGATCGACGTTCCGCACATCCCTCCCTGCCCGCCTTGGGGACAGGCGGCTTGAGCAGATGAGTTTTTTCGGCACAAGGCGTTTTCGCCTCGATGGGCGCTTGACAGGTTTTCGCGGGGCGCGCAACATCGTTCGTATACGAACGAAGCATCCGGCGGCGAACGCTGCGACAGCTCCGGCGCCGCTGATCACGCCGCAAGCTACCTTGACGCCGGCCTGAAGAGCTTGTTCATGCTGACCGATCCACCTGCCGCCGCCGAGAAGATCCGCTGCGATGCGTGCCCCGTGATGTGCTACATCAAGCCGGGCGCGGCCGGCGCCTGCGATCGTTACGCCAATCACGATGGTCAATTGGTGCGCGTCGATCCGCACATTGTCCTGGAACGAACGGTGTCGCATGGTGGACGGCTGGTGCCGTTCCAGGCAACCGGCGACTGGGACGGAAAGATCGTCCAAGAGCAGGACGTGTTCGTGACCGCAATCGGCGCCGGTACGACCTATCCCGACTACAAGCCAGCACCCTTTATCGTTTCCTCGGAGGTCGACGGCGTCGATATGGTCACGGTCGTGACCGAGGGCATCTTCAGCTATTGCGGCGTCAAGGTGAAGATCGACACCGATCGGTTTCTCGGTCCGGAGACCGCAACCGTCCGCGCGCAGGGCGAGGCGGTGGGTCACGTCACCACCAGCGAGTACGGCTCGCAGATGCTGTCGTTGGGCGGCGTGCATCACCTGACCGGCGGCTCGAAGAAGGAAGGGCGCGTCACCTGCGACACGTTGATGGATTTGAGCAATTGCAAGCCCGTCGAGCTCACCATCGACGGTGGCGCCACCGTGGTGGTGCAGGCCGGTTATCCCCCGATCGTCAACGGGGTCCTTGAAGAGCGGATGCGGGTCGGTTGCGGTTCGGCCACCATCGGCATGTTCGCCAAGCAGTGGCATGGCAAGGTCGATGAAGTCGTGGTCGTCGATGACCACATCACCGGTGTGTTAAGCGAACATCAGGCGGGCAAGGTGCTGGACGTTGCCGATACTGGAATCAAGATGAAGGGACGGCGCTCGACGCCGGGCCGCTATTTTCAGGTCGCCGAGCCCGGCACCGGTTGGGGCGGCACCAATATTTCCGATCCGCTCGCAATCCTCGGTCCGTTCGATCCGAAAGTCGCCCGTCCCGGGATGACCGTTCTGATGGTCTCGACCACCGGCGAGCACGCGGCCTATTTTGAACTCGACGAAGCGCTCAAGCCGATCGAAAAGCCGATGCCGGCCGATCTGAAACTTTCGGTCGAACGGATCCAGGAGAATTGCGAGCCGGCGCTTTGCACCGTGCTGTTCATGGGAGGGGCGGGCGGTTCGTTGCGGGCCGGCGTTACCGACAATCCGGTGCGGCTGACGCGGTCGGTGAAAGAGGCGCTGACGCGCGTCACCAGCGGCGGCGCGCCGGTCTATGTCTGGCCCGGCGGCGGCATCACCTTCATGGTCGACGTCAGGCGCCTGCCGGCCGGCGCCTTCGGTTACGTGCCGACGCCGGCACTGGTCGCGCCGATCGAGTTCACGTTGCGGCTTTCCGATTATGCTGCGCTGGGCGGCCACATGGATCATGTTCGACCGCTGGCTTCGTTGAAGACGAATGCCGACGCCCGTCAGGTAACGGCCCCGCAATCTCTGCCGGAAAAGCGGCCATGAAACGATTGCCGCAGATCGGTTTTTTGGCCGACGGCAGACGGCTCCATCTGCAGGATGGTCCGATCGATCTAATCGTGGAAGCACGTGGCAGCGAGAAGAGCCTGCGCGCCGCCTATCGCGCTGCCATCAGCCGCTTCACCGGATTGCTCGATGAGCTCTGCGATGAACTGCCCTTGTTGCGACAGGCCGCCGACCCACGCGCCTGCTCGCTCAAAGGCGCCATTGCGCGCCGCATGCATGCGGCAGTCGCTCCCTTTGCGGCGGAGCATTTCATCACGCCGATGGCGGCGGTGGCCGGCAGCGTGGCCGAGGAAATTCTCGGTTCAATGCTGGATCAGGCATCGCTGACACGCGCCTTTGTCAATAATGGCGGCGACGTCGCGTTGCATCTTGCGGAGAACGAGCAGTTCACGGTCGGCATGATGGATCGTCCCGACAAGTTCGGCCTGATGCGAACGATGATCATCGACGCCAGCGACGTCAGCCGCGGTGTTGCGACCAGCGGACGTCATGGACGCAGCTTTTCGCTTGGCATCGCCGATGCTGTCACCGTGCTGGCGCGGACGGCAGCGCAGGCCGACGCCGCCGCCACCATCATTGCGAACGCGGTCGATTTGCCCGGGCATCCAGCCATCGTCCGCTGCCCTGCTCAAGACCTGCAGCCCGACAGCGATCTCGGCGTGCGGCTCGTGACGCGCGAGGTCGGCTTGCTGGCGGAATTCGAGATCGCTGTCGGGCTTTCGGCTGGCGCTGAAAAAGCGCGCACCCTGCTTGCCGCAGGCCTGATCGACGGCGCCGCACTGCATTTGCAAGGCGAGACGCGCGTCATTGCGCTGAAACGTTTCGGTGCAAGTGTCTCGACCGGCGCGTCAGCACGTGTAATCGAAAGTTTGATTCATGCATGAAGCAAGGCCAGCGGTTGAAACCGGAAAACAGGGCGGAAAGCCATGAGCGCGGTCATTCGCAAGATCGTAACCGTCGTTGAGGAGACGATGCTGGAGATGGGGCAGAAAGTCGCGCCGCCGAGCAGACGCGCGGCCGCGATCGCGGTGATTGAAAACCCGTTTGCCGGACGCTATGTCGAAGATCTCACGCCACTGATCGAGATCGGCGAGGAACTCGGCGACCTCCTGGCCAAGCGGGCCGTGGCGGCGCTGGGAATCGAAGGCTCGAAGGCGCACAGTTACGGCAAGGCGGCCGCGGTGGGAGAAAACGGCGAACTCGAACACGCGGCCGCGATCCTGCATCCGAAGATGGGTGCGCCGGTACGCAAGGTTCTGGGCAAGGGCGCGGCACTGATTCCGTCGTCGAAAAAGCGCAGCGGCCCCGGCACGACACTCGACATTCCGCTCGGCCACAAGGACGCGGCCTTTGTCAGGAGCCATTTCGATGGCATGGAAGTGCAGATCAACGACGCGCCGCGCGCCAATGAAATCATGGTCGCGGTCGCCGTGACCGACAGCGGCCGGCCGCTGCCGCGCGTCGGGGGTTTGAAGCTTTCCGAGGTGAGGGGCGAAGACGGTCTGCGATAACTCATTTCTTCAAGTCGGAGGTTCGGGATGCAACGAAGCAAACATCTGTTGGGATTGACGCTCGCCATCGCCTTCATCGGCCTGGCGCAGTTCGCCAGCGCTCAGAGCGAAATGAAGGGCGGTGAAATCAAGATCGGTGAAATCAATAGCTATTCGCTCTTGCCCGCCTTCACCGAGCCCTATCGCAAGGGCTGGCAGCTCGCGGTCGAACAGATCAACGCCGCCGGCGGCGTCAGCGGCAAGAAGCTCGTTGTCATCTCCAAGGACGACGGTGGCAAGCCGGCGGACGCGCAAACCGCGGCGAACGAACTGGTCTCGAACGAAAATGTCGCCATGCTGGCGGGCACGTTCCTGTCGAACATCGGCCTTGCGGTCAGCGACTTCGCCAACCAGAAGAAAGTGTTCTTCCTCGCTGCCGAACCGCTGACGGACGCCATCACCTGGTCGAAGGGCAACCGCTACACTTTCCGCCTGCGCCCCTCCAACTACATGCAGGCGGCCATGCTGGTGGAGGAAGCCGCGAAGCTGCCAGCCAAGCGCTGGGCGACGATCGCGCCGAACTACGAATACGGCCAGTCCGCGGTTTCGGTGTTCAAGAAGCTGATGTCGGAGAAACGGCCCGACATCCAGTGGGTCGAAGAGCAATGGCCGCCGCAAGGCAAGATCGATGCAGGCCCTGTGGTGCAGGCGGTTGCTGCTGCGAATCCGGAAGCCATCCTCAACGTAACCTTTGGCGCCGATCTCGTCAAACTCGTGCGCGAAGGCAACACCCGCGGTCTTTTCAAGGATCGCGCGGTGGTCAGTTTCCTGACCGGTGAGCCGGAATATCTCGATCCTTTGAAGGACGAGACACCCGAGGGCTGGATCGTCACCGGTTATCCCTGGTACTCGATCAAGACACCCGAGCATGAAGCGTTCCTGAAGGCATATCAGGCAAAGTACAACGACTATCCGCGGCTCGGCTCCATTGTCGGTTATGAGACGATCAAGGCGGCGGCAGCGATCCTGGCCAAGGCCGACTCGACCGATCCGGAGAAGCTGATCGCGGCGGCCGAAGGCTTGTCGCTATCCTCGCCATTCGGCGAGATCACCTTCCGCAAGATCGACCATCAATCGACGCTGGGCGCGTTCGTCGGCAAGACGGCTCTGAAAGACGGCAAAGGCGTGATGGTGGATTCGGCCTATCGTAAGGGGTCTGATTATATGCCGAGCGATGCCGAAATCGCGAAAATGCGCCCGAAAGAGTGAATGATTTCTCCCTCTCCCCGCAAGCGGGTAGAGGCGAAACGAGAAGTCTGACTTAACTACGTGCGACTCGCGAACGCAAACCGCAAATGGCCTTTTACGTCGTCCAGTTCCTGACCGGACTTGCCAGCGCCGCTTCGCTGTTTCTCGTCGCTTCGGGCCTGTCGATCATTTTCGGCGTGACGCGAATCGTCAATTTTGCCCACGGCGCGTTCTACATGCTCGGGGCCTATGTCGGATTCACGCTGACCGAGCGATTTTCCGGCGCAACCGGATTTTGGGGCGGCATCGTTGTTGCCTCGCTGATTGTCGCGGTGATCGGCGTGCTGGTCGAGATGACGCTGCTGCGCCGGATTTATCACGTCCCCGAGCTGTTTCAGTTGCTGGCGACCTTCGGGCTGACGTTGATGGTCGAGGATCTGGTGGTTCTGATCTGGGGG
>Ga0306920_100004319_pt1 | contig 18220 bp, 14 predicted proteins | sample flu12Cox44000170_FD_204666 | JGI IMG/M metagenome (GOLD analysis project Ga0306920, IMG submission 204666) | Lab enrichment of tropical soil microbial communities from Luquillo Experimental Forest, Puerto Rico - flux4day.12C.oxic.44.000.170 (v2)... | ecosystem: Environmental > Terrestrial >... | reverse complement strand
ATGATGTCGGTGCATTCGCGCACGACGCGCGCTTCGTCCTCCTCCCAAAAGGGCGTATGGATTTCCGCCGTCGTGCGGCCATGACAAATCACGTCATCACCTCGCTCTTTTATCTTCTCGATGAGGTCCGGATAATAATAGCAGACGATACTGTTCAGGAGGATGGAGGCAGGCAACTTCAGTTCGTCGAGAAGTTCGAACAGGCGCCACTGGCCTATGCGGTTGCCGTAGTCGCGCCAAGCGTAGTTGCGTGTATTTTGGCCGGGGCGATGGGCGGGATCAGCGCCCAAACCGATTCCGAACGCAAAATGTTCGACGTTGCAGGCGATATACATCGCTAGCCGTTTGCCATCCGGCCAGCTGTAATCCTTTCTGTTGTTGATATTGACGTGGTCATAACGATCGTGACCTGGAAGTCGCAGCATCATGGTCTCCTGTTTAATGAGTACCGCAAGGATGAGCTTGCGCGCGTCTGGGCTCTACTTTTCTCTTTCTGGGTTGTCTGCCGTGTCGGGGGGCGGCATACTCTACGCCACTGTGTACTCGGAAAAGAAGCGACATGAGCCGTAGATCCGCTCTGCTCGTGTTCTGCGCAACCTGAATTCTCCCCAACTCATCCAGGCACATCAGGCGTTATCATTTGGCGTTCATCGAACTTCACCTGTCCAGTTCAGAGGAAACATCGGATGACCAGTCCAGAGGCCGAAAAAATCCACAAGGAGTCCGTCATCGTCGAAGGTCATCGCGATGTATTTGAAAAATTCCACCTGGAAAAACAGGGAAGGCAGCACCCGGTATTGAACATCACTGTGCCACGCCTGAAACGGGCGAATATCTCGACGACCTTCTACGCAATTTGCGGTGATAGCCTGACACATGTTCGCGGAACGTACCGGTATCTAAACTCGGCGCTCGAGAACATCGACGCCTTGCGCGAGGAGATTGCGGCGTCCCAGGGTCAGATGAAATTGATTTTGTACCGCGAAGACGTGCCCTCCGCTCCCACGCCTGAAACCGTCCATTTCATGCTCAGCTTCGAGGGCGGTAGGCCGCTCGAGGGCCGCATTGAAAATCTCCGGAATTTCTACTGCCTGGGTCTCAGAGCAATGCAGATCACCTGGAATCTGCGAAACGAACTCGCCGATGGCGTGAAGGAAGAACGAACCGGCGGAGGGCTTTCTCAATTCGGCCGAGCCGTCGTGAGCGAAATGGAACGGCTCGGCATGATCATCGATCTTGCGCATATTTCGCGGGCCGGCTGGTTCGATGTCTTGGGTGTTGCCTCGAGGCCGGTTTGTTGCAGTCACTCCAACTGCAAAAAACTGCACCACCACTTTCGCACGGTCGATGACGAGCAGATCAAGGCACTGGCCAAATCGGGTGGGGTTCTCGGCGTCAATGCGATTGCGACCATGGTCGCAGCGGAGCCGACGCTCGACAAGCTCGTGGATCACATCGTCCACATCGCCGAACTGGTCGGCATCGATCACGTCGGGTTGGGACTGGATTTCGTCAAGGACGACGGCCCCTTGTACCCGGAGGATGAGATTTTCGGCGTCGGTCAAAACAAGTTGATACCCAACTTCGAGAACGAGGACGATCTCATGAATATCACCGAGCATCTTTTGAAACGACAATTTCGCGAAAACGAAATCACGAAAATCCTGGGCGGCAACTTTTTGCGGGTCTTAAGGCAGGTGCTGAAGTCGCGCGACGAAGTTGACCCTTCCCTGGGCTTGCCGACCTGATCGCGGCCGCATCCGAAAGCGATTCATCGGTGTCGGTGTCCGTGCACGAGCCGGCAAACGTATCGGACGTCGTTGCGGCGTATTTGAGGTGTGCCAACGCGCCTGCCGGGAGCGGAACCGCGCTCGTCAGCGCGCCGGGCAGGACGCCACAGGAAACTCCAGTCACCTGGCCGATTTCGGGGGCATCCGTTCGGTAGCCGGCGGCAGAAAGGCCTCGGTATAGACCGTCGCGGGCGACGGGCTCACCTGCAGCTTGTACGCCGTCACGATGGCGTCGATCGTCTTCTTCAGCCGCTCGGGCGTAACGGAGCTGAGGCCATGGGCAGCCGTATGAGCGGTGTTGGTGTGACCGAGGGCAATCTCCAGCCTCACGCGCTCGATATCGAGATTCATGAGCGGATCGTACTTTTTCATAAGCACAAGCGCCTCTTCGGGTGCCGCGATCGCATCCTTGGTACCATGGTTCAAGGCGCTGACGACGCCGCGCACTGTATTCGGATTTTCGTCTGCAAACTTCTTGGTCGTCACCAGCGCAAGGCCGTAGAGGTTCGCGCCGAAATCGGAATATCGGATGAGGCCGATGTCTTCCCGTTTGACGCCAAGGCTGATCAGGGCGGGAACCTGCGCATTGTCAAACGCGCCAATCCCATCCACCTCGCCGCGCTTCAACATGGGAGAAAACAACTGTGGGCTGACCGCAACCCAGTTGATCCGCGCACTCTGTGCGCCGGCGGCCTCCAGCAGGACCGAAATCGTATCGTGGATTGCCGTGCCCGGGCCGCCGGCAAGCTTCTTGCCGTCGAGGTCCTTCGGGGTCTTGATCCCTGTCGACTTGAGGGTGACGATGCAGGAGGGCGTCTCGTCAAAGCTCATGTAGACAGCGATCAGAGGAGACGCCGGATTCTGGGCGTTGAACAGGATCATCGACGGCAAATCGACCCAGCCGAACTGGTAGACGCCCCCCGCCACGCTGACCGCCACGTTCGTTGCCCCTCTGCCCGCATCAATTGAATCCACAGTGACGCCGTTCGCCCTGTAGTAGCCCTTGTCCTGCGCAATGAAGAATGGGGCATGGGTGCTTCCGATGACCCAATCCATCATGATCTTGACGTTCGTGGACTCTGCGGGCGCGTTCGTCGCCGAAAGGATCAGGAATAGAAGAATCACCGAATAATGAGCGGATTTCTTGAGGTGCTCCAAAATCGCGTCGCTTAAGCCAATGAATGCGCGTTTCATCAAAGCCTCCGCTCAAACCGAATTCAATCAACCTTAGCCGAGCCAGTCACGCGTTATCAATCGGATTTGGAGGCATGGCGGCTTCTGAAACAACCGTTGGGCATCATAGGCGCCCTGGCGCACGGCCAGAACCAGCCAAGTCGCGCGTTCTGCCCTCGACTTGTGGCTTGTCGGATTGACTAGACGTGCTTCGGCCGATGGCCTGCGTGTCGGGAGCTGGCGCATTTTTCGTGCGCTGGAGGAGCTGAAGCTACCGGCGACGATCCCGCTCAACACCTTGTCTGTGAGAACTATCCGGATGTAGTTAAGCGCATCAAGCAGCGTGGTGACGAAGTGTGCAACCATGGCCGCACCAATGCCGAACGGCTCGGCGACTTGTAGGAGCACGATGAGGCGCGGATCATTGCGGCATCGACAGAAACTCTCACCAAGCACTTCGGCGTGCGGCCAACGGGGTGGATGGGACGGGCGCGGCCAAATCGCGCGTGACTGCCGATCTCATCAAGGAGGCCGGCTACAAGCACAACCTGGGTTGGCCGGTAGACGATCAGCCGATTTGGATGCGCACACGGGCCGGTCCACTCCTGTCGGTACCCTATCCGATGGAATTGAACGACATGGGAATCAATTCGAGGAGATGCTGGAAAACTCAACCGAAGGGCCATTCGTCATGGCGGTCGCCTTGCACACATTCATCTGTGGTCAGCTATTCCGCATGCGGCCATTGCGAAAGGCACTGAAACATTGCGCCCAACCCCCGCATCGGGATCGCGTCTGGTATACGCGCGCCGTCAATATCGCCAACTACTGCTTTAGCTTGCCGTCGGGCGTGATCGTCGGTAGTTGATATGGTGCCAGCCCACCCGCGGCTGCGACGCTGGCGTGTAACTGCCGCAAACGACAAAAGAAGAGACTCCATGACATCGAAGATCGATGGTGCGTCCGAGACGCTGTATCGCACCCAAGGAATGGGTCAGCGTATCGGCTTTGGCGAGCGCCCCGCGGTGCTGATCATCGACATGCAGCATGACTTCTGCGATCCGGACGCAGCGACCACGCTCTGGCCGTCCATTCAAACCACTTACGAACCGATCCGCCGACGAGGTCCGCGACCGTGCCCGGCGCTACTGGCGCGATAATCTTCACGGTGCGGTTCGGATACGCATCCTGCGCGACGCTGCGATTGGTCACCAGTGCACAGAGCAACAACGCGATGTGAGCTCCCGTTAGGACACGTCCGGCGCCATTCATTATGAGCCTCCAGGCTCTTGGCTGAGCCTCCTTGCGGGGGCGGCCTCGATTGACACCGCCAGAGTATTTACTATAGCTTATACCTATTCTCAGCTAGTAACTTTTGCTGCGAGATGCGCGAATGCGGTGCCAAGGCGCAATCCGTGTAGAGTTCGCGCTTCCTTGGCGTTTCGCCGTCCATCGCCCGCCATTGTGGGCCCCATGACAATCGCCAACGCGGCGCCACCTGAGGAGACGATCGATGGTTGCATTCAGGCTCAATGGAAAGCCGGTCAGTGTAGACGTGGCAGGTGATCCTCGTTTGCTCTGGGTCCTCCGCGAGGATCTGAAGCTCACGGGAACAAAGTTCGGATGCGGCGCCGGCCTGTGCGGGGCCTGCATGGTGCACGTGGACGGCAAACGGGCGTTCTCCTGCCAGCTTTCGTTATCGGAAGTGGCGGCAAAATCTGTCACCACAATCGAGGGATTGTCGCCCGATCGGAGCCATCCAGTGCAGAAGGCCTGGCTCGCGGAGCGCGTTCCGCAATGCGGTTACTGCCAGTCCGGACAAATCATGAGTGCCGCCGCGCTGCTGGCCGAAACGTCGCGTCCGACGCGCGAGAAGATCGTCGAACACATGAGTGCGAACATCTGCCGCTGCGGCACCTATCCGCGGATCGTTCGGGCCATCGAGCGCGCAGCGCGGGAGGGCTAACCATGAGTCGCAAACACGAGACTATCGGACAAGATGATGCACTGAGCCGGCGCGAAGCGCTGGCGGCAATGGCGGGCCTGACATTCAGCTTCGCGTTCCCGGTCGGCGAGACGAGCTCGGCGCTCGCGCAGTCTGCTGGGACGATGCAGACTGCGTGGGTCACGATCCGCCCGGACGGGAGCGTGTCGATCGCGTCGCCTGCGGCTGAAATGGGACAAGGCTCCCGCACGTCCCTGGCGCTCATCATCGCGGAGGAGCTCGATGCCGACTGGTCGCGTGTCCAGGTCGAGATGTCGCCGTTGGACGACAAAGTGTATGGCAATCCGCGCTACGGCATCATGTACACGGCGGGCAGCGCCAGCGTGCCGACCTATTTCAAGCCCCTGCGCCTGCATGCGGCGCAGGTGCGTCGGGTGCTGATCGACAGCGTGGCTGAGAAATGGAGCGTGCCGGCGGCTGAGCTCGCCACCGAGCCCGGCGTCGTGGTGCACGGCCGGTCCGGACGACGAATGACCTACGGCGAAATCGCCTCGTTCGCGCGCGTGCCGGCGACGCTGCCGGCGGTCACCGAGGCCGATCTCAAGCCCGCAGCGAACTTCCGCTATCTCGGCAAGGACGTGCTGCGCGTCGAGGTACCGAGCAAGGTGGACGGCTCGGCCAAGTACGCCATCGACGTACAGCTGCCGGGGATGCTCCATGGCTCGGTGCTGCGCGCCCCGATCGAAGGCAGCACGCCGATCGACGTCGACAAGCAGGCGGCTGCCCAGACACCTGGCGTTGTGGACGTGGTCGTGCTGCCGTATGGCGTTGGCGTCCTGGCGCGCATGCCGGATGTCGCGTTTGCCGCCAAGGCCAAGCTCAAAGTGACCTGGAGCAAGGTGCCAGCGAGCAACTTCGATTCCGCTGCCGCGCTCGAGCGCTACATGGAGCGGGCCAAGGACCTCACGCCGGAAGGCAAGGTCTGGGACAAGGCGGGCGACGTCGCGGCCATGTCGCAGGCCGGCACCGTCGTCGAAGCCGTGTATCGTACTGACTATGCGTATCACGCACAGATGGAGCCGTTGAACGCGGTCGCTTCGGTGAGTACAGCCGGCGATGCGGCCGAGGTTTGGTGCGGCACGCAGGCCCCCACGATTGCGCGGGCCGCGGTGGCCCGTGCCTTGAATAGCACTCCGGACAAAGTGATCTTGCATCCCATGCTGCTCGGCGGCGGATTCGGGCGGCGCGGGCATTATGATGCGGAGTACGTCGTCGACGCGGCACTGCTGTCGCGAGCGGCCAAAGCGCCGGTCAAAATGATCTGGACCCGCGAGGACGATGTCCGCAATGGCCGCTTCCGGCCGATGACAGCCCACTATCTCAAGGCAGGGCTAGGCGCGGACGGACAGATCGTCGCCTGGAGGCACCGCGTGTGTAGCGAGGAGGCGCTGGCGTTTCAGGATGGTCCGCGGTTCAAGGCGCGCAGCGAGCGTCCGATTTTCTCGATGCTGGGCACCGAGCAGCCGAGCTACGACCTGCCCAATCGACTTATCGACCATGTGCGGCAGACCGATGGCATGCGCCTGTCCTCCATGCGCGGGACGGGCAATCCGCCCAATGCTTTCGTGACGGAATCCTTCATCGATGAGCTCGCGCTGGCGCGGAAGCTGGATCCGTTGCAGTTCAGGCGCGGTCTGGTCGCGAAGGTGCCGCGGGCGGTGACGCTGCTCGATACGCTGTCCGCTATGTCGCAATGGCAGCGCAAGCGTGCCGAGGGCCGCGGGCTCGGTCTCTGTTTCCGTAATGAGGACGGCACGCTGGTTGGGATGGTCGCCGAGGTGGCGGTCGACCGCGGGACCGGCCGGGTCAAGGTGCATCATGTCTGGGCTGCGATCGATGCCGGTCTCGCGCTCCAGCCCGACAACATCACGGCGCAGATCGAAGGCGCCATCGTCTACACGATGGGCGCGGCGCTGTCGGAGCGGGTGAGCATGGCGCAAGGAGCCGTCGAGCAGAGCAACTTCTACGATTACAATGTGCCGCGCATGTCCGACATGCCAGACATCGAGGTGAAGGTGCTGTCGACGCCCAATCCACCCAGCGGAATCGGCGAAATGGGAGGCAACGTCACAGGCGCGATCGCCAATGCCGTTGCGGCGGCGACTGGTGCCCGCGTCCGGCACATGCCGCTGACCCCCGAGCGCGTGCTGGCTGCCATGCGTGGCTGAGAGTTCGCCCGTTCCTCCTGCAACCTTCGGCGCCGGCGCATGCAGCGTCGGCGCCGGTGTCTTCGGTCTGAAAAATATTGGTTGAGTTACATAAAAGCCCGGCCTTGGCTGGCGGCAAGGAAAGCACTTATGGCCTTCGATGAACGGCAGTTCCGAGACGCGCTTGGTCAGTTCGCGACCGGCGTCGCGGTCGTGACGTCGCAGGTCGACGGCGTCAACATGGCCATGACCGTGAGCTCGTTCAACGCGGTCTCGCTGCGTCCGCCACTCGTCTTGTTCAGTATTGCCCGGAGCACCCAGAGCTTCAATCTCTGGCGACGCGCTAGAAGCTTCGCCGTGATGGTGCTGCAGGAAGGGCAGGGCTCACTATCGAACAGGTTCGCACGGTCTGGCGCCAACAAGTGGCACGATATCGATGTCGTGACGGGTGTAACGGGGGCGCCGCTGCTGCCGATCTGGCTCACTTGCTTCGAATGCGTGGTCTACGCCCGCTACGACGGTGGCGACCACGAGATCGTAGTCGGCCAGGTCGTGGATCTCCAGAACAGCTCGCGTCATGCTTCGGGGCCGCTGGTTTTCTATGGTGGCCGCTATCGCGCGCTAAACGCGGAAGACGGCTACGGCACCGGGCCGGGCGATATCTGGCTTCATGGTTGGTGACTGGCGGGGCAAGGCCGGGTTCATTGCGGTTGCGGCGCTAAACTAACGAGTGCCACCTGTTGGCGAGGGAGAACAGTCCGGTGATCTACAAAGACCTGCGAGAGTTCATTGCCGAGGTGGAAAAAGTGAATCTCCTCCGGCACGTTCAGGGTGCGCATCCCAATCTGGAAATCGGCGGCATCACCGAAGTCGCGGCGGGGCTGCCGGAGTGTCCGGCACTGCTGTTCGACCGAGTCGTCGGATATCCGGCTGGCTTCCGCGTCTTTACAAATCCCATCAATACCCCACAGCGTGCGGCCCTGGCGCTCGGCATCGACCCGAAGCTGCGTCCGGTCGAGGCGCTGCAGGCGTGGATGAAGAAGCGGCTCAATCTCAAGATTCACCCGCCTGTGACAGTGAAGGATGCCGCGTTCCTCGAGAACAGCGACGAAGGCGATGCGGTCGATCTCGGTAAGTTTCCGGTGCCGGTCTGGCACCGCAACGACGGCGGACCGTACATCGGCTCGGGCAGCATCGTCGTCATGAGGGACCCCGACACCGGCTGGATCAACGCCTCGATCTATCGCGTGCAGGTGCACGGCAAGAACCAGGTGACGGTACAGTTCGATCATTCCGGCCGCCACGGCGCGATCATCGCAAAAAGATACTGGGATCAAGGAAAGCCGTGCCCGATTGCGGTGGTGAACGGCGAGGACCCAGCATTGTTCATCGCCGGGTTCGAGTCGCTGCCTTCGGGCTATTCGGAATTCGATTTCGCCGGCGCTATCAAGGAGGCGCCGGTGGAGGTCTGCCTCGGGCCTAAGACCGGACTTCCGATTCCGGCCGACGCGGAAATCATCCTGGAGGGCGTGTTCAAGCCGGCGACCGGCGAAACGCTGATGGAAGGGCCGTTCGGCGAGTTCACCGGTTATTATGCGTCGGAGCGCCGGCCCCTGCCGATCATGCAGGTCGACGCGATCCACTATCGCGACAATCCGATCCTGCTTGGCTCACCGCCGCTCAAGCCACCGCGCCATCACTGCGGCCTGCCGTTCAGGGGGGCGGGGATCTGGTCGAACCTCGACAACTCCGGCATCACCGACGTCGTCGGCGTATGGCAGCACGTCTCTTCTTTGATGACGGTCGTTTCGCTCAAGCAGCGCTACGATGGCCACGCCAAGCGGGCTGGGCTGGTTGCCGCCGGCAATGCGTATATGGGCCGCATCGTGGTCGTCGTCGACGAGGACATCGATCCCTCCAACATCAATGACGTGATGTGGGCCGTGGCGACGCGCAGCGAGCCCGCGGAAACGATGGACATCATCCGTAGTGGCTGGAGTTCGACGCTCGATCCGCGTATCCCGCCCTGGGAGAAGGAGAAGGGCATCACCTCGCATTCGAAGCTGATCATCAACGCGTGTCGCCCGTTTTCTTGGATCAATCAGTTCCCGCGGACGACCGCCATGTCGCGCGAAGACGCGCGCAAGATCGAAGACAAATGGCTGGGCGCGATCACCGGACGCAACGGCGTTCCCTAGATCGGGTCTCGGCTACCAAGCGTATCGGACGAGCGTAGGTTACTCGACGCGGATATTCGCCTCGTTGGCGATCCTCTTCAGCTCATCAGTTTCGTGCTGGATGTGGACGCGCAAGCCGGCCGCCGGCATGCCCGAGACTTGCGCGCCGGCCTTTTCCAGACGCTCCACCAGTCCGGGGTCTTTCAGCGCTTCGATGACGTCGGCCTCGATCTTCGACACGATGGCCTGCGGCGTGCCGACCGGCGCGAACAAGGCCGTCCAGATCGCGGTCTGGAAATCCTTCAACGCCCCGGTCTCGTTGACGGTCGGAACGTCGGGCGCGAGGCTCGAACGCTTGTTCGAGGTGATGGCCAGCAACTTGACCTTGCCGGAATCGACGACTGGCAGCAGCGATGACAGCGAGACCGCCGAGACCGGTACGTCGCCGGACATCAGCGCCGTGGCAGCCGGTGCGCCGCCGCGATAGGGAACGTGAAGCAGCTTGATGCCGGCCGCGGCGGCGAATTGCTCGGTGGCCATGTGGCTCGAGCTACCGATGCCGGCCGATGAATAGGACAGTGCGCCGGGCTTCGCCTTGGCTGCCGCCACCAGCTCCGCCAGCGAATTGATTCCTGTGTTCAGGTTGGCGCTCCAGACGAACGGCGTGGTGGAGACCATCGCGATCGGCAGCAAATCCTTCTGCGCGTCGTACTTCGGCTTGGCGAAAATGGCCGCGTTGATGGTGATCTCGCCGTTGGTGGCCATGAGCAGCGTATAGCCGTCGGGGGCGGACCGCATGGCGGCCTCGACACCGATGACGCCGCCGGCGCCGGGCCGGTTCTCGATCAGCACCTGCTGTCCCCACTTCGTCGACAACTGCTGGCCAATAACGCGAGCAGCCACGTCCGTGACCCCGCCGGGGGGGAATGGGACAATCAGGCGCACGACGCGATCGGGGAATGCATGGGCGGTCGTGATGGTGCCTGCGAGCGCGAAGCCGAGTAGGAGCGTCTTGAGGGGCAGGTTGTTCATGAGGCACCTCCAAGCCGGCAACGATCTCGATCTCGGCGTATGCTAACCCAAGTAAGATACAAGATATAGCTATTTTCAATATGAGAATAGCGCGGCGATTTGCTTCCGAGGGGCGCAAGCGACCTCGATGAGGCGGGATTGTGTTGATTTGCACGGCGCGCCATCGGCTCGCGGGCGAGCGCCAGCCGCCGCGATGGACGAAAGGGCGGGAAGCATATAGAACATATGTATCGACACCCCAGCCGCCGACATTACTCTTCGAGGTAAGATGACCATGGATACGGCAACGCGCGCCGCAGGGCCCGCCACCCGCACATCGAACCAGCAATCCGCCGCAGAAGCCGTCATTGACGCGCTCGTCGAGGAGGGCATTAAGGCCGTCTTCGGCATGACAGGCGACACGGTGCTGCCGCTGCTCGATGCGCTCTACGTGCGCAGCGCCAAGATCCGCTACGTGACCACGAAATTCGAGATGAGCACCGCCGCCATGGCGGACGGCTATTCGCGCGCGACCGGCGAGATCGGCTGCGCGCTATTTCACGTCGGGCCGAGTGTGTCCAACGCCGTGCTCGGCACGTGGTCCGCGCAGAAGGACAACGTGCCGCTCCTGATCCTGTCGGCCAACCTCGACAGGTTCCGCCTGGGGCGAGACATCTGGCACGAATTCGACGTCAACGGCGTGTTCTCCCGCATCACTAAGCGCAGCGAGCAGATGGTCGAGGCCAAGGACGCGCGCCGCCTGATGCGCACGGCGATGCAGGTGGCGAAGTCGGGCCTCCCGGGCGCCGTCCATATCGATTTTCCTAAGGACCTGCTGGCGCAGCCGGTCGATGTGGAGACGTTCGATCTGTCGCTACGCGGCGGGGCGCATTCCGATTACGTCTCCAACGCGACGCGGCCAGAGCCGGAAGCGGTGGACCGTGCGCTGGCGCTGCTGCAGTCCGCGAAGCGGCCGATCATTATCGCCGGCCGCGGCGTCGCCTGGTCGCGCGCCGCGAAGTCGCTGGTTCGCCTGGCGGAGGCTCTGTCGATCCCCGTGATTACCACCGAGATGGGGCGCGGCTCCATTCCCGAGCATCATCCGCTGTCCGGCGGCCTGGTCGGCCACTTCGGCCTGTCGACCGCGAATTCGCTGTTGACGGACGCCGACGTGGTGATCGGGCTCGGTTGCCAGTTCCGCAACGTGAACACGCTCAACTGGCAGCTGATCAATCCGAATGCCAAGATCATCCAGGTCGAGCCCGATCCGCTTGAGATCGGCCGTCAATACGCCGTGGCGGTCGGCATCCACGCCGACTCCGGCCTGTTTCTCAAGGATCTGCTGGATTGTATCACCGCCAAGGGAACCAAGCGGGCTGATCCCGCCATTGCCGAGGACATCGCCCGGCGCAAGAAGGATGAGAAGGCGCGCTATTACGCCGCCGATCTTACGTCGACGCCGATCAAGCCGCAGCTCATCACCCAGGTGCTGGAAGCGATCGCGCCGCGCGACGCGATCTACGTGGTGGGGTCCGGCCACCACACCCATTTCGCCAATTACGTCCAGGTGAGCAAGCCCGACCAGTATCACTGGTGCGTGGGCTCGGGCACGATGGCGTGGGCGTTTCCGGCCGCGCTCGGCATCAAGCTCGCACGGCCCGATCGCAAGGTGATCGTTCCGATCGGCGACGGCGACTTCGGCATGAACGCGCAGGAGATCGAGACCTCGGTGCGCGAAAAGCTGCCGGTGACCGTCATCATCTACAACGACGTCAGCTTCGGCGCACTGCGCATCTTCCAGAAGATGCAGCACGCGGGCCGCTACATCGGCTCGAATTTCGGCGAGACCGACTGGGTCAAGCTCGCGGAAGCCTATGGCGCCCAAGGGGTGCGGGTGGACCGTCCGGGCGACCTCGAGGGCGCGCTGAAACGCGCCATCGCCTCGGACGTCACCACGATCGTGGACGTGCGCATCGATCCCTGGGAGCTCGCGCACCGGACTCCGGAGTTCAAGGAATTCCACCGCTTCTGACGTTCAAGCTGCGAGCCATTCGCGCAGCTGGCGACGTCGACTGCCGACCCGATGCAGACAGGCTCAAGTCATGTCACCTCTGCGAGGCATCAAAGTCGTCGAAGCCACAACCATGATCACCGGGCCGCTCGCCGGCATGTTGCTGGCCGACCTCGGCGCGGACGTCGTGAAGCTCGAGAATCCAAACGGCGGCGATCCGTTCCGCACTTTTCGTGGCAAGGATCACTCGCCGCATTTCCTGTCCTACAACAGGAACAAGAAGAGCATCGCCCTCGATATCCGTAGCGAGCAGGGCAAGGATGTGTTGTTCCGGCTGGTCCGGCAGACGGACGTGTTCATCGAAAATTTCCGGCCCGGCGTCATGGATCGCCTAGGGATCGGCCGCGCCGTTCTGACGGAGAAAAACCCGCGCCTGGTCTATTGCGCGATCAGCGGCTTCGGATCATCCGGTCCCTACAAGGATCGGCCGGCCTATGACGCGGTGGCGCAGGCGCTCGCCGGCGCGTCGTCGCTGTTCTTCCACGGCAATCCAATGATCACCGGGCCTTCGCTCTCCGACAATCTAACTGGCATGTATGCATGCTATGGCATTCTGGCGGCGCTGGTCGAGCGTGGGCGGACGGGTCGCGGGCGGGTGGTCGACGTCAATATGCTCGAGGCGACGATGGCCTACATGCCCGATCCGTTTCTGGCGCACACCATGCTCGGCCTGCCGGCCGAGCCGCTGATGCGGTCGCGGGCGTCGCAGTCTTATGCGTTGCGCTGCTCGGACGGCAAGCTCGTCTCCATCCATATGTCGTCGCAGGAGAAGTTCTGGCTCGCCGTTCTGGATGCGTTCGGCGCGCAGAAGCTTGCGAGCGATCCCCGCTTCAACAGCCGTGCCGGCCGCGTCGACAACTATCTCGAACTGGCGCAGGAGCTGCAAACGATCGCCGCGACCGCGCCGCGCAACCATTGGATGGAGCGGCTCGAGGCCAATGACGTGCCGCACGCGCCGGTTAATTCGCTTCCGGAGGTGATGGCCGACCCGCAGGTCCGGCACCTCGGCTCGTTCCATGAAATGCATCATCCGGAGCGCGGCGCCTATCAGGCGATCCGCCGGCCGGTCTATTTCGACGGCTCGCGCGACGACCAGCCGCTCGATCTGCCGCCCAACCTGAACGCCGACGGCGAGCGCATCATGCGCGATCTCGGCTACGACGACTCCGAGGTCGAAAAGTGGCGCAGGCACAATGAGAAGCTGGTCAGCGGCAAGTAGCCGGCCGGTCCATCATTATTCCGGGTCGCGGTATTCGATCTTGCCCGCAAATTCCATGAAGGCCGGCGAGACCGGCTCGCGCGCCTCTTCGACCGTATGCGCCACCAAGCCCGCTGCGCGGCTGACCACTGCAAGCCCCCGCATCGCTGCCGCGGGAAAGCCCAGTTCGCACAGCAGCGCTCCAAGCGCGCCGGTGACGTTCAAGGTCAGGTGTTTGCCGGAAGCGCGGTCGAGCTCCTCGCTCAGGATATGGACTAGCGCGATATAGGGGCCATCGACGCCGTGCTCGCGCGCGATCTCCATCAGCCGCAAGGTCCGGGGGTCGGTCGGATTGTAGTAGGGATGTCCGAAGCCCGGCAGGCGCTTCTTGGCCTTCGCGGCATTCTCGGCGGTTTCGCGCGCCCACGCGCGGGGCTCCTTGCCTGACGCCACGCCCTCGAGCAGCAGCGAGCCCATGCCGGTCATCGTGCCAACGAATTTCTCGGCGACCATCATGGTGCCGGCGGCGATTCCGATCTGGGGCTGACCAGGCAGCGAGTCGGCAATCAGCCGCGCCACGATCGCCGTCGGCGTGATGCCGTGGTCCATCAGCACGATCATGCAGGCGTCCATCACCGGGAGCTTGCGCCGCTCGATGTCCTTGCCGGTGACGATGAAATAGAACGCCTCGGAGAAGGTCATCTTGCCGAGGATGTCCGTCAGGACATTCCGGCCGCGCATCACGAGTCGAGAGACGTCGGACGTCGGGCTGCCGATGCGGGTAATCGGGGACTTCATCGCGGCGCCTCGTTACGCAAAATCGTGACCGCGGTTCACCGGCGACTGGAATTTTTCCAATGCCCGCCGATAGGCCGCGTCGAAGCCATCGAGCACGCGCTCGAGATACCTGGTGAGCTGGTGAATTTCCGCCGGTGTCATGTCGCGGAACCAGACATCGTTGATCTCCACCAGTTCCGCCGTGAGCCGGTCGATCCGTTGCCGAGCCGAGCGGTGCAACGTCAGCGTGACAGCGCGCGCATCGTTCGGGTCAATGGTCTTTACGACCCATTTCATCTTGACAAGTCGGCCGACCGCTGTGGTGACGTTTTCCGGCGCCATGTGCAGGTACTGCGCGATGTTGATCACCCGGATGTCGGCCTTGGGACCGAGCCGGTAGAGCGCTGCGACGATCGAATACTCAGTGGGATTCAGATCCACCGTCGATGCGACAAGCCGTTTCAGTCGTTGCAGCCGTCCCGTCGTCGCATAAAGCAGCATCACCACGTCGCGAAACATCCCGGAGCGGGCGCTGGAGTTTCGTGGCCCTATGATGGGGCGGATGGTAGGATTCGTGCGTCGTTCGCCGACTTTGGCTTTAGGCATCAATTGCTCCAACGATATCGCAGTGCCGGTTTAGGGAATGCAGCCGCTCGACGCAACACAACTATCCGAAATACCAACATTTTAAATGAGTTATCAGGTTCACGGCCGCGGCTGCTGCACCACATCAAGACGCGAGCGGCCAGGCGAGAATCAGGAAGGCGGCAGTCAGACCCACATGCTCGAGGAATGTCTCGGTGTTGCGGTCGCGCTCGACGCCGGTCATCTTCCAGAACGGATAGACGATCACCGTCGCGGCCATCGTGAACACTGCCAACACGACGGCCGCAACGGCCGCCTTCCATCCCGTGATGAACATGGCGGAGCCGACGAGTTGCACGAAGACGGTTAGTGCCACGGCCGCACGCGGTGCCGGCAGCTTAAAGCGGTTCGAGAAGTGCCCGGCCGTGGCCTCGAATGCGATCAGCTTGGTCACGCCGCTCCAGACATAGGCGGAGCAAAGCAGGAAGCGCAGCAGCAGGCCTGTGATCGTAGGCTCGCTTAGTGGTGCCAAGGTCTGCAGCATCGTTCCATCCTGATCTGTTCGAAGGTGGCGCGAGTAGGCGCACAAGCGCTGTGTGTGGCGCTCGCGGCTATTGCCGCTCGATTCCCCGTGCGGAAACTACTTCCTTCCATTTTTGGATTTCACCTGCAACGAAGTTCTGCGCGTCGCCGGCGGTGGCGGATCGCTGTTCGCCGCCCAATGCCTTAAAGCGCTCGCGGATGTCGGCGAATGCGTCCAATGATGCGGCTCAGGTCTTGGAGCATGCATCTAGCATCTCTCGGAAATGAGGGTAAATATTGCTATGATTAATAGCAATATGGCAACAGCCAATCAGCTGCAAGCGCAGTCCGCCTCATCTTTTTCTCATGGCGCAGGTAAAGCCGCACGAGCGAGTGCTTCGGACCTTCGTCGTTCCTGAACCCGAAGGTCCCTAGGCTCGCGACAAGCTCTCAAGTCTAATCGATATCGTTGACCACAGCCGAGCGGCGACGCGCGATTCGCGCGGTGGTTCGCTACGCTCTACTTATCGATACCGCGAACCATGCTGGCGCGCTGGTCTCCTCTCAAATATCATTCCACCTGGGCCGCTCAAGCGCGTCGACGGTTTGCGAGGATATCAGCATGATTATTCAGACGGCGCCCGCCGGTCAGCCTCGTTTGGCGATCATGATGTACGAGCACACGGCGCTGTCGCATCAGTTCGCCCGCGCCTTCGGTAACGATCGATTTCAGAGACCTGAGCCGAACGACCTGATGTTTCACGTGGTCCTGCACCATGACGCCGGCTGGGCCGAGTTCGACCGCGATCCGGTGACGGATCAGGCCACCGGTCTGCCATATAACCTCGTCGAGACGCCGGCAGAATACATCACGGTGACGAGCCGCGGTTCGCCCGAGTTCAACCAGCGGCAACACCCGTTCTGCGGGCTCATGTCGAGCATGCATAGTTGGGGGCTCTACAACGGGCGCTACGGACTCTCGAGCATGGTGCTGATCGACAAGATCCCGCCGCACGACCGCCCGCTGGCGCAGCGAATGCTCGACGGCGAGATCGATCGTCAGAAGCGGCTCAAGGCTGAACTCGCCCAAGACCCGAAGACGTCGGCCTGGATCGCGGACAAGCGGCTGTTCCAGAACTACAAGCAGCTCCAGTTCTTCGATACGCTCGCGCTCTATTTCAATCGGACGCACCCAAGCGAGCGCGGTGAAGTGAAGTTCGAGCACGTGCCATTAAACGGCGAGCAGGACACAACCATTGCAGTTCGTCCGCGTGGTCCTGGCGTCTATGAACTCTCGCCCAATCCATTCGCGGCTCATTTGGCGGAGTATGCCTTTGCAGGCCGCCCGATCGAGCCGGGCCAGCACGAGAAGAACGGCGGCTGGTCAAGTGTGCTCGCAAAAGCGCCTACGGTGTGGGAACGTTTCCACCTGCGGCGGCCTGAGCGTCGCCCTCTCGGGAGGCCTCATGAAACCCGGTCCCTACGGCCCGTTCCCGTACTCGCCCATCATCCGACGGCCGCCGCTCGAATGGCCTGGCGATGCGCGCGTCGCCCTGTGGGTCGTTCCCAATGTCGAGTTTTTCTCTCTGGAGACGCGCCCCGGCGGCCTCGGTCCGGGCAAGATTCCGGACATCCCGATCTGGGCCATGCGCGACTACGGGAACCGCATCGGCGTGTTTAGGCTGATGGAGGTTCTCGACCGCTACGGCGTGCGCGCGACCGTCGCGCTCAACAGCGATATCTGCATCCACCATCCGGAAATCATCGAGGAAGGCGACAAGCGCCGCTGGGAATGGATGGGACACAACCAGAGCAACTCCCGCCGCCTCAACGAAGTGCCAGCCGAAGAGGAGCGCACGATCATCCGCGACACGCTCGATACCATCGCGAGCGTGAGCGACACGCGTCCTGTCGGCTGGCTGGGCGCGGGACTGCAAGAGACCTGGAACACGCTCGATCTTTTGGTAGAGGCAGGTTGCGAATACGTCGCGGATTGGGGCCCCAACGACGATCAGCCCTACACGATGACGGTCGGCGGGGACAAGACAATCGTGTCGTTGCCGTACAGCTATAACATTAATGACAAGCAAGCCTTTGAGAGCGCCAATATGACCCCGGCTGATTTCCAGGACGCGATATGCCGGCAGTCGATACCCTCTATCGTGAAGGTGCCACATCCGGGCGCGTCATGCATATTGCCGTCCATCCCTATCTGACGGGCCTGCCATATCGCATCGGTGCGCTCGATGCTGCACTCAAGTACATCTGCAAGCATAAGAAGGTCTGGAAGGCGACTGGTTCGGAAATTGCCCGGCACTATCGGGCGCAGCTAACGGGCGGCACACCGGCAAAAAGACGGCGCCGAGGAAGAAATAGACCGGAGATCATGCCGGTTAGCGATTGACGGATACAGTTTCGCGGCCAGCTGTCGTCGATTGGGCTGCATTGAACGGACACGGAGGATGACTCATGCGAATGATGAAAACTCTCGGTGGTGCGGTACTGGGTCTGATTGCGGCCATGCTGGTGTCGGTGGCGCCCGTGCGCGCCGTGGATACCGTCATCATTGGCACCGTCGGGTCGCCTTCAGCCAACCTCTGGCCGCTCTTCATCGGGATCGACAAAGGCTTTTTCACCGCCGCAAACGTCAAGGTTGATCTGATCTATATCCCCGCAAGCGCCAACGCGATCCAGCAACTCGCGGCAGGCGCGCTTGACATGTCGTTCTCCACCGGGCTGGTCGATCCGATCCGGGCCGCCGAGC
>Ga0306920_100004317_pt1 | contig 18226 bp, 13 predicted proteins | sample flu12Cox44000170_FD_204666 | JGI IMG/M metagenome (GOLD analysis project Ga0306920, IMG submission 204666) | Lab enrichment of tropical soil microbial communities from Luquillo Experimental Forest, Puerto Rico - flux4day.12C.oxic.44.000.170 (v2)... | ecosystem: Environmental > Terrestrial >... | reverse complement strand
GATTTCGTGGTGCGGGTCATCCTCGAGCAGCAGCTCACCCCCTTCGAGCAACCGGGCCCGCCAGTCTTCCTCGAGCACGACGGTGCTGTTGGGCTCGACGATCAACGCCGGCCCGCGCAGCTGCCCGCGCAGTGCGCCCAGCGATACCAGCGGAACCTCGCGCCACGCCCCGAACCAGGCGCGCGCCTGCAGCGGCAGATCTACAATGACCGCCGGCGGTGGGATCGCGAGCGCAGTCGCTCCGACCGATGGGGCGCGGGCCTCGACCCGCAGCGCCTCGATCACTACTCCGACCGCCTGTGCCGCAAAGCCGAAACGCCGGAGATGCTCGGCATGAAAACCCGCCCGCACGGGTTCGAGCTCGCCCGTGGGTACCGAGAGCGTGACTTCGCTGTCGCCGGCACGCAGCTCGAGGAGCTCCGCGACGCGCACCTCCCCGGAGAAGCCGCCGTCGGCGGCGAGCTCCGCGCGCGCCTGCCGACCGAGCTGCGCGAGTGTGCGCTGCGCCTCGGCGAGCCCTGCTGCGCCGAGCGGGAGGCGCAGACTGGCGCGGCGCACCGCGAGCCGATCGGCTACCCCGATCCCGAACGCCGAGAGCACGCTCGCCAGCGGGTGGACCAGTACGCGCCGCACGCCCGCGGCGCGCGCCACGCGGCAGGCATGCTGCCCGGCGGCGCCGCCGAAGCAGAAGAGCGTGAAATCGGCGGCATCCAGTCCCTGGCGCGTGGACACGCGCCGGATGGCGTTCGCCATCGACTCCACGGCTACCTCGAGGAACGATTCGGCCACCGTCTCGGCGGAGCAGCCACCCTCGATATCGGCCGCGGCGCGCGCGGCGAGCGCTGCGAATTTCTCGGCAACCACGGCCGTATCGACGCGCGCGCAGCCGGCGGGGCCGAAGACCGCCGGCAGAGTGTCGGCGCGCAGATGCCCGAGCAGCACCTGCACGTCGGTGAGGGTGAGGGGGCCCCCGCGACCGTAGCAGGCAGGCCCGGGATCCGCGCCGGCGGAGGCCGGACCGACCGTGAAACGGCCATCGCGGTAACTGAGAACGGAGCCGCCGCCGGCGGCGATGCTGTGGACATCGAGCATCGGCTGTGCGAGCCGCACGCCGGCGATCGCGTGCTCGAAGCGCTGGGGCAGCTCACCATCGATGAGCGACACATCGGTCGAGGTGCCTCCCATATCGAAACCGATGAGCTGGCGGCAATTGACCCGCTCACCCACCCAGCGCATGCCGATGAGGCCGCCGGCAGGTCCCGACAGCACGCTCGCCATGGCGTGGAAGCGCTCCGCGGCCGCGAGTCCGCCGTTGCTCTGCATCAGCGACAGGCGGGCGCCGGCATCGAGCGCGCGCAGCTCGGCCTGCAGGGCCTGCAGGTAGCTGCGCAGCGGCAAGGCGAGATAAGCGTTGAGCACGGTGGTATCGCCACGGGTGACGTAGCGCACCAGCGGCGAAAGCTCGTGCGACACCGACACCTCTTCGAAGCCGAGTGCGCGCGCACAGTCGGCCGCGGCGCGCTCGTGCTGCGGGAAGCGCCAGCCGTGCAGGAACACGATGGCAACCGCGCGGCGGCCGGCGCTGCGGGCACGGGCCAGCTCGACTCGCAGGCGGGTGAGGTCGAGCGGCACGAGCGCGCTGCCGGCCGCGTCGATGCGTTCCTGTGCCTCGATGACACTCGCATACAGCGGCTGCGGCAGCACGATATGGCGTGCGAATATGTCCGGGCGATTCTGGTAGCCAATGCGCAGACCCTCGCCGAAGCCCGCGGTGGTGACCAGCACCACCGGTTCGCCGCTGCGGGTGAGCAGCGCGTTGGTTGCGACCGTCGTGCCGACCTTCACCGCGGCGACGGTGGCCGGGACGGCGACCGCGGGCGCTGCCGCAGCGGCCGCGGCAGCGAGGATGGCGCGCGCCGCGCGCACACCCGGATCGCCGCCGGCTCCATCGGCGGCGACCGAGGGGACCTTGCGCACGTGCAGCACGCCCTCGGGCGAGCGCCCGATGACATCGGTGAAGGTTCCACCGCGATCGATCCAGAATTGCCAGCCCTGATGCGGGGGGCAGCGCGCGGGTGCTTGGCTTGTGGTTTCCATTGCCTGCATTATTCGCGCATGCGCCCCCAGCTCACAGCGCCGGATGTCCCGTCATGCAAGCGCCCGTGACGTCCCGCCACGTCGTCTTCTCTCACGGCCAGGAAGCCGGGCCCTGGGGACGCAAGATCACCGCGCTCGCCGAGGTAGCGCGCGCCGAAGGATACGACGCTCACTCGGTCGACTACCGCGGAATCGACGCGCCCCGTGCGCGGGTCGCGCGGCTCGTGGACTTCTGCAAGGAGCTCACCGGCGATCTGGTGCTGGTCGGCTCGAGTCTCGGCGGCTACGTCGCGGTCGCCTCGGCCTCGCTGCTGCACGCGCGCGGGGTATTCCTCATGGCACCGGCACTGTACATGCAGGGACTGCCGGAGCTGCGCGCCGGCGTGCTCGACTGTCCTGCCGCGGTGGTGCACGGCTGGCGCGACGATGTGGTGCCCTACGAGCACAGCGTGCGTTTCGCTCACGAGTACCGCTGCGCGCTGCACCTGGTCGAAAGCGACCACCGGCTGCACAACCAGGTGCGCGTGATCCAGTACCTGTTCGAGTACTTCCTCATCGCGCTGGATCTGCCGGCAATCGCCTTCGAGTGACTGTCAGCGACGCTCGCGGATCGCACGTGCGGCGATGCGGTCCACCATCGCCGGGACGATGAGACGCGCCCAGCGGCCGAAGCGGCCGCGTGCCGAGGTGATCAGCAGCCGATCGCGCCGGCGCATGGCCTTGAGGATCAGCTGCGCACACTGCGCGGCGCTCATGAGGTGCGACTCGCGCATCGGAGTGACGCCGAGCGGTCGCCCGTCGGGGCCGATGGCGCGGCGGTGAATCTCGCTCACCACGAAGTCCGGCGCGACGATTGTCACATCGACGCCGCTGCCGGCGAGCTCGATGCGCAACGACTCGAAGAATCCGACCAGGGCGTGCTTGCTGGCGGCATAGCCGCTCCGTTCCGGCACTCCGGTGAGTCCCGCCATGCTGGCAACCGCCACGATCAGCCCGCGCGCGGCCTTGAGCGCGGGCAGGGCGGCGGCGGTGAGATACACCGGACCGAGATAGTTGGTCGCGAGCAGCTGCGCGAATACGCCGAGATCGCCGGTCCGATCGAAGCGCGACCACATGGTGATGCCGGCGTTGTTGACCAGCACGTCGAGCGCGCCGAAATGCGCCAGCGTGCGCGCCACCAGGGCGGCGCACTCCTCCTGCCGCGACACATCCCCGGGGAGCTCCAGCACCTGCGCGCCCAGCGCCGCGCACGCGCTGGCCGCCTCGGCGAGCCGCGCCGCGTTGCGTGCGTTGAGCGCGAGGCGCGGCCGCTCGCTGGCGAGCGTGAGGGCCAGCGCGCGCCCGATACCTTCCGAAGCGCCGGTGATCAACACTGTCTTGCCGGTGAAGCCCGTCATTGCCAACATTCCCGAAAGCCCGCGCGGCGCGTGGCCTCATGATATCCGCGGTGAACTGGCTGTTGCGGTGGGTGCTCTCCCTGTGGGTGCGATTCAAGGTCCTGCCCGAGGATGCGGCCGCGCAGCTGCACGGGCGCCCACGGCCGCTGTGCTACGTGCTCGAGACCCGCAGCAGCACCGATCTGGCGGTGCTGCAGCAGGCCTGCGCTGAGCTGCGGATCCCGCGGCCTAACCGGCCGCTCGGGGGCGGCACGCACGAGCTGCGCTCTTATTTGTGGCTGACGCAGCCGCGTGGCCTGTGCGGTCGGCGGCTCGACCGGCGGCCGCCGCGTCAGCTCGCGCAGATGATCGCGGTACTGCGCGCCGACCCGCAAGCGGATTTCGAGCTGGTGCCGGCCGCGGTGTACTGGGGACGGGCCCCGCACAAGGAAGCCTCGTGGCTGCGGCTGCTGCTGAGCGAGGATTTCGGTGTCACGAGCCGGGCACGCCGCTTCCTGCAGGTGCTGTTCAACGGCCGCGACACCCTGCTCGAGCTCGATGAGTCGCTCAGCCTGCGCGCGCTCCTCGGCGCGGAGCTCGAGAGCGCGGTGCGGGGACGCCGTGTCGTCCGCACGCTGCGGGCACTGTACGCGCGGCGGCGCGCCGCCCGCACCGGCCCGGACCTCTCGCACCGGCGCACCATCGTCAATCGTGTGCTGCGCACCCGCGCGGTACGCGCCGCCGTGGCCCAGGAAATGCGCGACGGCCGCCTGCCGCGGCACAAGGCGCTGCAGCGCGCCCGCGGCTACGCCTGGGAGATCGCCGCCAACTATTCGCATGCCTTCGTGCGCTTCATGGAGCACGCGCTCGGGTGGCTGTGGAACCGCCTGTACGATGGGGTGGTATTCGGGCGCATCGATACGCTGGCGGCGGTCGCCGAGGGGAACGAGATCATCTACGTTCCCTGCCACCGCAGCCACATGGACTACATGCTGCTCGGCTATGCCATTTACGTGCATGGCTACGCCGTGCCGCACACCGCCGCCGGCGTCAATCTCAACCTGCCGCTCATCGGGCGCCTGCTGCGCAAGGGCGGCGCTTTCTTCATCCGCCGGAGCTTTGCCGGCAACCGCCTCTATACCGTGGTGTTCATGAAATACCTGGCCGCGATCATGGGTCGCGGACACCCGATCGAGTACTTCATCGAGGGCGGTCGCAGCCGCACCGGGCGGCTGCTGCAGCCGAAGACCGGGATGCTGCTGATGACCGTGCGCAGCTTCCTCGCCGATCCGGTGCGGCCGGTCGTGTTCGTGCCGGTCTACTTCGGTTACGAGCGCCTGGTCGAGGGCGCTACCTACGTCGGCGAGCTGTCGGGACGCCCGAAGCAGAAGGAAAGCATCGGGGGGCTGCTGGGCTCGTGGCGCGTGCTGCGCGAGCGCTTCGGAAAAGTGTACGTCAATCTCGGCGAGCCGCTCGCGCTCACCGAGATTCTGGATCGCCACGATGCCGCCTGGCGCACGCGCCGCGCCGATGACGATGCGCGCGTGCCCTGGCTGGGCGCGGCGGTCGATGAGCTCGCCGAGCGCATCATGCGCAACATCAATTCCGCGGCGGCGGTGACGCCGATCAACCTGCTGGCGCTGGCGCTGCTGGCAATGCCGCGCCTGGCGCTGGCGGAGGCGGATCTGGTGCGGCAGCTCGAGCTGTATCGTTCGCTGCTCACCTCATCCCCCTACAGCAACCGCGTGACGGTCACCCCGCTCTCCGGTACCGAGATGATCGCCTACGGCGAGGCGCTGCGGCTCATCGAGCGCGAGCCGCATCGCCTCGGCGATATCGTGCGCATGTCTCTCGAGAACGCGGTGCTCGCGACCTATTTCCGCAACAACGTGCTGCACCTGCTGGCGCTGCCCTCGCTGATCGCCTGCGCGTTCGTGGGCAACGCGCGGGTGGCGACCGGCGACATCCAGCGCCTGGTGTGGCGCATCTACCCCTATATCGGGGCGGAGCTGTTCCTGCGCTGGAGCGAGGCGGAGCTCCCGGCGGCCGTGGAGGCCGCGCTCGCCAGTCTCGGGAGTCACGGACTCCTCGAGCCCGAGCCGCTCATCGAGGGCTGGCAGCGGCCCCCGCCCGCCTCGGCGCAGGCCATGCAGCTGTCGCTGTTGGCCCAGGCGACGCTCCAGACCATCGAGCGCTATTACATGGTGGTGGCGCAGCTGGTGCTCGCCGGCAGCGGCGCGATGACCCAGGCGAGCCTCGAGCAGCGCTGTCAGCAGACCGCGCAGCGCATGACGCTGCTGTACGGGCTGAATTCGCCGGAGTTCTTCGATCGCGCCATGTTCGCGAACTTCATCGCCCTGCTGCGCGCCCGCGGTGTGATTCGCGCCGGCGCCGGCGGGCGCCTCGAGTTCGATGAGGTCCTCGTGCGTGTGGCGCAGGACGCACAGTTCGTCCTCAGCGAGCAGCTGCGGCACAGCATTCTGCAGATCATGCACGCTTAAGATAGCTTGCCGCGCCGCGTGGCCGAGTAATAGACTGCCGTGCCAAGCGGATTTTGTATTGCGGCAACAAACAAGAACGCGACGTGGCTTCGCTGCACACTGGGCTCAACCCACGCGATCAGCCTTCCTGAGCAGACCGGGAGCGGGCTGAAGGGAATGCGCGCCCACGAGTCTGCAAGGGGAAGCAGGGGGGAACACATGAGGAAAGTTCACACCGGGCGGGCCGTAGGGTTCGCGGTCGTGGCCGCGTGTGTCGCGGCAGGCAGCGGGCAGCGCGCCCACGCCTTCAGTTTCCGCAGCGACTCGGGTGACTGGACGGGCAGCTGGGACACGACCATCGGCTACGGCCAGGGATGGCGCGTGTCGAACCCCGATTGCCGCCTCATTGCCATCGCCAACGGCGGCTGCGGCTACGGCCCCAATGCCGATGATGGCGACCTGAACTATCTGCACAAAGCCGAGTTCACCGAGGCGCTGACCGGTGTCACGGAGCTGGCGCTCAACTACCGCGATAAAGCCGGTGTGTTCGTGCGCGGCTCAGGCCTGTACGACTTTTCGGTGATGGGCGACCATGTCGACCGTACGCCTCTCAGTCACGAGGCCAAGGGCGTAGTCGGCAGCTACACGCGCCTGCTCGATGCCTTCGGCTACCTGCGGTTCAATCTCGCCACGCTGCCTTCCGAGTTGCGCGTCGGACGGCAGGTGCAGAACTGGGGTGAGAGCACCTTCATTCCGGGCGGCCTCAACTCGGTCGATTATTTCGACGTGACGGCATTGCAGGTGCCGGGGACGGAGCTGAAGCAGGCGCTGCTGCCCGACAGCATGGTGGTGTTCAATTCACAGCTCTCGACCAACCTGAGTACTCAGCTGCTCTACTTGTGGAGCTGGCACCCGGACATCATCGAGCCCACCGGCGCGTACTTCAGCGCCAACGACGTCGCCGGCGCCGGCAGTAACCAGCGTGTCGTGCTCGGCTTCGGCGCGATTTCCGACATGGGCACGGATTTCAGCTCGCTCGGCGGTGGCGTGATCAACGACTTCCAGACCATCCCCCGCCTCCCCGATCAGAAACCCTCCGAGGCCGGCCAGTACGGCATCAATTTCAAGTACTACCTGCCGAATTTCGGCCAGGGTACCCAGCTTGGCTTCTACTTCCTCAACTACACGAGCCGCGTGCCCATAGCGTCGTTGCAGACGGGCACGCAGGCCGGCCTCGGCAACTCCTTCGGCGCGGTCAATGCGGTCGGGGCGGCCGCACAGGCGCTCGCCGCGGGCAACCCGTTCGCGGCGGCGGTGCAGATCGGCACCGCGGCAGGTCAACAGGCCGCCAAGGCGACCGGCGGCAACCTGAGCGCCGCCACCGCGCAGCAGTACGCCACCATCGGCGCCAACACCCTGATCGCTGGCGGCGCGGCCGCGGTCAACGCGCAGGCGGCGAACCTCGCGACCAACGAGTTCAGCAGAACCGGGGGTCTCTACGAGGAATTTCCGCAGAACATCAAGATGCTCGGCCTGTCGTTCAATTCGCAGGTACAGAAGACCGGCACGGCGCTGCAGGGGGAGGTGGCCTACCGCCACAACGTGCCGCTGCAGATCGATGACGTCGAGCTCATCTACGCCTCGCTCACACCCTTCGAGAGCGGGCTCGCGAAGCTGCTGGGCGAGCCGGTGACCGGGCCCGGTCACTGCGTGCCGGGTTCGGCGACGCCCATCACCGGGTGCAACCAGCTCGGTGAATACGGCGTCGGTCAGACGATTCACGGCTACGAGCTGAAGGACACCTGGCATTTCGATGTCACCGCAACCCAGGTGTGGGCCAACATCTTCAAGGCCTCGCAGGCGGTGCTGGTCGTCGAGGCGGGAGCCGACTGGGTGCCCGGCCTCGAGAGCAAGCTCGACGGCGGTCCGCAGGGTTTCGGTCTGCGCTTCGACGGGCCCGGGACGAACCTGAGCGGCAATCCGAACCTCGGCGGCTATCCGCAGTTCCCGGCGGTGAACGGCCAGTGCGTCAAGACCGCGCTGCCCAATGCGTTCGGTCAATGCATCGACCCCGGTTCCGCGTTCGCGACCCGGTTTGCCTGGGGATACGTCGTCGCCGGAAGGCTCGAGTACGCCAACGCCATCGGCGACTGGAACCTGCTGCCGCACTTCACCTGGCAACAGGACGTGACCGGGGTTTCTCCCGGTCCCGGTGGCGCCTTCCGCGCGGGCCGCATCGACGTGACCATGGGTCTCACGGCCAGCCTGCGCAACCGGTGGGAGCTGGATGTCTCGTACACCAACTACGGCGGCGCGGCCCAGTACAACGTGCTCAACGATCGCGATTTCATCACGGCAAGCGTCAAAGTCTCGTTTTGAAGCGTGCGACCGGATGGCGTGGGCCACGCACAATGGAGGGGGCGCAATGAGAATGCTGCTTCGGTCTGCCGCCGCAGGACTGGTGTTCGCATCGGTGGCCTTCGGCGCCGTGAGCCCGCAGGAGGCGGCGCGGCTGGGTCAGGACCTCACTCCGCTCGGCGGCGAAAAGGCCGGTAACGCGGACGGCAGTATTCCGGCATGGACCGGCGGGCTGAAGTCCGCCGCCGAAGCCGGCTTTGCCAACTACCGCAACGGCGAGCACTACCCCGATCCGTACGCGAACGACAAGCCGCTGTTCACCATCACCGCGGCCAACGTGAGCCAGTACGCGGCGAAGCTGAGCGAGGGCCACAAGGCGCTCTTCAAGACCTATCCCGACTACAAGATGATCGTTTACCCGACGCATCGCAGCGGCGCATCTCCGGAGCGCGTGTACGAGGCCACCAAGCGCAATGCGACGACCGCAAAGCTGGTGCCCGATGGCAACGGTTTCACCGGCGCGCTGGGCGGCACACCGTTTCCGATCCCGCAGAACGGTGTCGAGGTGTACTGGAACCACGTAACGCGCTGGCGAGGACTGACTGCCGGGCTGACTGTCGGCCAGGCGCCGATGACCGAGAGCGGCGGCTATACGCTCGTGAACTTCAAGGAGGAGTTCTACTTCCAGTTCTACGAGCCGGGCATGACCGAAGCGGCGCTCAACAACATTCTGCTGTTCTTCACCCAGGAGACCACCGCGCCCGCGCGCCTCGCGGGAGAGGTGCTGCTGGTCCAGGAGACGATCGATCAGTCGCGGGAAGCGCGCCGTGCCTGGGTATACAACCCCGGCCAGCGCCGCGTACGGCGCGCGCCCAACGTGGCGTTCGACAATCCCGGCACCAACGCCGACAATCTGCGCACCGCCGACCAGTTCGACATGTACAACGGCAGCCCGCAGCGCTACGACTGGAAGCTGATCGGCAAGAAAGAGATCTACGTCCCCTACAATGCCTATCGCCTGCAGGACGGCAAGCTCAAGTACGCCGATCTGCTGAAGAAGAACCACATCAACCAGGATTTCGCCCGCTACGAGCTGCACCGGGTATGGGTGGTCGACTCGACGCTCAAGCCCGGTGTGAGCCACATCTACAGCCGGCGCACGCTGTACGTGGATGAGGACTCCTGGCAGATCGTGGCGGTGGACTGCTACGACTCGCGCGGCCAGCTCTACCGCGTGCAGGAAGGGCATGCCATGAATTACTACAACCTGCCGTCCCTGTGGGATTCCCTGGAGCTGGTGATGGACCTCTCCAACGGGCGTTATCTCGCCCTCGGCCTGCAAAGCGAGGAGCACGGCTCGTACGACTTCAACATCAAGCGCACGCCGGCCGATTACACTCCGGCCGTGCTGGAGCGACGCGGCATCCGGTAGAAGCGCGCCGCGTGTCCTGAAAAAGGATTTTGGGGACCGACGTGGATCCGAAATCCTTTTCTGTGCTCGGAGCCGCGCTCATCGGTGCGCTCGCCTGCGCGCCCGCTGCGACGCGTGCGGCGGAACCGGCGTCTGCTGCCGCTGAGGCTGCCGCAGAACAGGTACGCACTGCGGAGCCGGCTCGGCTCGCTGCCCGCGGCCTGCTCATCGCCATCGCCCCCGCCGGTGAGCGGCTGGTCGCCGTCGGCGATCGCGGCATCATCGTGCTGTCGGACGACCGCGGCGCGAGCTGGCAACAGGTCGCCTACGTGCCGACCCAGGCGTTGCTCACCGGCGTATGTTTTCTCGACCCGCAGCACGGCGTGGCGGTCGGCCACGATCAGGTCATCCTCACCACCGGCGACGCCGGGCGTACCTGGAAACGCAGTCACTACGCTCCGCAGGCACAAGGGCCGCTGCTCGATGTGTGGTGCGGCGCGGGGGGCGAGGTCATTGCGGTCGGCGCCTACAGTGCGTATCTGAGGAGTGTCGATGGGGGTGCGAGCTGGCGTGAGGTGCCCTTCAAGCCCGCGGCCGCGCCGGCCGGTGCGGGCGGAGCAAGCCACCCGGCGGCAGCGGCCCCCGGCGGCGACGAGGAGAGGGCCGGGGGCGGTTATCATCTCAATCGCATCGTCGCTGGGGGTGCCGGGCGGCTCTACATCGCAGGCGAGGCCGGCCACCTCTACCGCTCGGACGATGGCGGTGCGAGCTGGCACACGCTGCTCTCGCCCTACGAGGGCTCCTTCTTCGGCGTGCTGCCGCTCAGCGCCGAGTCGCTGCTCGCCTTCGGTCTGCGGGGCCACCTCTATCGATCGGCCGATGCGGGCCGCAGCTGGCAGGCCGTCGATACCGGAACCGTGGCGATGCTGACGGGCGCGACGCGCTTCGATGGCGGCGCGCTCGCCGTCGTCGGGCTCTCGGGGGTGGTGCTGCTCAGCCGCGACGACGGCCACAGTTTCACCTTGTTGCAGCAGGCCGATCGTGCCGGGCTGTCGGCGGCCGTTCCCGCAGATGACGGCAGGCTCGCGGTGGTGGGTGAGAACGGCGCGAGGCTCATCACTCCGCCGGGCGGCAACGCTCCCGTGCCGGGCGCATCGCCATGAAGCACGAACCCCACGCCCCGCATCTTCCCCCGGGAGTGGTCGGCCGGCTCGAGCGGCTCATCTTCGGCCACCGCACGCTGATCCTGGTGCTGTTCGCGCTGGGGACCGCGCTGCTCGGTGCGACCGCCGCGCGCGGCCTGCGCATCGATACTTCGTTCAACAAGACACTCCCGGTGCGCCACGAGTACATGCGCACCTACCTCGACCCGAAGGTGGCGGAGTTCCGGGGCGCCGACCGCGTGCTGATCGCATTGATCGCGCGCGACGGCAACATGTTCACGCCGCAATTCTTTGCCGCGCTGCGCCGCGCGACCGACGCGGTGATCGTCATGGACGGCATCGACCGCACGCAGGTGCAGTCGATCTTCACCCCAAACGTGCGCTACCTCGAGGTCGTCGAGGACGGCATCGAGGCCGGCAACGTGATACCGGCCGACTTCACTCCTACCCCGGAGAACATGGCGCGCGTGCGCGACAACATCAGGAAGGCCGGCATCATCGGACGGCTGGTGGCCAATGACTTCTCCGGTGCGCTGGTGAGCGCGATCGTGCTCGACGCCGATGCGACCGGCAAGCCGGTCGATCCGATCCGGGTGGCCCACGAGCTCGAGCGGCAGGTGCGCGTACCGCTCGAGGGACACGGCATCGATGTGCACATCATCGGCTTCGCCAAGGTCGTGGGCGACATCGCCGACGGGGCCAGTTCCGTGCTGCTGTTCGCCGTCATCACGGTGGTGCTCACGCTGCTCGCCGTGCGGGTCTACTGCCAGTCATGGCGCGTCGCCTTCGTGCCGGTCCTGTGCTCGGCGGTGGCGGTGCTGTGGCAACTCGGCGCGCTGGTGCTGCTGCGCTACGGTATCGATCCCATCGGCCTGCTCGTGCCGTTCCTGATCTTCGCCATCGGTGTCAGCCACGGCGTGCAGAAGATCAGCGCTGTGAGCGATGGCGCCTTCGCCGGGCTAGGGAGCATGGAGGCCGCCCGGCGCACGTTCCGGCAGCTGCTGGCACCGGCCATCGTGGCGCTGCTCGCGGACCTGGTGGGCTTCGTGACCATTCTGCTCATCCCCGTGCAGGTGATTCGCGAGATGGCGATCACGGCCAGCATCGGTGTCGGCATCGTCATCCTCACGGACCTGGTGCTGCTGCCGGTGCTGGTTTCCTACGTGCACTTCGATGCCGGTTTTCACGAGCGGGTGGCGCGCCGCCAGCGCTGGCTGGCTGGCCGGTGGCGCCGCCTGTCGCGCATCACTCGCCGCCCGGCCGCACTCGCCGTCATCGTGGCGGCCGCGGTGCTCGGGGGGCTCGGCTGGTGGAAGGGCCGCGAGACCCCGATCGGGGATACCCAGGCGGGCGTGCCCGAGCTGCGCGCCAACTCGCGCTACAACCGCGACAACGACGTCATCACCTCCAAGTTCAGCATCGGTGTCGATGTGCTCACGGCGATCGTTGAGTCGCAGCAGCCGGTGTGCGTGAGCCACGAGCTCATGACCTGGGTCGACCGCTTCGGCTGGCACATGCGCAACGTCCCGGGTGTGCAGGAGGTGATCACGCTGCCCTTCATCGCCAAGATCGCGATCGCCGGCTGGAACGAGGGCAGTCTCAAGTGGCGCAGCATCCCGCGCGAGCAGACCCAGCTCACGCAGTCGACTCGATACATCGAGACCAGCACCGGGCTGTTGAACGAGAACTGCGACGTCGTGCCGGTGATGATGTTTCTCACCGACCATCGCGCCGCCACGATCGAGCGCGCGGTGGCGCAGGTGAAGGGCTGGCGCACTGCCAATCCAGTCGCTACGGCGCAGCTGCGCCTCGCGGCCGGCAACGTCGGGGTGATGGCGGCCACCAACGAGACCGTCGAGGCGAAAGAGCTGTTGATCCTCGGCGGCGTGTTTGCGGCGGTGATCGTCATGTGCCTGCTGACCTTCAATTCCGTCATCGGCACGGTGCTCGTGGTCGTGCCACTGGCGCTGGTATCGGTGCTGGTGTACGCCGTCATGGCGATCGTCGGCATCGGCCTCAAGGTCTCGACCCTGCCGATGGTGGCGCTCGGTGCCGGCATCGGGGTCGATTACGGCATCTATCTGTTCAGCCGCATGCAGGAGTTTCTGGACCAGGGGGCGCCGGTGCGCGTCGCCTACCAGCGCACGCTGCGCGTCACCGGCGCGAGCATCATCTTCACCGGGATCACGCTCGCGATCGGGGTGGCGACCTGGGTGTTCTCGCCGCTGAAGTTCCAGGCCGACATCGGCGTCATGCTCACCTTCATGTTCCTGGTGAACATGCTGGCGGCGATCATGCTGCTGCCGGCGCTCGCAGCCTGGCTGATCGCCCCGCGCGGACAGCGACGAGCTACGCGGTCACGTGCCGGATGAGCCTGCGACCGGTGAGTCCGACCATCAGGCGTGTAATGCCCGTCAGGAGGAGATTGACGCCGACGAGCGTGCCGATGGCCCACACCGAGCTCGAAGGCCAGTGGAGCCAGATCATCCCGCCGAGCAGCAGCGCGACGATGCCGTTGAACAGCATCCAGCCCGATGCCTGCTCACCCTTGAGGCGAAAGTAGGTGATGATCTCGCACACACCTGCGGCCAGGATGGTGGCGGCGAGCAGCAGCGTGAGCGTGCCGAGTCCCAGCAGCGGATGCGTCAGCAGGTAGTAGCCCCCGATGAGGAACACCACGCCCGCCAGGATTTGAAACAGGACCCGCCTGGCACCGCCACCCTCGAATGCGGAAATGAGGTGGCTGACCCCGCCGAAGATCAACAGCCAGCCCACCAGCAGCGCGACACCCAGTCCCGCGACCGCCGGCTCGATGATCGCGAACACTCCCAGCACGATGAACAATATCGCGGCGACGATCAGCCACCCCGAGAATCGCTGCGCCGCCTTGACCACCGGACCTTCTGTAGCCATGTGACACCGTCCCGGCTTTTTATGGCTCGTGACGGTATTTTGCTGCCGCACGGCGCGGGTCAGTAACTGCCCTTTAGGACAGGGGAGAGCACCCCGGATACCACCCCAAGAAATTGCGCTTGCCGTGCTCGGCGAGCGACCACCGCTCAGCAAGACGCGCAATTTCTCGGGGACCCCGGGGGGCAGAGCAGCTTGGCCGCAGCCGCTGCGCTCCAGGTCCCTAGCGCAGATAACCGAAGCCGCGCGCCATCAGTGCAGCGCACAACAGGATGAGCACGATCGCGGTGAGCTCGACCATCAGGCACATGCGCACCGTGCGGGTGCCGCTGGCGGAGATCTCCGGCGCGAGTCCGGCCTTCAGACCGCGCCTCCAGGAGAGGAAGGTGAGAGTCGGATAGATCGAGATCAGTGCCGCGGCGAGGAAGGCGCCGAGCTTGATGAGAAAGAACGCGTCGTGCCAATAGTAGCCCGGGCCTTTCTCGAAATAGGCAACGCGCAGGAGGCCCACGACCAGCACCACCCCGGCGGCGGCTCCAAAGATCGTATCGGTGCGCAGCAGGCGCTGCGCCTGCGGTGCGGTGAGCGGCGGCTTGAACAGCGCCACCTCCACCGCGAGTGCCGCGACCAACGTGAAGGCGGCAGCGTGGTGCAGAAAGGCCATCAGCGCGGGTGAATACATGGACGCTCCTGCGGGCGCTGTCACTCATCCCAGCGCGGCGCGCGGCGCAATCGCTTGGCGCTGCGCTGCCGCGCTTTCTGCTCGAGGCGCTGCTCGCGCGCGGCTCGCGTCGGTTTGGTAGGCCTGCGTGCCTTGGGCGCGGCGAGCGCGCGCCGGACGAGGTCCACGAGACGCTCTTCGGCCTCGCGGCGATTGCGCTCCTGGCTGCGGTGATTGCGCGCGAGGATGAGGATCGCGCCCTCTGCGGTCAACCGGCGGCCGGACAGGCGCCGCAGCCGCAGCTTGGCGGGATCGCTCAGCACCTGGCTGTGTTCCAGGTCGTACCGCAACTGCACCGCGGTAGCGACTTTGTTGACATGTTGTCCGCCGGGGCCGGAAGCGCGCAGGAACGACACCGACAGCTCGTGGTCGGGGATCGCGACACCAGCGGCTACGGCCAACGGCACGGCTTCGGCGCGGGTCAGTCGGCGGCGTGATCCACGCCGGCAGCCGGTTCGGCGAAACCGGCATTCCCGGCCGCGCGCCCGGGCCGCGGCGCGAGGATGCGCGTCTCCTGCTGCGGCACGGGAATCTTCACCCCGTGAGCGCGGAAGATGCGCCAGATGGCGCGGTTGACGTCCGAGCGCACGTTGTTGACGCCGTTCACCGGATCGGCGATCCAGAAACGGATCTCGAGCCGCATGCCGTTGTCCTCGAAGCTGATGAGGCGCGAGACCGGGGGCGGATCGTGCAGGATGCGCGGGTGGTTCTCGGTCGCATCGACGAGCAGCTTGAGGGCGAGTTCCGGGTCGTCCTCGTAACTCACCATCACCGGCAGCTTGAGGCGCACGCGCTGGTCGGAATAGCTCCAGTTGATGAAGGAGCTCGTGATCAGGTTCTGGTTCGGCACCAGCGTGTCTACGCCGTCGCGGTCGCGCACCACCACGTAGCGGCCGCGCAGCTCCTGCACCCAGCCGAAGTTGCCGGTGCTCGCTCCGCTGTGGCTGGTGAAGCTGATGACATCGCCAGGCTTGATCGACTTGTCCATCAACAACACGAAGCCGCTCACGAAGTTACTCGCCACCGCCTGGAGTCCGAACCCGAGCCCGAGGCCGATGGCCCCGGTGAGCACGTTGAGCGTGGTGACATCGACTCCGGCGGCGTTGATTCCGAGCAGTACCCCGAGGCCCACCAGCAGGAAGTAGGTCGACTTGGAGATGCCGACGCGCGTCGAGACGGCGAGCTGGTCGAGCCGCATGACGTGCCGTTCGATGGCCCGTGCGATCAGGCTGGCCACCACGACGAAGGCCGTGACCACCACCAGTCCCTTGAGCAGCGCCCACAGGCTGAACTGGGTCTTGCCGGGAACGAGGCTGACACGATTGAGGGCGCCCTCGATCACATCCAGCCAGCCGAGCAGCGCCACCGCGGCGACCGCCCACAGGATGACGCTGATGCGTGTGCCGCGGGTGCGTACCCAGGAGCCGGGGCCGAGCAGCAGTCCCAGCACGAACACGCCGAGCCGCACCAGCAGCAGTGCGGTGACGATGCGCGTGGCGGTATCGATTGCCGCCGTGGGGATGCCGAGCGCTGCGAGCACCGCGCGCTCTGCGAACAGTGTTGCCAGCGCGGCGAGGATCGGCGCGAGGATCACCAGCCCCTCGAGCGTGTGATCGAGGCCGTGCTCGGTCAAGGGCAGGTCGGGTGCCGAGCGCAGGCGGTGTGTGCCGAGTGCGCGTGCCACGCCGAGGGCCACCGCGGCTGCGATCGCGACCGCCACGAACGCCGACAGCACCTGCGGCGATGTCAGCTGCAGCAGAGCGCCCCGCACGGCGCTGTCGGCCTCGTTCATCAGGCGTTCAGGTCCGGGATCAACTGGCTCTCGAGACGCGCGATCTGATCCTTGAGCAGAAGCTTGCGCTTCTTCAGGCGCTTCAGCTGCAGCTGATCGACGTGCAGGTCGAGTGACAGCCGGGAAATGACCTCGTCGAGATCACGATGTTCGATACGCAGCTGGCGCAGCTTTTCCACGTTGCGGAACAGCTCGCGATCGACGTTGTCTTCGATTTCCGCCATTTCCGGGGGGCCCCAGCGGGGCTGTTGGCGGCGGCCGCCAGGGCATTGAAGCTTAGCCGAGCGGCGCGTGAAGTGCTACGCCCGCGCGTCTTGACCGGCATGGGTCTCCCCAGGCGCGTTAGGCGGGATTTCTTGGGGTGGCCTAGCGTCCCCGGCCGCGGTGCGCACGCGCGCCATCCGGCCGCGGGCGCTGCTGGCCGCGCCGTCCGCCGCCGCCGGGACGGCGCCCGCCGCCGTGATGGGGCCGGTGAGTGCCGGGGGCACTGACCACACCGGTCGCGAGCAGCTCCGGTGCGATCGGGGCAAAGGGGATCTTGTGGCCGATATAACTCTCGATCTCCGGCAGCGACACCGCGAACTCCTCGCAGGCGAAGCTGATGGCGTCTCCCTCGGCGCCGGCGCGCGCCGTGCGGCCGATGCGATGCACATAGTCGGCGGCATCCTGCGGCAGATCGAAGTTGAAGACGTGGCTCACATCCGGAATGTGCAGACCGCGAGAGGCGACGTCGGTGGCGATGAGGACCGCGAGCTTGCCATCGTGGAAATCGCGCAGGAACCGCAGGCGCTTGTGCTGCGGTACATCCCCCGAGAGTGCCTGCGCCTCGAAGCCGTTGGCCCTGAGGATCCCCTCGAGCCGCTCGGCCATGCGCTTGGTATTGACGAACACCATGGTGCGCACCGCCTCGCTCTGGTGCAGCAGCCCGATGAGCAGCGGCACCTTCTCTTCCATCGAGGGGTAGTACATGAGCTGGCGGACGAGATCGACCGTCATCTTGTCGGGCTCGATGCGTACCAGCTCCGGATTGTTCATGTGCTCGTAGGCGAGCTCCAGCACCCGGTGGGACAGCGTGGCGGAGAACAGCATCGACTGGCGGCGCCCGGGAGGCGGCAGTCGCCGCAGGATGTAACGGATGTCGGCGATGAAGCCCAGATCAAACATGCGGTCTGCCTCATCGAGCACCACTACCTGCGCCGACTTGAGGTCGAACACGTGCTGCTTGAAGTAGTCGATGAGGCGCCCGGGAGTGCCGATCAGCACGTCGCAGCCCGCGCTGAGCTGCTGGCGCTGTTTCTCGTAGTCGATGCCGCCAAACACGACCGCGTGTGTGAGGCCGGTATGGGCGCCGAGAACCAGCGCATCGCGATGGATCTGCACGGCGAGCTCGCGGGTCGGCGCGACAATGAGCGCACGGATGGAGGTGGCGGAACGGCTGGGCGCCGCCGGCCGCGTGAGCAGTGCCTGGTACAGCGCCACGAGAAAGGCGGCAGTCTTGCCGGTGCCGGTCTGTGCCTGTCCGGCGACATCTCGGCCGGCGAGCGCGATCGGCAGCGTCTGCGCCTGGATCGGAGTGCAGTTGACGAAACCTGCCTGGCGTATGCCTTCCATGACCTCAGGCTTAAGGCCCAGCGAGGCGAAGGTGATGGAATCGGAGCGTGAATCGGTCATCAGTTAGAACAAGTCGTTAGGGAAAATTAGCGCCGGTAGACTTGAAAAACGGGCCCGGAAGCGCTACAAAGTGGTTGTAGACAGCGGGCCGGCAGGTCCGCACCTGCCATACCTACCCTTAGTTCCTTTTGGACCCATACTCAGTCACGAGTTATTAGTGTAACCGTTTACCGGGAGTTCCTGGCATCGCTTTTGTGCCCCTTCCTGGCCGACCCCGCAGCGGATTCACTGACGTTTCCAAGGGATT
>Ga0306920_100004314_pt1 | contig 18238 bp, 16 predicted proteins | sample flu12Cox44000170_FD_204666 | JGI IMG/M metagenome (GOLD analysis project Ga0306920, IMG submission 204666) | Lab enrichment of tropical soil microbial communities from Luquillo Experimental Forest, Puerto Rico - flux4day.12C.oxic.44.000.170 (v2)... | ecosystem: Environmental > Terrestrial >... | reverse complement strand
GCCGATCTTTCCGTGGAGGAGGCCTCGGAGCTTGCTGCCAATGCCAAGCGCGCTGCCCTGGCCATGTTTCCCGACAAGGAATTGGCCTACGATATCCTCTACAAGCCACGACTGCAGCGGCTCATGGCCGAACGCTACCACCTGCAATAGGGCTTTTACTTGTCAATCGATGCCAGGTACACCGTCAGCGTTCCCCAGAACATCCGTGCCTGCATCTGGATCGGCAAATGTCGCGCGTCGTCGCTGTACCAGATCGAAATCCGCCCCCGGTTCCTTAACACGCTGTAGTCGCCTTCGGGGCCGACCCGCAGGGTCTGAAACGTGCCGGCAGGGGTTTTAATCCGCTCTTTACCTTCGACATGGGCACGAATCGTGGCCGTCTTTCCCCCATCATTGAGCGGAAAGCTGTAAGTCGCGCCCGGTTGCAAAGGAAGACTCGAGAGGTAGAGGATTCCTGAAACCACGTCCGTCACACAGGCAGGGATGTCATTTTCCGCACGTTTCGACTGGCCGGTTCTCAGGTTCTTTTCTTCCAGGATCGATTTCCGGCTCTGGTAATCGAAGGTGATGGTGGTGTCCCGCAAGTGAGATCCCTCTTCCGTATGCTTTACCAGCCTGTTGGAGCACAGGGCCTGGGCATCGAAGTAGGAATTGAAGCGATCTTGGACGCGGAACAGCAGGGCAGCTACCCCGGTGGAGTCGGCCGCCCCGGTCACATGCTCCTCCGCCCCACTGGACTCAATGCGCAACGTAGCCACGCCGGCCGTCAGGAAATGATATTCGGCTTCATATCGCAGGGTCTGGCGCGGGAAGTCGAATCCCGGACGCAGGGGCTGAATACGGACCCCGCTGCCGATCGCCAGTCCCGGCTGCTGTGGCGAGCTGGCCGGCGGTGGCGGCGGCGGGGACTGCCCGCCCGCTCCGGCGGGGTTCGCGGCGGCCATCATAAGAAAAATGAGAGTAGGGAAAAAAGTCTTCGAATTCACCATGAATGGGAGAACCACAGTATCTTCACAACAAGGGCCGCCAACATTGCGGCGGCCCCGATACTTGCATTGTACTCGCGATGCTGCCGGTAAAGCTCGGGCGCGAAACCTGTGGTCAAACCCGTGAACCAGACTGTGTGGGGCAACAAGCGTGGCACCCGTTGGGCATATTCGTCATACTGCGAAAAATGCCCGCGGAGGAAGACCTCCTCCGATCGGATGACCGGCACATAGACGAGGGCAAACAGCAACAGCAACGCGACCGCCACCCACAAATCGCGCGACGCAATCGCGAAACCCACGGCAATCACGATCGATCCTAGATAAAGAGGGTTGCGGCAATAAGCGTACGGCCCTGCCGTGGCCAAATCCTGGTTCTTTTTCACCTGACCGGACGAGATGGCCCGCAACAGCAGACCCACCGTCGCCACCGCCCCGCCCGCCGCTAACGACCACCACTCCGGCTGTGCCCGCCACAAGTAGAATCCTGCCAAGGCGAATCCCAGTGGCACTCGAAGCCGACGCGCGATGCGGCCCCTGGAGGGGACAGGCTGCACTGAAACCATCTCAGTCATTTTGCTCCTTCAGCAGCGTATCCGCTGCCGCGAGTACCTGCTGCGGAGTGATCGACTGCAAACCTACGTCCGGGCGATCTACATGAGAGCTGTTATCCACACTCTCCGGGTGGCGCAACACTGCGGAATGCGTTGCATAGGGGCCATTGCGCTCGGGCCGGGTCGGTCCAAATAGCGCCACTACCGGGACTCCCAGTGCCGCGGCCAGATGCATCGGCCCCGTATCTCCTCCGACGAACAGGCTGGCGCGTCGCGTCAGTGCGATCAGCTGCGTCAGCGAACAATCGACGGGATGTGCGACTCCCCCGCTCGTCTCCCGTACTGATTGCGCCAACCCTTCTTCCTCGGGTCCATAGTTGACTGCCACCGCCATGCCACGCTCCTCCAGCCCCCTCGCTACCGCACCGTAGGATTCCGCAGGCCAGCACTTCGCTGCCCATCCCGCGCCCGGATTCACCATCGCCAGTGGCCGGAAGCCGATCGAAGAACAGAACCTGTCGGCCCACGCCTCGGTCGCCGGCTCGCGCGGAAACACCGGAGGCTCGTAAGTCAGATCTTCGCCCGCCAGCGCCGAGCTCAACGACAAGGCGTGCTCGACGACGTGGCCGTCCCGGACGGGTACAAGTGTGGTGTAAAACCGACGCGCCGGGGCCTCACGCGGTTCGGCCGCGCCCACGCGCGACTTGGCTCCCGAAAGCCGTGCCGCCATGGCCGACCGGATGGCGCCCTGCAAGTCGAGCGCGATGTGATACCTCATCGCACGCACCTCGTGCATGCAGGCCCGCATGTCCTGCCAGGTCGCGCTGACGTTCCGCCCCTTTCGCCATTCCCGGAAGTCTGAAACATGTACCCAATCGATCAGCGGCTTCAGCTCCGACCGTGGCTGCAGGCGGTCAGGGGGGTGCGCACAGAGCAACTCCATCCACCGCTGCTCCACCAGCCACCCAATCTGCAGATTGGGCCTCTCCCGCCGGAGCGCGGCTATGGCCGGAATTCCGTGAATCACATCGCCCATGGCGCTCAGCCGCACCACCAGTACCCGCAAGGGTTCCGAATCCGTCGCTGCCCGCTCTTCGAGCGCGAGGGACTGCAGCTCCTCATGCGAAAGCGGCTGTTTCACGGTTCGCGCCGACCTCCCAAAGACGCTCGCATCTCCCCCAAGAAGCTGCTGGTGGAGTGGTCTTTCCGGTCGCCTACAATTTCTATACGTCCACCGTAATTGAGCACTTCATCGCGCTCTGGCACCGTCTCGCGTGTGTAGTCGGTGCCTTTCGCCTGGACGTCTGGCCGGATCTCTCGAATCAGTGGGCGGACGTCTGGCTCGTCGAAGACGACAACCGCATCCACATCGGCCAGTGAAGCAAGAATTTCGCAGCGTTCCTCGGCGCTCGTCAGGGGCCTCCCCTCGCCTTTCAGTCGGCGCGCGCTGGCATCCGAATTCAGGGCGACGATGAGTTTCCCGCCCAGCGCCTTGGCGGCTGCAAGGTAACGCACATGGCCCACGTGCAGCAGATCGAAGCAGCCATTGGCCAGCACGATCTGCTGTCCGCCGCGCCGCCATTCCGCGACCTTGGATCGCAGGCGGGCGCGGGAAAAAACTTTCGCCTTGCTCTCGCTCACGATGTTCTTGCCCTGAATTGCTCGATGGCCGCCAGCAACTCGGTGTCTGACACCGTGGCGGTTCCCCGTTTCATCACAACGATGCCACCGGCCAGGTTCGCCAGCACGGCAGCAGCGGCAGTGTCGGCTCCCGCTGCCAGCGCCGCGGTAAAGGTTGCAACTACCGTGTCACCCGCGCCCGTTACGTCTACTACCTGGTCCGAACCGAAGATGGGAATCAGCACCGGCGCCAGGTCCCTTTCGAACGCTACCATGCCGTCGCGGCCGCGCGTAATCACCAGGGACTTTAGTCCCATGCGTTTCATTATCTGCTGGCCTGCAGCTATCAGCCGCTGGTGGTCATCGCCGACCTTCAGCTGCAGCGCTTCTTCCACTTCGGGCTCGTTCGGTGTTGCCGCCGTCGCACCCGCATACTCCAGTATGCGATAGCGTGAATCCAGGGTGATCGGCTTGTCTGGCGGCCACCCCCTGGCCTTGATCCGGGCCAGCAGCTCTGGTGTCGCAGCGCCGTAACCATAGTCCGAGACAAGCAGCGCTTGCGAGCGATCCGCGTACTGGCGAGCCGTCCTTGCAAGCTTGGCCAGCACTACCGTGCCTTCGGGAATCGGCACCGGCTCCCGGTCCACGCGCACGACCTGCTGCCTGCCGCTGTGCGAGGTGCCGGCAAGAATCCGCGTCTTGGTGGTCGTGACGTGGCCCTTCAGCCGGGTGATCCCAGCTGTCGGGATCTTCCTTTCCCGAAACCGCGCCATCAGTAGCTCCCCCGCTTCGTCGTCGCCCATCACGCCTACCGGCAACACCCTTACTCCCAGCGCCGCCAGGTTCATCACCGCATTCCCGCCGCCACCCGGCACTACCATGCGCTCCCGGTGTTTCAGGATGAGCACCGGCGCCTCCCGCGAGACCCGCGAGATCTCGCCGAATACGAACTCGTCCGCTACCAGATCGGCCAGGACAGTGACAGAGATACCGTGAAATGAGCGGACCAGCCGCGTCCAATGGTCCGATTGGTTCCCCTGCTTCCTCATTGCGGCCTAAAGCCTTCCTGTCCCTGGTTTGCGTCGCTGCCGGCTGGGAAAATTCTCATTTTCTCACGGGCCTTTGGTTCCATGGCCCGATCGCCGCGCAGATCTGCCCAATCGGCGACTCGGCATCGGCTAATCCCACCGGCTCGAATTGCATGCCCACGGTAACGATGTGAATGGGCTGCAAGAGCGCCATTAGCTCGCCAAGGTTGACGGCATCCTTCTCGGTGGTGATTAACGCCGCGGCTCCCGACTCCGTACGTTGCTTCAATAGCGCGCGTGCGTCGGCCTCGCTGTACGCGTGATGATCGCGGAACGCCCGCGTGCCCGCCAACCGAATCCCCGCCCGGCGGAGTTCCGCGTAAAAATTCTCGGGACGAGCGATACCACAGAAAGCAAAGCAGGCGGCCCCTGTCGGGGCTACCGTGATGCCACGTAACACCCGCCACACGAGCTGTCCCGGGCGTAGCGGAATGTGGCCTACCGCGGCATCATCCATGGCAACTACCGCCGAGGCCCGCGCCAGCGACGACAGGGGTTCGCGCAATCGTCCCACCGGCAACAGGGAGTCGTGCAGATCGCGCCCCGCAATCAGCACGATGTCGAACTCCCGTGCCAGGGCCCGATGTTGAAAGCCGTCGTCCAGCAGGTGTAATCGCGGACCAAATTTCTCTTCCGCCAGGGATCCGGCCGCAAACCGGTCCCCGCCTACGACGACCGGCACGCCGAGCTTTCGGGCAATGAGCAGCGGCTCGTCCCCGAACGCGCGAGGCGAGGCTGCGGGATCGACCACCGCCACCCCGGTGGTTCGCCGTCCGTACCCGCGCGAAAGCACGTCGAAGGCAACTCCGCGCTGTTTTAGCAGTCCGCCCAGCATGATGAGAAACGGCGTCTTTCCTGCACCTCCAGCCGAAATGCTGCCGACGCTCACCACCGGCGCCCGCAGCCGGCGTGTTTGCAGAGTTCCGCGATCATACAATCGATTACGGACCTCTACACCGACGCCCAGCAGTGCGCTCAAGGGATTCACCTCTGCCTCTCCCCGCCGATTCCTGGATTTCCTGACAAACCGTGGTGTTGAAAGGGCACAGCTTAGCCTTGCCGATCGACCATCCCCTTGGCCCTGCTGCTCAGTAGGTCGGTGTGCGCCGAGGCTTCCTCGCGAGATTCATCGCATCTGCCACTGGCAGCGGAGCTGGATTCCGCGCGCAACAGCCTCAGCAAAACCTCGAGGGTCCGCTCCGTAGCGCCCTGCTGGATGCGCACCACCTCCAGTGCACGCTGACCCAGGCGCTTACGCCCCGCCTCATCCCCCAGCAGTTGCAAGACTGTTTCCCCCAGCGACCCCGGGGTTACGACCTTGAGCGCGGCCGTGTGCCGGAAGACACCGATGATGTCGCGAAAGTTCTCGGTGTGCGGACCGACCAGAATTGCCACTCCAAATTGCGCCGCTTCCAGCACGTTGTGACCGCCCCAGGGAACAAGGCTGCCGCCGACAAACGCCACATCGGCCAGCTCATACAGGCCGGCAAGCTCCCCGATGCTGTCCAGAAGAAAGACTTCCCCGCCCGAAAGCAAGCCCCCGTCCCAGCGGGAGCGCCTCAGCCAGGGCAAGCCCGAACCACCTAGCAGGCCGGCGACGGCTTCGAATCGCTCCGGATGGCGCGGCGCCAGCACCATCAAAGCTCTCGGGTAGAGGGAAACAACGCCGCGAAAGCACTCAATCAGCAGCTTCTCCTCGCCCTCGAGGGTGCTGCCGCAGACCATGATGGGAGCAATCCCCTGGCACCGGACCGCCGCCACGAACGCCTCCAGGGCCGGTGGCTTCGCTGCTGGCTTGGCGTCGAACTTCAAATTTCCCCCCACCTGTACCCGGTCGACGGCCGCACCGATCTGCACCAGCCGCCGCGCATCCTCCTGGCTCTGCGCCAGAAAGACATCCACGTTTTGCATGACTGCACTCAGCAACTGCCGAAAACGCCGGTACCTGGGCAGCGACCTGTCCGACACCCGGGCATTCACCACCGCGATGGAGGCTCCGCTCTGCCGCGCCTGGTGCAACAGATTAGGCCAGAACTCGCTTTCCGCCAGCACCAAGAGCCGGGGCCTCAAAGCCCGCAAATACGCTCGCACCGCGTATGTCAGATCCAGGGGAAGGTAAAAGACGTTCGCTGCGCCAAATCGTTCCCTCGCCAATCTCTGCCCCGTACTGGTCGTGGTCGAAACAACAACTCGCCAACGCGGGAGCCGCTCCCCTAGTTCGGCCGCGACCCCCGCAATCGCCAGCACTTCGCCAACGGAGACCGCATGAATCCAGATAGTCTCCGGCTTGGCCGGATCCAGAATCCGTCCCGGCACAAACCCCAGCCGCTCGCCCAGCCCGGCACGATACTTGCCATGGCGCAGGATCCCCAGGAGCCACCACGGCCCACTCAATACGAGCGCCAACAGCAGTAGTGCACTGTACGCGAGGTACACCCCTGCGATTGTACTTGCCGCACCCCTCGCCACCAACGCGCCGTGGCCCAAGGTAAGCCAGGCGAAGGATTGCGCACACTCGAGTCCGGCAAGACCAGGGCCTTAGCCCATGTCGAACAAGTCACAAATCATTCGCCACTGGGCCGCAGTACCCTTCTTTTCAGCAAAAAACTTTTCCGCCGGATGCCCGGCGGGGGATAATCCCAGCATGGTTTTTCGCAAACCCGGGATTCTGCCGATCGTTCTCCTGTCCTGGTTGGCGAGCCTGCAGCTTTGGGGTTTTAAGGACTTCGTTATGCCCAGGGCGCAGAACGCCAACGCCTATCCCAGCAAAGATTCGCATCCGGAAGAGAAAATCACGGCTGCAATCGACGTTTACGACACTTCTCCCAAGGACGACGTCTTCGGAACGCGCTACGTGCAGGAGGGCATTCTGCCGGTTTTCCTTGTCATCACCAACGAAGGGGACAAGCCAATCTCGGTAACCAAGATGCAGGCTCAACTGGTCACCGCTGGCCGCGCCAAACTCGACAACCTGTCGGCCGACGATGTCATTCGTCGCGTGGCTCACGTCAATGCCAGCAGCACCAATCCCGGTCATGCCGGCTCCATCCCCATTCCCGGACTGGGAAAGAACAAGAAGGCCCAACAGCAGATGGAAGAGATCAACCGCGCGAAATTCAGCGCCTTTGCCGTTGAGCCGCATTCCACCCAGTCCGGCTTTCTCTTCTTCGATATTCAGGATGTACGCAATCCGGTGCAGGGTGCCCACGTTTATCTCACCGGCGTGCGCGATGCGGGCGGCGCCGAGCTGATGTACTTCGATATTCCTGTGGTCTTGTCGGGCACGGCAGCTTCAGGCGCAAATTAGGCTGGGCGTTCCCTTGGGTTAATTCGCTGCCCGGTTGCCCGTGTAACTCACGCGCCACACCGAGTTCGAGCCGTCATCGGTTACCAGCAGTGATCCATCCGCGGCCACTGTCACACCCACCGGTCGCCCCCACACATCGCCATTGGGCAGCACAAAGCCAGTCACAAAGTCCTCATATTCGCCACTGGCCCTGCCCGACTGATGCAAAGGCACGCGTATCACTTCGTACCCCGTGCGCACCGACCTGTTCCACGAGCCGTGCTGCGAAGCGAAGATGTCGCCCCGGTACTCGGCAGGGAACTGCTCGCCCTCGTAGAAGGTCAATTGCAGAGTTGCATTGTGCGGCTGAATCAGCACATCCGGCACGATCACCTTGTCCTTCAACTCCGGATGCTTGCCTTGCAGTCGGGGGTCAGGATTACTCCCTATGTAGTAATAAGGCCAACCATAGAAAGCGCCATCCTGAATATGTGTGATGTAGTCCGGTACCAGGTTATCGCCCAACTCATCGCGCTCGTTCACCGAGGCCCAAAGCTCCCCGGTCTTCGGGTCTATTGCCAACCCCGCTCCGGCATTGCGGATCCCGGACGCGAACACTCGCCGGTCCGAACCGTCCGGATTCATCGCCGTAATGTTGGCCCGGCCTTTCTCCTCCGGGTTGGTTTCGGGATCGTCGGCATTCGAGCGCGAGCCAATCGCCACAAACAGACGCTTGCCGTCAGGGGAGAACGCCAGGTCGCGCGTCCAGTGGCCTCCGCCCGCGGGGAGGTCGGCGATCTTCTCCATCGGGCCCGACGCCTTCAAGTCACCGTTGTGATAGGGGAAGCGCACCACAGCATCCGTATCTCCGATGTACACATACTTCGGGTCAGACCCTGGCGGATAGAAGGCGATGCCATAAGGCCGATTCAATTTGGCCGCGAAGGTCTCCGTGGTGATTGGCTTTCCATCGCGGCTGATTCCGCGAAACACCTTCAGGTCGCCTCCCGAACTCTCAACCATGAAGACATCGCCGTTGGGAGCCGTGAGGATCTTGCGTGGCTCATTAAAGCCGCTGGCGAACAACTCGACCTTGAAGCCCGCGGGGGCTTGCGGCCAGGCATTCCTTGGGCGATCGATCAGCTTCGGCCCGTTGATCGCGGACTTGGTTGCATAAGGTCTGGGCAAGTCAGTGGCTGCGATCTTGTGCGTGGCCCCGGGTTTCTGGCTTCTGAAATCGGTAAAGGGGGCCGTCGGCGCTGGAAAAGTTGCAGGACGCGGCGCCGACTCGGCAGCCATCAACGCCGTCGAACCTGCCGCCAGCAACAAGGCGACTCTCGATCGGATCATGGTTAACTCTTCCCCGGTTGTCAGAAAAAGTACCGTACGTTGTCGCCGTCGGAAGCATGCCTGCCGCGAGCGGCTTCGCTATCTATTAGATGATAAAGCGCGTCACATATTCGAGTTCGACCGGCAGGTTTCTCTGAACAGCGCGAATCACCGATAAGCCGTTTCTTTCTTGACCTCGCGCGCCGGCTGTAGAATCCATGCCGGAACAAATTTCCGGGCTCTTCAGCAGGCTGGACCAGCCGGCGTCGCCCTCTTGACTCCCGCCGCCGCGAACCTTACTCTCTCGCAATCTCGAAGAAAGGAATCCTGTAGGTCATGAGTCTGCTGGAGTGGTGTGACGAGGGTCCGGCCACCGTCACCGTGGTGGCCACCGTGGAAGATGCAATTCACGCGATGATGGACAAGGACGTGGGTGCCGTCGCCGTCATCGACGAGCAGGGTGTGGTCGCGGGAATGTTTACCGAGCGCGATGTGCTGGCCAAGTTCGCCTTGAGCGGCCGGGCCGCCAAAGAGACCCCGGTTCGCGAGCTGATGAGTCCCATGGTCAAAATGGCAACCGACGAAACCACACCGGCCGAGGCTTTTATGGTCATGCTGGAACGGCATTACCGCCACCTGCCCGTGGTCGACGATCGTGGACGGGTCCTCGGAATCCTCTCCATCCGCAACATTCTCGAAGCACGAATTGACGATCTGCTGGCAGAACTCGAAACCAGGAAAAACCACCCCCAGTCCCATTAAATTACTGCTGGCAAACCCTTTATGTTTCTCCAATCGGGAGTGGCAAGTCCCCTGGCCAAAATCTTAGTCACTTCCACTCACATTTTGGCGTTGCAAGCGCCTTCCCGCTATAATGAACTCAGTCATAGATGGCACAAAAACGACTTATCCGCTCTACGACGGTTCTTTGCGTTCGCCGGGATGGAAAGGTAGTAATGGCCGGAGATGGCCAGGTCACCCTCGGCGACAACATCATCAAGCATTCCGCCCGCAAGATACGCCGTCTCTACCAGGACAAAATCCTGGCCGGTTTTGCCGGTTCGACGGCCGATGCTTTTTCCCTGTTCGGCCGCTTCGAATCAAAACTCGAGCAGTACCATGGCAATCTGGGCCGGGCCGCGGTCGAGCTCGGCAAAGACTGGCGCACCGATAAAATGCTTCGCCAGCTCGAAGCCTTACTGCTGGTTGCCGATCAGAACCAGACATTCCTCATCAGCGGTCAGGGCGACGTGATCGAACCCGACGCCGGTATCGCCGCCATTGGCAGCGGAGGCTCCTATGCCTCCTCTGCCGCCACCGCGCTGATGGAGCACACGCAATTGCCGGCCCGCCAGATTGCTGAAGAAGCCATGAAGATTGCAAGTAAAATCTGCATCTACACCAACGACAAAATCACCATTGAAGAGTTGTAACCACGTGTCCATGCTACCTGCTCGCAACTTCGAAGGAGCGACACCGCACCGCTGGTCGGGTGAGCGCTGGGGCTGCGCTGTAAACGATTCCGAGTCCCTTCCGGGACGGCGTACAAACCGAGGTATCCCAATTGGCCATTTATCTTCCCGCAACCGCTGACGATGAACACGTAGCACTCGACGAACTCACCCCCCGCGAAATCGTGCGCGAACTTGACAAGTATGTCGTCGGCCAGCACGAAGCCAAGCGAGCCGTGGCCATCGCGCTGCGCAATCGCATGCGCCGCCAGAAGCTTACGCCCGAGCTGGCGGAAGAAATCATCCCCAAGAACATCATCATGATGGGCCCCACCGGCGTCGGCAAAACCGAGATCGCCCGCCGCCTCGCTAAACTTGCGAATTCGCCCTTCATGAAGGTCGAGGCCTCAAAGTTCACCGAAGTCGGCTATGTCGGCCGCGACGTGGAGTCCATGATCCGCGACCTGGTCGAGATCGCCATTGACATGGTGCGTGAAGAAAAACTCGAGGACGTCGCCGACAAGGCCGAGCTGAACGCCGAAGAACGCCTCCTCGACCTGCTGCTGCCGTCGATGCCATCGCCGGTGACTCCCAAGCCCTCCAGCCATGACCCGCAAATCGGATTCAGCCTCGCCAACGAGCCGCTGCTTGCCGGCGAGCCCGGTTCACGTACCCGCGAAAAGCTGCGCCAGCAACTCCGCGAAGGAAAGCTCGACGAGCGCATGGTCGAACTCGATGTCCGAGAGAAATCCATGCCCGCCTTCGAAATCATAACCAACCAGGGCGTCGAAGAGATGGACGTCAATATGAAGGACATGCTGCCCAATATCTTCGGGCAGCGCACTAAGAAGCGGAAGATGAAGGTCAGCGAAGCCTTCGAATACCTTATTCAGGAAGAAGAACAGCGCCTGGTTGACATGGACCAGGTGCAGCGCACCGCCGTCGAGCGGGTGGAGAATTCCGGTATCATCTTCCTCGACGAGATCGACAAGATTGCCGGCCGCGAAGCCGGCCACGGCCCCGATGTTTCCCGCGAAGGGGTGCAGCGCGACATTTTACCCATCGTGGAGGGAACGACCGTCAACACTCGCTACGGAATGGTTCGCACCGACCACATCCTGTTTATCGCCGCTGGGGCTTTCCATGTTTCCAAACCCAGCGACCTCATCCCCGAGCTGCAGGGCCGTTTTCCTATCCGCGTCGAGTTGCAGTCTCTGACGGTCGAAGACTTCATCAAGATCCTCACCGAGCCTAAGTCGTCCCTCACCAAGCAATACATCGCTTTGCTCGAAACCGAAGGAGTCAAGCTGGAGTTCACCACGGAGGCATTGCAGGAGGTCGCGAACTTTGCCTTCCGGGTGAATGAAGGCACCGAGAACATTGGCGCCCGCCGTCTGCACACCATCATGGAACGGGTGCTTGACAAAATCAGCTTCGAGGCCCCGGACCTGAAGGAAAAGGAGGTCACAGTAGATGGCGATTACGTCCGCGCCTCCCTCACCGATATCGTCAAGGACCAGGACCTGTCGCGCTACATCCTGTAGCGGTATCAGATGTCCGGGATAAGTTCGCCGCCCGGCCCGTCTCGCGCCTGGCAAGGCACCCAGATCGTGCCCTCACACGGTACCAGCCGCCGCATCTCATCCCTGCCCGATTCCGATTCTCGCTTGCGGATGATACAACTCTATTCAGGCTTTACCCGAGGTTGGCACTTCATGGCACGCATTTCTCCCGGCCGCTCAATTGGCCTGTTGGCCTTATCGTGGACGCTGTTGCTCTCCGCCCGCGCCGCAGACAACGACACCGCTGCAACCTGGAAGGCCAGCCTGTTGACCTGGCGCGCCGATCTCGCCAAAGAGCTGCAAGAGCCCGATGGATGGCTCACCCTCATCGGCCTGGAGTGGTTGAAGCCGGGCGATAATTCGTTCGGCTCTGCCAACGGAAATGCACTGATTGTCCAGGCGCCGGTCTCTGCTTCTCTGGGCATCGTGCAACTCACGGGAGACTCCTTGCAGCTTCTGCCCCCATCCGGAGGCTATCCCAAGGCCCTGTTCGTCGACGGTCAGCCACCCTCGAACCCGCAAAAGCTAGCCAGCGACGAGTCCGACCACCCTTCGAAGATCACCTCGGGCACGGTCACTATCACGATCATTCACCGGGGAGACCGTTACGCGCTCCGCATCAAGGACTCGAAAGCGCCAACCCGCACCCAGTTCCACGGCCTGCGCTGGTTCCCCCCCAACGAAGCCTACCGCGTGCAGGCTAAGTGGCTCCCCTACAATCCGCCACGCAAGGTGCCCATTCCCACCATCCTGGGCAGGGAAATTATGTCCGACGTTCCCGGGGCGGCAGAATTCACGCTCGAGGGCAGGACGTTCCGTTTGGAACCGATTGAAGAGAGTCCCGAGGACAAGGAGCTTTTCTTTGTCTTCCGCGACACCACGAGTACAACCGAGACCTACGGTGCCGGCCGCTTTCTTTACACGCCGCTCCCCGACCACGGAGTCTCGCAGGCGGGTGACGTGGTACTGGATTTTAATCGCGCGCAAAACCCGCCCTGCGCTTACACACCGTATGCCACGTGTCCGTTGCCGCCGCCGCAGAACCGTCTGCCAATTCCCGTTCCTGCTGGCCAGCAGCGTTATCACGATTGACCCTTCGCTCCCCCCGTCTTGTCGCGGTCGTGCTCGGGCGCGGTCTCCCTGCATTTCAACTTACTATGGCTCCAGCACGGTCTGCTTTGCTGCCGCAGCCGATGGTGACTTGGGCGCCCGTACACGCGGGCGGGGATAAAGGTCCTGAAGAACGTTGTCGCTGGCAGACAAGGCCGATGCAACACCAGTTTCAGGCGAGTATGGCGGCGCCGACACTGAATGCTGAAGCACTAATGAAACAATACATAAAGCCACATCTAATTCATTCCGCTCTGGGTTTTTGCCGCAAAGGAGTTAGAATGCCCGGCGATCTGGCTGACCTCGCAAAATGAGTATGAAGCCCCTGGCTAACCGCGCGTGAGGAAAGCACCGAAGCGGCAGAGCGGGGCGCGAACCAAGCAGGAGCCGGCGGCTGGAATCCGGAGCCAGCGAGGCCGGGGACTGCGGTGTATACGCAACCTTCAGCAGACGCCGGGCCTACGCTTTCTCTGTCGTGGCGCTGTCATTCTCAGTGACAAACCTCCAGAACGATCGTAGCCCTTTTCTCCACCGCAGGTCCTCGACCGCGGCGCAATCCAGGCAGGCTCGTACCTCTTCCTCCATTCCGCGATACGTAGGCAGCAGCCGAAACACCACGCGGTGCTTGTCTGCAGACCCAATGGGTTCAACCAGTGTGGGATGAAAAATGCCACGCCCCACCGAGAAGCTGCTGGTACGGCCGATCGCCACAGCCCTCTCTGGCCCCACCAGCAGCCGTCGGTAACGGAATATCAAGGATCCGTCCGGGTGCGACGTCAACCTTCCGTAGGTTCGGCGCTTAACGTTCTTTGCCACGGCGCTGAAGGCACGAACTCCGGCTTCGCGGCTGGGCCTCTCCTTGACATCCAGCAGCAACATCTCCAGCATGCTCCAGGCGAACAGGGAGCCGAAGAACGATAGTCGCAATGCCCAACCGAACAGCATGAAGCTTACGATGATCACGATGAGGCACAGCGCCAGCCCGAGGTGCGGGTTGATAATCGATGCTCCTAGCAGAACAGCGAAGACGACGGTGCGAATCGCCTTCAAGATGAAATCAACGAAGGGAAACGGGCTGAGCAAGGCCAAAACGTCGAAGCAATGTCCCAAAAGCCAGACCACACCCACGATCACAAAGCCGACGGCGGTGTAGAGCAACGCGGTGGCCACGCTGAATGCATGCTGAAAGCCCGGCGCTTGCGCGGCGGCGGCGTACACCACCGGACCATCGAGCATGTGGGTGAACAGGCCCCTCCACGAAGACACGCCCATCACCCGCGCCACCTGATGCAAGAGCACGGGAAAGACAATCAGCACCAGCGACGCGTGATTGACAAACAACACCTCAATCGCGTCCAGCGGCTTTTTAATCATGGGAGCAAAGCCTCCGAACGTGTCCTTGACGAAGATGAGCGCCAGCAGCACCATGGTCGGCACCCAGAAATAGGGCCGATCGAAGAAGGGCAGCCGGGCCCGCCGCTCGCCCGGAGTGCGAAAATAATGCCATGCTCCCATGACGCTGACACCGACCAGTGGCGAAATGGCAGTGCTCGTCACCGTAGCCAGCGCGTTGGTCACGCTTTCTCCACCCTTCAGCGCCTGGGCGGACTCGTCTGCCGTCTGCGCCGAGGCAAACACCACTATCCCTATCAGCAGCACGGAAAAAAGCATGCAACGGCTCATAACCGTGTCCTCCGCCGAGGGAAGCAATTTTACCTGAGGTTGGATGGCGGAGCGTGAGCGCCCGTGCTTTCCACCCTTTGCGAAAGGATGGGAGCCATCTACGAGCCTGTAATCCGGGGAGAAGCGAGGCTGCGCACCGTAGGAGGGAAGGTCCGTGGAACGCTGCCGGCGGGCTGACTCACCTTTTTTTCCGCTGCCTTCCCTTGAACGCCGCTGCCTCTTCCACTACCCCAAACTGAATCCGCTTCTGCATGGCGTCGATGCGGTCCACAAAAACTCGAATGGGGTCACCCAGGGAGTAGGTCTTTCGCGTCCTTTGCCCGATGATCTGCCGAGTGTTCTCGTGATACAGGTAGTGATCGCCGGCAAGGGCGGCCAGCGGCACCAGCCCCTCAATGAACAGATCATTCAGCTCAACGAACATTCCGAACTTGGTCACGCTCACGATGAGGCCGTCGAAGTCATCGCCAATGTGCTGCTCCATGAACTTCGACTTCTTCCATTCCATGAGCTCGCGCTCGGCTTCATCGGCCCGCCGCTCCGCTTGCGACGCTTCTTCCGCGATTTCCTGCAGGACTGCCTCGGGAATCGGTTCATCCACGGTCACGCGGCCCTGCTTGCCTTCCCCGGCTTTTCGTCCCCGGCGCGCACGCAGAGGTTCCCGCCTCGACCAGGGCGACCGGCTCTCGCTGGTCTGGCCAGCGTCAACTCCAACCGCCACCCCACGCTCTTCGCGTTCCGCCGACTCCCGCAATACGTCTTTCAGAATGCGGTGCACAATCAGATCCGGATATCTTCGTATCGGCGAGGTGAAATGCGTGTACGCCGGAGCTGCCAGCGCGAAGTGTCCCTCATTCTCGGCTGAGTAGCGCGCCTGCCTCAGGGAGCGCAGCATGAGATACGACAGGATACGTTCCTCCGGCTTGCCCGCTATCCTCTGCGTCAGCTTCTGGTACATCCGCGGGGTGATATGCACCTCCTCCGGCAGCTCGATGATTGTTCCCGCCGAAGGGCGCGGCCCCACGCCCCGCGGTTGGGCCCTCGCGCCACGACGCTCATCCCGGCCTGACTTCAACTGCACCCGCTTCACTGGCAGCGCTCCCAGGCCCAGCGAATACCCGAAGGTCGCCGCCAGCATCTCGAAGTCGTAAACCCGCCTGGGATCGGGCTTTTCATGAATGCGATACAGCGACGGCACCTGCTTTTTCTCCAGGTAGCCGGCGACGCATTCATTGGCCGCCAGCATGAACTCTTCGATCAACCGGTGTGCGATCTTTCGCTCCGAGCGCATCACGCCCCTCATTAGTCCATTCTCGTCGAACTCAATCACCGGCTCCGGCAAATCGAAGTCGATGGAACCCCGCCGTGCCCGCTTGCCGTTCAAGGCCGTTGCCAGTTCGCGCATGAGCCCGAACATCTCTACGTACCTGCCGTAGTGCCGGCGCAGCCCCTTGTCGCCTTCAAGAATCAAATTGACGTTGGTGTAGGTCATGCGCTCGGCCGAGCGAATCACCCCCTCGTTCAGCACGTAGCCGAGGATTTCGCCGTGCGAGTCGATCTCCATCACGCACGACAGTACCAGCCGGTCCACCTGCGGCCGCAAGCTGCACAAGTCGGTCGAAAGCTCCATCGGTAGCATGGGCACCGCGCGGTCGGGAAAGTACACCGACGTGCCGCGCAGCCGCGCCTCCAGGTCAATCGCCGAGCCTTCCTTCACAAAGTGCGCCACGTCGGCGATGTGGACCTGCAGCTCAAAGTTTCCGTTCGCCAGCCGGTGCACCGTCACCGCATCGTCGAAATCCCGCGCCGTCTCGCCATCGATGGTCACGATCGGCAGCGACCGATCGTCGCGCCGGTGAGCCAATTGGTTGGCCGCGATAGTGTGCTCGAACTGTTCTGCCTCCTGCAACACTGCGACCGGAAACTGGTGGGGCAGATGATGTTTGCGAATGATAATTTCGACATCGACACCGAAATCATCCTCATAGCCCAGGATATCGACTACCCGTCCCTTGGGATTGTCCACCGGTGACGGCCAACTCGTGATCTCGACGTCCACCACCAGCTGCTCGAGATTGTCCCATTGGCGGCGATGGGCTTCCTTGCCGTACACCCGATCGCAATCATGCCTAAGCTGGGAATTTGCCCGCGCCCCGGCAGCCTCCGCCCCCGCCGGCCACTCCATGCCGCGCGGAATTACGATCTCCTTCGTCACCTTCTCGTCAATCGGTGTTATGTAATTCTGCCGCGAGCTGTAGTGGAACGTGCCCACCACGGTCGGATTGGCGCGCGCCAGCACGCGCACAATTCTGCCTTCCGTGCGGCCTGCCTCTTGGCGGCGTCCCAACTCCACCAGCACCTGGTCTCCATGCATCGCTGAGCCGATCGCCTGGGGGCTGATGTAGATATCGCCTTGCACCGGGTTTCGCTGGCCGGCATTGGGGAGGACAAAGCCATAGCCGTCACGATGCATGCTCAGGCGCCCGGCGATCAGGTTGTGCCTGGAAGCAGCATGCGCCGCCAGAGTGTAGCGATCGCGTCCGGTCTCCACCAGCCGCCCGCTCTTTACCAGCGCTTGCAGGCGTTCGGCGAGCTCCCGCCGCTCACCGCCCTGTATGCTCAGTTCCCGGACAAGCTGCTTGTAACCAGACGACTGGTGCGGTTGCCTTTCGAGGTGACGGAGGATGGCCTGATCGTTGATCATTGGCTCCTTCTCACACCCTACCTTGGGGCTGTTCGAAGGCTTCTCGTCCGCAACTGATTGGGAAGGGGCAGGCCTGCAAGCCTGCCGGCAGCTGGTTTGCTTTTGGCGCCCCCAGCGGACCGCAGTGTATGGGCGGTTTCGGCGAGGCAAACCTTACCATCCCGCCGGGAGAGGCGGGAAAGTATCCTTCACCGCGGAGCCGCAGGTAAAATGAAAATTCAGTCGCAGTCCCGCAGGGCAGGCACAAGTTTCTCATGCACACACTTTAGTCGGCGAAGGCCACGATCCCAAGAGGTCTCTGGCATGCTTTTTCCACGAAGCCATGTGGTCATGTACCACGTTATGCACTGTATGATCACTAAATTCGACAAACCTGCTTTGCCTTCGCTCGAAACTCACTGTATGGTAGCAGTGATTGCTCAATCGCGGCCCTTCGTCAACACGAAGCGTACCAGCATTGAGCGCCTGGTAGCCGCACGAGTTCAGCTGTGTCTCCGCATGGACTCAGTTGTTGTAATTCGGTCCCTGGCCAGCGGCTCCGGGCGCATATCCTCGATCCGAAAGGATTCTTGATTTATGTGGAAACCCACGAATCCGCCGAACGCAGCCTCCACTCCCGCACCTGACCCCCAGCGTACCTATCAGCCCCCACCGGAGCCCGTCGTCGCAACTCGACCGCCGTCGACAACTTCGGTCTCCACTCCGCAGGAACAGGCGACCCTCGGTAAGTCACTCGTCATCAAGGGCGAAGTCACCGGCTCCGAGTCGCTTTATATCGACGGGCGCGTCGAAGGCTCCATCAATCTTCCCGGCAATCGCGTCACCGTCGGACGCAACGGCGTTGTCTCCGCCAATATTTCAGCCC
>Ga0306920_100004313_pt1 | contig 18249 bp, 13 predicted proteins | sample flu12Cox44000170_FD_204666 | JGI IMG/M metagenome (GOLD analysis project Ga0306920, IMG submission 204666) | Lab enrichment of tropical soil microbial communities from Luquillo Experimental Forest, Puerto Rico - flux4day.12C.oxic.44.000.170 (v2)... | ecosystem: Environmental > Terrestrial >... | reverse complement strand
TCCCTCATGCCCGCGCAGAGTGCCGGTTGACATTGTCCAAGCTACTCGCAGGTCCTTGGCATTTTGTGCGTTGATCTGGTCGAGCTTGCTGTTGCGGGTGAGACTGTAATCACCGCCCGGCATCACCCACTGATTGGGATCCTGGGACATCTTCTGGAGCTGTTCGTTGGCCTGCGCGACGGCGCAAAACATCAGCAGTCCCGCAGTCATCAGATAGACGACGCAACGCCCGCACCTTAAGTGAAAGTTCATTCTGGTCGCTCCATGCTCCGAGTTGGTGCCGCTATTCTGCAATCGACCCGACGTACACCTCACCCCTGGGCCTCTAAGCATGATTGAGTCTCCGAGGGTCCATTTCGCCTGTATCCGCAAAGGGACACGCTGATCATGCCGCCATGCTGACGCCGACCGCTCTCATGACATCTTGACCAGCTTTACCTATATGGTCCGAATAGAGAAATTCGCGCGTTGCGTCAAGCGAACCGTTATTAGCAACAGCATGCAGACCAAGTAAGTCATGTTCTGGTCGTCGCGAAGACTTCGGTATCGATCCACCTCTGCGTGGAATGGGAATCCAAGCCGACAAATCGTTCCCCATAGATCCTTCGCTGCGCTCGCGATAACAGAAGGCGAATCCTTTGGCGTGCAAAACCAATCCCGAGCATGACCGCACAATCGATCGAGAGCGGCGGCGCGAGCCCGCGCTGTTTCTCGTCCCACTCGAACGGCCTTGTTGAAGTTCTTGTGCCGGGCCGCCAGCCTGCTCAGTTGCTTGAGTTTCAAGCCAAAGCCGCGCTGCTTAAATCTACAACCTCGATTTTGCCTGGCATGATGGAGCGCACCTGGTTAAACAATTCGGCGGCCTCGCCGACGACCATCCATCGTGGACGTCCCCCGGTCAGGATTTGATGGCAGGTCTCCGTAACGTCGTCTCGGCTCAAGCGGCGCAGCGATCTTGCTAGATTTTTGGCATACGCAACCGGCAGCCGGTGGATGACGGCATGCGCAAGCGCATCGGCCATCTGTGCGCAGCTTTCGTGGTTGGCTGGTATTCGCGCGACCAGATAATCAACGGCGCGGGAAAACTCGTCGGGTGTGGATGGCTGGCGGCCGGCCAGGTTGTCAATTTCGCCGGCGATTTCGGCCATCGCTTGCGCTGCGCGGTCGGTGCGGACAGCGGTTCGAACCAGCCAAAAACCCTGCCGGCGGGAATCTAGCAGCAAAGAGCGCACACCGTAAGTCCACCCCTCCCGTTCGCGCAGGCTCAAGTTGAGCCGCGAGCTAAAGATTCCGCCAAGGATCGTATCGGCTACGATCAAGGCCTCAGCACGGCTGGAATTGCGCGCGAGTGTGCGCAAGCCCGCAGCCAGGACCGTCTGCGAGGCAGCCGGGCGATTGACTATCACTACCGATGAACCATCTGCCACCGTCTCGGCGGGCGCGTTGGCAAGGGCGGTACCGGGAACGGCTCGCCATTCTTTGAGTGTTTCATCGAGCTGTGCGCGCAAATGACCCGGTTCACAGGATCCGGCTACTACCAGGGTACTGTTCTCCGGCGTCAGGTGTCTGGCGTAATAGTTGCGCAAATCGTTGGAAGTGATTTGGGCAACATCTCTCTCAATACCCGAGCCGGTGAACGGTCGAGCATAGACGTGGCCTCGACCGTAGACCACCGGCGGAAGGACTCGAAGCGCAAGTTCGAACGGATTGAGACGTTCGCCGACAATTAGCGCAAGGCGATTTGCCCGTAATAACTCGAAGTCCTCGGCCTTGAATTCCGGGTGCGCGAGCGCACTGACATATATCCTGAGGGCATCTCCGAGATTCGCGTGGAGGGCAGACATCCCCACAACGGCTGCGTCGGGCGTCACTTGGCCGTGAAGTGCTGCTCCGACCGCCTCCAACGCGCAGCCGACTTGAGCATTATCCGTGCGTAAGAGGCTGAACATCGCCATTGCAAGCGCCGCTAGTCCGCTTCGCCCATAGGGGTCGTTAGCAAAACCACCGTCGGCGACCAATCTAAGTTCGACGATGGGTGACTTCTCGGTCTGGAAAAGAACGACCCGAAGCCCGTTTTCGAGAACGAAGTCGAACGGGCCCCACCATGAGGACGACCAGCGCGGCGAACTGGCGAGTTGATCCGAATCAGGGACCATTTCTTTCGGTTACAGGACGTATCTCCAAGACGGCGCCGGAGCCTGCCAGCCATCGTCCCGCGGCCGCGACCGCATCCGGCCGCATCGCTGCCAGAAGAGACAGGCGCCTTTGGTGCGAGTCAAGCGTTCCACCTACTATCGTAGCCAAGCCGAGCGCGTCCGACTTGCTCTGAGGACCGCCGACGCGCTGGTAGCCGCGCACTGTTTTTCCAAAAAGACGAAGGCGCGCTGTGTCTAATTCGTGCGGCTCCGGGCCCTCTGCACACAGCCGCTCGATCTCGACACGAACAAGCTCCTCGATAGCGCTTAAGGGCACTCCTCTTGGCCCAGTGATGGACAGCACCGCCAGCACCCCCAACTCGCGAGGGCGCACATCAACCGCAATATCGCTCGCGAGCTGCTCGGCTTGTATTATTCGACGCCCAAGCCTGGAACCTTGCGAGCCCGCAAGTATTTCACACGCCACCTCAAGCGCGGGGTAGTCAGGAGAAGCAAAGCCCGGCCCGCTCCAGGCTATGCAGAGCTTACCAGTGTTGACCGGCATCTCGATCTGGCGCCTCGACGCGACAGAGGAGCGGCCAACCCCCGGCTGTGGCCGGGGAGCCGCCTGCCCGGGTACAAGCAAACCAAAGTGGTGATTCGCCTTTTCGATTACTCGAACTGGGTCCACATCGCCGGCGACGATCAAGGTCGCTGTCATTGGAGAATGCCGCGACCCCATCCACAAGCGAACATCGTCGGTCGATATATTGTCGAGTTCCGCTATCAAACCATCGGGCAAATGCGCATAGGGATGACCGCACGGATGCAGCAATTCAGCCACGATGCGAGCGGCGCAGCCGTAGGGTTGGGCCTCCCGCTGGCGGAGCTCGTTAACGACAACGTCACGCTGGCGGTTAACCCTGTCATCGTCCAATACTTCGGCGATGTTAGCCATCCGATCGGCTTCCATCGACATGGCGAAGTCCAAGGCGGCGACCGGCACCGTAGCGAAATAAGCGCTGTAATCCTCTCTCACGAATGCGTTCATCCAGAGGGCGCCAGCCTGCTCGAGTGGGGCGAAGTAGGAACCGGGATTCCTCGTTGTCCCTGAAAACATCAAATGTTCGCAGAGGTGCGCCAGGCCGGCTTTGGACTTCGGCTCGTCCCGCGAGCCTGCCCGATAGCCGACGTAAACAGCGGCGATCGGAGACTTTGGCTCAACATGAACGATAACGGTCAGGCCGTTCGCCAGCCGCTCGACTACCGACGGCAGTTGCGCAGCGCTCCAGTCGATTGCGGGCATGCGTGGTTCGGACGGACAACGCTAACTCGAAGCTAGTGCACGCGAGTTAGCGTCATCACGGAAAAATAGCGGCTGTCCGGGTTTTTCCTGCCGTCGGACGCGCGCGATGATCTCGGCCACCCGCTGGTGCATCGGTGTTAGTTCACAGACGGGATCGGTGTTGGCGCCATCGCCGGTCAGCAAGTACGCCTGGCAGCGGCAGCCGCCGTAATCCTTGACGCGCTCCGGACATGAGCGGCAGGGCTCGCGCATCCAGTCAAAACCGCGAAAGCGGTTAAAGGCCGGCGACTCAAACCAGATCCATCGCAAAGGATGCTGCTCGACGTGCGGGAACTGGAGCCCGGGCAGCACTCGCGCTTCATGGCACGGCAACGCTACTCCGTCAGGCGTGACTACCATGAAGACCGAACCCCATCCGTTCATGCACGGCTTCGGGCGCCGCTCGTAATAGTCCGGCACGACAAAGTAGATCTTGAGTTTCGCGCCGAGGCGCTCGCGAAAACGGTTCGTCACTTCCTCTGCATGCGCCAATTGCTCAGGTAATGGGAGCAAGTGTTCGCGGTTAAGGAATGCCCACCCGTAGTACTGAGTATTGGCCAGTTCGACATACTCTGCACCCATTTGCTCCGCCATCGACAGAATCTGCTCGATATGATCGAGGTTCTGGCGATGCAAGACGACGTTGAGCACCATTGGATAGCCCTGCTGTTTTATCAGTTTGGCTATCCTGGTCTTAAGTTCGAAGGTACGGGTGTGGGTCAGGAAGTCATTGAGTTCGCGGGTGGAGTCCTGCAAGCTGAGCTGAATATGTTCGAGTCCGACGCGGCGGAGTTCTGCAATTCGCGTTTCGGTGAGTCCGACGCCCGAGGTTATGAGGTTAGTATAATAGCCAAGCCCGTGAGCTTCACCGACCAGGATTTCGAGATCATCGCGCGCCAGCGGTTCGCCGCCCGAAAATCCAAGCTGCACAAAGCCCAGTTCACGCCCTTCGCGCAGCACCCTTATCCACGCGTCAGTTGATAACTCGCTTCGGTAGCGCGTGTATTCGACCGGGTTCGAGCAGAAGACGCAGTGCAGCGGGCAACGGTAAGTCAGCTCGGCCAACAACCACAACGGATTGCCTGGCCCGTTGTTCAGTTCGTGCTCGCTCATAAACGACGTTCGGTCTGCCGAACGGCCGCTCCTATCCCTATTTGTAAGCTGCCTGGACAGCGTCCAGCAACGCCCACAGGACATCCAGCTTGAACTGCAGGATTTGCAACGCCCGCTCCTGCATTTCGCGCGTGGTGAAGTAGTCCAATGTGACGTTCAGTGCATGCTCGACGTCGCGGCGTGCCTGCGAAAGACGCGAGCGAAAATACTCCAATCCTTCTGGTTTGATCCACTTATAATGTTGTGGCCAGGTCGCCAGGCGGTCGTTGTGCGCTTGCGGTGCAAACAACTCAGTAAGCGAAGAACAAGCCGCTTCTTGCCAAGGGCGGGTGCGGGCGAAATTTACATAGGCATCAACCGCAAAACGTACTGCAGGCAGCACCATTTGCAGCGATGTCAACTCCATTCGGCTGATACCGCACGCCTCGCCCAGCCGAACCCACGCTTCGAGACCTCCAGCCTCGCCGCCGTGGCCATCCTGATCAAGGATACGCTGAATCCAAAGCCGCCGCACCTCCCGATCTGGGCAGTTCGACAAGACCGCACCATCCTTCATCGGAATGCTGAACTGGTAATAAAAGCGGTTGGCGACCCATGCGCGAATCTGCGCGGGCGTGAGTTTGCCCTCGTTCATCATTAGGTGAAACGGATGATGGGTGTGATAGCCGGATTCCTTGGCCCGTAACCGCCGTTCGAATTCAGCTCTGCTCCAGGGTTCAGTCGGCATCTTGCTATTGCTCCCCGAGAAAGCCGGTCAGGAAACGTCCTCAGAAAAGCACGATTTCCATTCCATCATGGGCAACTTCGACACCCGCGTTCTCAACTTCGCGCCGTTCCGGAGAGTCTTCATCGAGAATCGGATTGGTATTGTTAATATGGACCAGTACTTTGCGGGCACTGGGTAGGCGGCGCAGATAAGACAACATTCCGCTTTTGCCCGATAAGGCCAGATGGCCCATATCCTGCCCGCGCTTGCCCCCCGCGCCGAGCCGTATCATCTCATCATCTGTCCAGAACGTTCCATCAATCAGCAGACAAGCCGCCCGGCTCATGCACCCCCATGCTCTGCTATCCACGGCAGCCAGCCCAGGGGCATAGAAAACGGTCTGACCACTGGCGATAGCCCTGATCATCAGGGCGATATTGTCGTCTTCGCGTGGAGCGTCCCGATGCGGCGAATAAGGGGGCGCCTTGCTTGTCACGGGGACTGCAGCGAACTCGATATCGTTAATTCCCTGGATCCGAAAACCACCGGCTCCAAGATGGATCTCTCGCCAGTTAACGCCGCAGTAGTTCTCGAGGATCCGAAACAGGGGGCTACCAGTTGTGAGGTCTTCTCGCACGCTAGCGGTGCAATAAACTTCGAGACGGCTACCTTCGCGCAGCATCGCGAGACCCAGCGTATGATCGAGTTGGCTGTCTACCAGAACGACCGCAGCTATGCCGGTGTCTCTGAGCTTGCGCGCGGGTTGAAGCTGCGGGAGTGCCTTTAACTGGGTGAGAATGTCGGGCGACGCGTTGATAAGGGCCCAACTGCGTGAATCGCCGCTTATTGCAATCGAGGATTGCGTTCGCCACTTAGCATTGAGCGAACCTTCACGCGCGCCCTTGCAGTTGCGGCAATTACAGTTCCATTGCGGGAATCCGCCACCTGCGGCAGCGCCGAGGACGAGAATCCTCATGAGGCGCCTTCCACATTATCTGGAAGCGCGAAAACGAACCAACCCCGCCAGCTTTTGAAGCACGGCTGACGCATGCAAGCGGCAAAAGCCGAGGCAACGTAAAGTAGGCAGCGCCGGAGGCTCGGGCGTCGACCTCCCCGCTGCTGTGTCTCAACGGTTCCAGATATACATTGTCACTTCGAAGCCGAAACGCAGGTCGACAAATGTAGGTTTGCTCCAAGCCATTGAATTCTCCTAATCCAGCGGTCTTGCCTTATAAGAGGCACAACAAATCAGGCATAATTCTACTCAGCCATGAGCCGGCGATCAACGTTCGCCGATGGAGCTAATTGGGCGGACAGGCTCGCCATCGCGGGCCGATTGACCAACGTTCACCGCAACTACATCCCGGTCTGTTACGCCCTCCGTGATTTCGACGTTGACGCCGTCGTCATAGCCTAAGTTCACCGGCGCGAGCTTGAGATGGCCATTGCGCACGAGCGGCACGAAAGGCTTGCCGTTCCGAAAAATCAGCGCGTCGTCCGGCACCATCGGGGCTTCTGCTGATACGTTCACCTGGAACTTTACTGTCGTGTACATCCCCGGATAGAGCGCCTGGTCTTGGTTTGGCAGATCAACCTCGACGAGCATCGTCCGGGTTGCGCTCGCCAGAGCATTAGAATGGCGGGTGACAGTGCCGGTAAAAATGCGACGTGGGTACTCGGTCACGGTGATAGTAGCCGGATCGCCGTCTCGAATAAACGGTGCCGTACTTTGGGGCACATCAGAGTAAACTCTGAGCGAAGAGTTGGTCGCCATTGAAATTATCGGTGTCGCACTGCCCGATTGAGTGGTGGCCTGCGGAATCAGCGCGCCAGGATCAACGTAGCGCGCTGTCACAATTCCATTAAAAGGCGCCCGAAGCGCTTCATAGCCCTGCATGGCGATTAGTTGGTCTAGCGCCGCTTTGGCCTCCGACATCTGCGCGTGTGCGTTATCAGCCTGCTGCTGCGCAACGACGCCAAAACGAACTAATGCCTGATTGCGTTGGTCGGTGATCCGCGCAAGATCATAAGTCGCTCGTGCGTTAGTGACTTGATGATCCAGTTCGGGAGATTCGAGCAGCGCGAGCAGTTGTCCTTTCTGTACCCGATCACCTTTATCGACGTAGATTCGTTTTAAGTAGCCCGCGATTTTGGCATACACCGGCGTCTCGATGTAGCCGCGGATCGTGCCTGGAACCTCAATTGACCGCACCGGCGGGGTATGCAGGACTGGTACGACCAATACGCGGGGACCTAGCTCTTGCTGCAGTTCAAGCTCAGTCGTTTGCCGGCTGAGCAGCCTGCTACGTGCCATCACCAGCCCGGCCGTTAAGCCCAGCACGACCACGACTAGTAGTGCCCAACTGACCAAAAAAAGCCCGCCAGGCGGCGTTGCGTTATACTCCTTGGGATCTTCCTCCATTAACTCGTTCTCGATTCCTCCAGCTGTCTTTCGCCCCGACCCGGCCAAGTGCCACCGATCGCCCAGGTGGCGGGTTCGAAAACTCCCTCGCCGCGAGTGCGTAAGCGAAACCTAAGGTCCCGGCTGGAGCTTCCCGGTCAAAATCATTAGAGCCCGGCTGCGGAAGCTCGAAGCTGCGCGCTTTCATCAGGCTCCAGGCGATGTGACCGCCTCGATTTCGGTGTCGCGCTCGTGTTTGCCCTTAACGTTTCGTGCCAGGGTCGAGTAGACCGCCGGCACTACGTACAACGTCATTAGCGTGGCGACTAGAAGACCGCCGATCACTGCGCGACCGAGCGGAGCGTTTTGCTCACCGCCCTCGCCGAGCGCGAGTGCCATCGGCAGCATTCCCAGAATCATCGCGAGCGCCGTCATCAGCACAGGCCGAAGCCTGGTTCGCGCCGCCTCGATTGCCGCCGCGGCGGGCGAGTACCCTTGCTCGCGTAGTTCGTTAGCGAAGATTATTACCAGATTGCCGTTGGCGACACCCACTCCCACCGCCATGATCGTGCCCATCAATGACTCGACGTTAATCGACGTAGCGGTGAGGGCCAGCATCCAGAGCACGCCGGCTAGCACCCCCGGCACCGCCACCATAATCACAAGTGGCTCCATCCACGATTGGAAGTTCGCCACCATCAGCAAGTAGACAAGAACGACCGCGAGAATAAGCCCCAGTTCGAGCGAGGAAAAGGACTCATTCATGGCTTGGCTTTGGCCTCGCACTGTAATACGCATTCCCAGCGGGAGCGTTCCAAGCCTCCCGATCGCACGTTGCACCGCTGCCGCGGCACTGCCGAGATCACGGCCTTCGACCCCGCTGTCGACATCGATGACACGTTGCACATCATAATGGTTGACGACCGCGGGCTCGACTTCCTGACGGATAGAGGCGACGTTCGACAGGAGTTGCGGTGTTGAGATCGAATGATCCATTGAAGCGGACGAAAGGGGTGTATTGCTGAGCGCCTGTACCGAATCGATCAAATGCTGCGGTACCTGTTCCAGCACGCTGTAGCTGACCCCGTTGCGCGGGTCGAGCCACCAACTCGGCGCGAGAAGCGTATTGGTCGCAAGAGAGGTCAGCAGGTCCGACGCAATCGCGCGCTGGTCGATGCCCATTTGCAGCGCCTTGACACGGTCAACATTGACCCGAATGGTCGGGTAATCAAGAAGCTGCGGGATACGAACGTCGGTCAGTCCCGGGATTGTGCGCATCGATTGCTCCAAACGCTGAGCCACAGCATAGATCTCATTAATTTTCACTCCAGAGACCTGCGCATCGATCGGCGCGGACAATCCGAAATTCAGCACCTGACTGACAATGTCGGCGGCCTGGAAATAAACCTGCACGTCCGGAAAATCCTGCGCGACCATCTTTCGGATCTTTTGCTGGTATTGGACCGTCGGCCGATGACCGGGCTTAACCGAGATAAGCAGATCGGCGTCCTGTGAGCCAATACTGTCGGTCTGGTAAAAGGCGAGAACGTAGGCAAACGGCGGGAGCCCTATGTTGTCGCTTATCTGATCGAGTTCATTTTCGGGAATGATGCGCCGAATCGCGCTCTCGACCCGGTCGACAATCAGCTCTGTCTGTTCAACCCGTGTTCCGGTTGGCGTCCGCAGGTGCAGCTTCATCATGCCGGCATCCACACGCGGAAAGAAATCCTGGCCAACCACGGGCATGAGGAAGACCGATGAGCCCACCAGCATCGCGACGCAGGCCAATCCAAAGCTACGGCGCGTGACGAATTTGCCCAGGCTTGTTCGATAAGCCTCGCGAAAACGCTCAAACCCGCCTTCGAAGCCGCCCGCGAAGCGCGCCCAAAGGCCGCCACCCCACTCGGCCACATGCGTTTCGGGCATTAAATGGCGCGCCATCGCCGGCACCAGCGTGCGTGATAGCAGGTAGGAGGTCAGCATCGAGTAGACGACGGCAAGCGCCAACGGCGTGAACAAGAAACGTGCGACGCCATACAGCAGGACTACCGGGAAAAATACGATGCAAATGGCTAGCGTGCCTATCAACGCCGGCGTAGCGATTTCACTGGAACCATCTAGAATCGCCACCAGCAACGGCTTATGCATCGCGTGATGACGATGGATATTCTCGATCGCGACGGTCGCGTCATCGACCAGCATCCCGACCGCCAACGCAAGTCCGCCCAGAGTCATGATGTTGATGGATTGGCCCGAGAGTTCGAGCGCGATTATAGCGGTAAGGATCGAGAGCGGAATCGACAGGATTACGATCAACATACTGCGCGGCGAGCCGAGGAAAATGAGGATCATCAGCGCTACCAGGCAGGCAGCGATAATCGCTTCGATGACAACACCCCAGAGCGCGCCGCGTACGAACACGGACTGGTCGAAGCCCAAGTTTACCCTCATTCCCTTCGGCGCAATTTCGCGGATGAGCGGAATCATCTCGCGGACTTTGTTAATAACGGTCAGGGTCGAGGCCGCCGCATGCTTGTAAATCGGTAGGTACATGGCGCGTTTTCCGTCGATCCGGACGACGTTGGTTTGCACCATGTGGGTGTAAGCTACCGGTGCCACTTCCCCCAGGAAAACCGGCGCACCATTGACTACTTTGACCGGCAAGCGGTTGAAATTAGTGACGTCGCTGGGGCTGCCATTCAATTCCACGCGGTATTCGCGGTTACCGATTTTCGCAGATCCGGCCGGAATGATGATGTTGCTCGCGGTAAGCGCATTGCCGACATCCTGCGCCGATAAGCCATTGGCGTACATCTGGCCCGGGTTGAGGTTGACCATTACCGCTGGATTGCGCCCTCCGAACGGGGAAGGCACCGAGATTCCTTCGATGCTGTAAAGGCGTACACGGATGAATTGCAGACCGTAGTCAAAGATCGCCTGTTCCGAAAGGGTGTCGCTGGAAAGGTTAAGCTGCGCCACGGGGACGTTAGCGGCGTTGTAATCAACTATATTGGGCGCTTGAATTCCGGGTGGAAACGCTAACAACAGAGTCTCGGACAGTGCATTAAGCTGCGCTATTGCGGTGGCGGTAGTCGTGCCAGCATGAAAGTAAAAGCGAATCACCCCAGCGCCGGCCAGCGACTCTGACTCCATATGCTCGATGTCGTTGACTACGCTGCCGGAGGCGCGCTCGTCGATAATCACCACCCGGCGTTCCATATCCACTGCCGATAAGCCAGGATAGCTCCACACCACCACGACCACCGGCAGGTCGATGGCCGGGAAGATGTCGGCATTCATCCGGGTGAACGACAGTACCCCCAACACCAGCATGAGCAGCGCCATGACCGCGACCGACAACGGCCGGCGCAAGGCCAGACTTACAACCCACATAGGCAGGCGTCTTTGCGAATCTCCAAGGCCGGGTGGCCTGCTCGCCTCCCAACGAGGTCGAGCGAACGCCCTTAAAATAGGCTACTATCCACCGCCCTCGCAAGTTCAGATTCTTAATATCTGTTCTATAGTGGGAGAGGTCCAGGCGAATTCGGAGCCGCCTTATCTCGATCATCGAGCCGCCGGCAGGGCAACCAACCGCAAGCAGGACGATGTGGTTGTATAGCCTAGCCGGAAGCGATAAAAGGATCGTTCACGGCGGGGTCGTAGTTCAGCCCGGTTAGAACGCCGGCCTGTCACGTCGGAAGTCGTGGGTTCAAATCCCATCGGCCCCGCCAATTCCAATGGATCGCGATACGCGCGTGCAGCGTATCGCGAGTTGCGGAACTTGAAGCTGACGGAACAGACCAAAAGTGTCTCACACGAGGATGCGCTGCGGGGTCGGCGGTGGGTCCTGATCGATGCAGAAGGACGCTCGCTCGGCCGTGTCGCATCACGAGCCGCCACCGTGTTGCGTGGTAAACATCGGCCCGATTTCACTCCCCATCAGGATACGGGCGATTTTGTGATTGTGATCAATGCAGCGAAAGTGCAGCTGACCGGCGACAAAGCCCAAGCCAAACTGTATCATCGTCATACCGGCTACCCTGGCGGCCTCCGCACTACGAGTGCCGGGAAAATGCGCCGGGAGAGGCCGGAGCGCCTCGTTGAAACAGCCGTGCGTGGAATGCTGCCGAAAAACCGTCTGGGACGTCGTCTCTTCACCAAGCTGAAAGTCTACCGCGGCGCTGAACATCCACATGCCGCACAAAAGCCTGAGGCTATTACGCTTTGAGCGCAGCCGCTGCAGTTCAGCTATTTAGGCGACCATAGCACCACGATGCCAGAAAAGAAGAACATCATTCGACGTACCGGCCGCCGCAAGACCGCGATTGCTAGTGTGCGGCTCATCCCTGGCTCGGGCCAGATCTCGATTAATGAGCGGACTCTTGAAAACTATTTCCCACGGGATACGGCGCGAATGCGGATCCTTGAGCCGTTTGAAGTTACCGAGACTGCCGGTCAGTTCGACGCTATGATAAGCGTCAAGGGTGGCGGCAGCTCGGCACAGGCTGACGCTGTCCGCCATGGAATCTCGCGGGCGTTGCTCACCAGTTCCGACGTATTACGCGCGGCGCTTAGAAAAAACGGGATGTTGACGCGCGACCCTCGCGAGGTCGAACGCAAGAAATACGGCCGCCACAAGGCGCGCAAGCGTCCGCAATATTCAAAACGTTAGCCAATCCTAATCAATGCTGGACCAGGGGCTGGCCCAACAGGTCCTCGGCCCGATCTATCCTTATCAAAACGGCGAATCCTTTCTTCTCCGGGTCGCGTTCTTTTTCCGGCTGAATCAAACGATTCCAAACTTCCTCGTACACCGGGCCGGACCGATGAATGGTGGCGACACCGTAGAATCGCGCTATGCCGCCGAGTGGCAGGATACCCTCGCCCCGGAGGGATGATTTCCTGAAAAAAATCGTAACTTTGGTGCCATCGGACAGATTCTCCGTGGTCGAACCGCGGCCCCGTTCCCACAACGCGATATGCTCGTGGTCGAAAACCATCGTGCTTCCCCGCGGCGTAATCTGTGCGAAACCGTTGGGAAGAACCGTCGCTACCAGACAAACATTGTCCGTCAGGGCTGCGCTGTTGATGTGTTGATGGAGTATCGTCGGGATTTGCGCCATCTTCACGATGACCACGCCATAATGCCGGTGCCGGTAGACCAGGCTTTAAGAGGCTCGTAAGCAAGTATGTGCGGCCGTGTTTGGCGCGGCATTGCGCCAGCCACCGCCAGCCAGTCCCGAATTTCGTGACCGCCGTTGCCGGCGACGGCTTCAAGATCTTCGTATCGGCAATAACGGTCTGTGATTTCCGGAATTGCACCCGCGGTTAGCCGATCGAGGAACCAGCGATCGAATTCTTCATTAATCTTGCCGGTTTCTGGCGGTCCGACCCAATGCGATAAGCCACCGGTGCCAAGAATCGCGACGCGTTGGTTCTGCGGCCAGCGCTCGACGCATGAGCCGACGAAGGCACCGACATCGAAACATCGTTTCAGCGTTGGCATCGGCGGCGCGAAGGCGTTTACCACGATTGGGACCAGTGGGATGTCCCAGTGCGGGGTCAGGTGCATCATCGGCGCCATCTCGGCGTGATCGAGCGCAAGCTCTTCCGAAAAGGCAAAGTCTACTCCACCTTCCAGCCCCTCACGTAGTATAAAGCGCGCCAATTCACTAGCGATCGGTACACGTACTTGCGGCAGATCGAACCCGGCTATCGCGGGGCCGGCAGCCTCTTCGCCGACGCCAATCAGGAACGCCGGCAGGTTGTCGTAAAAGCAGCGGTCGAAATGATCGTCGGCAAAGGTTATCAGGACGTCGGGCCGCGACTCTTCCAGGAGCTGACGCGCGCGCTCAAAGCCCGCCCGCAGATTATTCCGCTCCGGTTCGCGCAGACGATTCCAGTTCTCTTCTGAAGCCATGAAGGGAACGTGCGAGCAAGCGATTCCCGCCACTATCTGTGCCATCGTCATTCTCCTCCCTGAATGTTCCTCGGATTCATTGCAGTGCTGTAATCCCGCATTTGCTTGCCAGCGGGGCCATGCGCCAATAGCAACAGCAACGGGTTCACGCCGCGGTCATATAGCTTTCGTATCTCCCACCGTTTTAGCAGCTCTCGCTCTTCGGCTTCGAGCTTATAGTTGTCTAGAACGGCTTCGATATCGTCCCGGAACCGCGCCGCCAATTGGTTATCACGCCTGATATCTCTTAACAGTTTGTCTACCTGATAGCGGCTCATTTGTATGGTCCCTCTTTCAGCGGAAGCGATCGGCCGCGCCTGACAGGCCAGCCCTCCGGTCTTGGCCTCGCTCGAAAACGAATCTAGAGGTCGTAGGGCAACATCGTCAATCCCGATTGTTGTGTGAAATTGAGGCTGCGCGCGCTATGCAGGGATTTACAACTGACGCCAAGTTAACCATTTGCGGTACAGCCCGAATCGGGCTACAAATCAATCTTACCAGCGACATGTCAGGTCCCGAAGGCCGCAAATCCTCGACCTGCTGACGGGGGTTGCAATTGTTATGGTCGACGATCTCAATGAACAGGAGCAAGTGAGCGACGGGTCCGGCCCTCGAGGGCGGGGCTCTTTTGTCGTTGGCATTGGGGCTTCCGCCGGGGGCGTTTCCGCGTTGCGGCAGTTTTTTAGCCATGTCGAGCCCAATAGCGACATGGTGTTTGTCGTCATCCAGCACCTCTCCCCGCAGCACGAGAGCAACCTTCCGGCTTTGATCCAGAGCCAAACCCCGACACCCGTCACGCAGGTCAACGAAGAAGTCAGTATCGAACCGAACCACGTCTACGTCATTCCGCCCAACAAGTACCTGGTCCTGGCGGACGGCAGCATTCGCCTGACCGAACCTGAAATGATGCGCGGCAGTCATACCTCGATCGACCTGTTTTTCCGTACGCTGGCCGATGCGTATGGCAAGAACGCTGTAGCAATCCTGCTGTCCGGTGCGGGCACCGACGGCACGTTTGGACTGAGGCGGATTAAGGAGGCAGGCGGCTTCGTCATCGCGGAAGATCCGGCTGAAGCCGAATACTCGGAAATGCCGCGCAGCGCGATCAACAGTGGATTGGTCGATCTCGTACTCCCGGTTGGGGAAATGGCTGATAAGCTGCGCAGCTTGAGAGACGGCGCCCAACAAATACAGCTTCCTGCTGAGCCTGGAGAGCAGGGCACTCGTGCAGGGGATGAAATTACGCTGCAGGAAATACTGATGCTGCTGCGTTTGCGCACTGGCCATGACTTCGCCCAGTACAAGCGCCCAACTGTAATGCGACGAATCGCCCGGCGCATGCAAGTGCACGAACTCAGGGATCTGGCTGCCTATTTGGAGTTTCTACATCAAGGTCCCGACGAAGTTGAGGCATTGTTCCGTGATCTGCTTATCACGGTGACCAATTTCTTCCGCGACGTGGAGGCGTTTGAGGCTCTCGAAGAAGAGTTAATTCCGAGGCTGTTCGAAGGCAAAGGGGAAAACGACCAGGTGCGGGTTTGGTCAGCCGGCTGCGCTACGGGAGAGGAGGCCTATTCGCTGGCGATACTGTTGGCTGAGTACGCGTCGCGATTGTCCGCGCCGCCGAAACTTCAAGTCTTCGCCACCGATATCGACGAGCGCGCGATTGCGGAAGGGCGCGACGCCCGTTACCCGGCAACGATCACGTTGGATATCACGCCCGAGCGCATCGAGCGCTTTTTCGTTAAAGACGGGGATCGCTACAAGGTAAAGAAAGAAGTGCGGGAGACGCTGCTCTTCGCCGTGCACAACGTTTTGCGCGATCCACCGTTCTCCAAGCTTGATCTGATTAGCTGCCGCAACCTGCTGATCTATCTCAACCGCGAAATGCAGGAGCGGGTATTTGGCATTTTGCATTTCGCCTTGCGCCCCAACGGCTATCTTTTCCTTGGCGCCTCCGAGTCAGCCGAGTCCGCGCAAGCTTTGTTCGCTCCGGTTGACAAGAAGCGGCGGATTTACGTCCGCCGCGCAACACTCGAGCCCATCCAGCTCAGCGCTGAGTGGGCCACTCCGAGATGGGTACACCGGTCAGTTGAAGCGGCTAGCTCCAGAACCTCCAGCGTTCGCTCGCTCGGCGAGCTGCATCAAGAAGTAGTCGAACAGATCGCGCCCCCGAGCATACTCATCAACGAAGACTTCGATGTTTTGCATATGAGTGCGAATGTGGGCCGCTATCTTCGCTTCAGCGGCGGTGAACCAACGCGCAACGTGCTGAAACTGATCCATCGTGATTTGCGCGCTGACCTCCATGCGGCCTTGCTGGAAGCGAGAATCAGGCAAATCGGCGGAGCTGTTCAGAGTCGTCGGCTGAGCTTGGAACTGGAAGGCAAACCCTGCTGGATAACCTTAACAGTGCGGCCGGTCACCCAGAGCCCCGAGGCAGCTCGCGGTTTTTTCCTGATAATCTTTGAAGAAGTTACCGAGGTTGCTTCCATCGGTTCCGGACCAGGACCGGAAGCAATCGAGGTTAGCCGCATGGAATCGGTGGGCCGGCTCGAAGAAGAGCTGCAACACACCAAGGAGCAACTCCGTCTCACCATCGAGCAGTACGAGACTTCGACCGAGGAATTGCGCGCCTCCAACGAAGAGCTGCAAGCAATTAACGAAGAGCTGCGTTCAGCCACTGAGGAACTGGAAACCAGCAAGGAAGAGTTACAATCGGTCAACGAAGAATTAACCACCGTAAACCAGGAGTATCGCGAGAAGATCGAGGAGGCCGGCAACACCAATAGCGACCTGCAAAACCTGATGGCCTCAACCGACATCGGCACCATCTTCCTGAACCGCGCTCTTCAGATAAAGCGCTATACTCCGGCGGCGCAGCATTTGTTTAATATTCTCGACACCGATATTGGGCGTCCGATCCAACATTTTACTCACAAACTCGAATATGATTCGTTGCCGGCTGACGCCCAGGAAGTGCTGCGGACCCTCCACATCATCGAACGCGAACTCCATAGTTTGGACGGTTCCTGGTATCTGGCGCGTCTGCTGCCTTACCGCACGCTCGACGACAAAATCGACGGCGTCGTTCTGACATTTATCGACATTACCAGCCGGCGGCAGAACGAGGAACAGTTGCGCGAGCAAGCCGCTCGTCTGCGTGAGCAGGCCGAGATCGTCGATCTTGGTGATCTGTTAGTTCGCGATGCCGCGGACCGGATTGTATTATGGAGCGCCGGCTGTGAGCGCTTGTACGGCTACACTCGCGAGCAGGCGCTCGGAAAGAATGCGCATGAACTGCTCAAGACCGAATTCCCTGTGCCGCTGGCGGAAATCAGCGCCCAACTCGAAAAGAACGGCCAATGGGAAGGCGAGCTGGTCCATACCGACCGCGCCGGAAACCGCATCGTGGTCGTCAGCCGCTGGGTGCTCCATCGCTTCGATGAGACTCGTCCGCCGGTAGTTCTTCAGGTTAACAACGACATCACTGGCCGCCGTCGGGCCGAAGAAGCGCTCCGTCAGGCCGACCGCAACAAAGACCAATTCCTCGCCACCCTTGCGCATGAGCTGCGCAATCCGCTGAGTGCAATGCTCAACAGCGTCGAATTGCTTCACCGGCCAGAGAAGGGCAGCGATGAGATCGAGCGAGCAAGTGACGTATTGCAACGGCAACTCCGGCGTTTGCTCCGCCTAGTCGATGATCTGCTAGATGTGGAACGCCTGGCCCATGGCAAGATCGCGCTGCAGAAGACCCGTGCCAGGCTGTCAGATATCGTTGACGCCGCGATGGAAATCTGCCGCCCGCTAATTGATCCCAACAGCCACCACTTCACCATCGCGCTCCCGGCGGAGCCGGTGATGCTGGAGGTTGACGCGGACCGCATCGCCCAAGTCATCGCTAACCTGGTGCACAACGCCTTCAAATACACCCCTCCTGAGGGACAGATCGAATTGGCAGCAGAGGTCCAAAATCGCGAAGTGACCGTTCGTGTACGGGATACTGGCCTGGGCATTGGCGCTGAGGTTCTGCCGCACATCTTCGACATGTATACGCAAGGCGGAAACTCATCGAGCGCCGAACCCAAGGGCTTGGGCGTCGGCCTTGCTCTAGTCCGCCAGTTAGCAGAACTGCACGGTGGCAGCGTCGGCGCCTACAGCGAAGGCTTGCACAAAGGTAGTGAATTTGTCGTGCGATTGCCGATCGTCGAGGACGCAACGCTCGCAAAGCACCAGGCCTCAACCCAGGTGACTGCCCCGGCCGCTGCTACCTCAGCAAGTTCAAAGGTTCTGATCGTCGATGATCATCGCGATGCGGCAGATGCGCTGGCGGCTCTGTTGGAGAGTTCGGGCCACGAGGTAGTAACCTGCTATCAGGGACCCGCGGCTCTCGAACAGGTAAAAAACTATCAGCCGCGGGTGGTCATTCTGGACATTGGATTGCCTGGTATGAACGGCTATGATGTTGCGCGTCGGCTGCGCGAGATGCTGCCGGATGCGAAGCTAATCGCGCTCACGGGTTGGGCGGCTGAGGAAAGTTCCACCCGTGCCCACGATGCTGGCTTCGACCACTATCTGATTAAGCCGGTG
>Ga0306920_100004312_pt1 | contig 18250 bp, 23 predicted proteins | sample flu12Cox44000170_FD_204666 | JGI IMG/M metagenome (GOLD analysis project Ga0306920, IMG submission 204666) | Lab enrichment of tropical soil microbial communities from Luquillo Experimental Forest, Puerto Rico - flux4day.12C.oxic.44.000.170 (v2)... | ecosystem: Environmental > Terrestrial >... | reverse complement strand
CCCGCGACCTGCTGGCCGAGCTGCTGGCCCAGCTGCGGCCCCCCGGGGAGCCCCAGGGCCCGCCGCGCCCCCGGCACCCGGCCTGGGTCGCCCCGGGGGGCCGCCGGGGCTTGCGGAATCCAGCCCCCTGACCGGCGCGGTAGGCTTCCCATAGACTGCTCTCGCGGCGCCCGCTTTCGAGAGGGGCGAGGCGCCGACGTGGACCCCGGCCGGTCTCGCCACCGGCCGGGGTTTTTGGCTTCGGGGCCCGGGGTTGACTACTCCTCTCGGAAGGATGAAGGATGAAGGATGAAGGATGAATAAATCCGGAGTCCGGATTTCTGGTTCATCCTTCATCCTTCATCCTTCATCCTTTCCCTCGTGACTACTCGGAAAAGCAAGTCGCCTCCCCGGGCGGCCACGGCGCCCCGGGCAACGGCGAGAACGTCGAGGTGGTCACCCGGCTCGCGGAGTCCCGGATCGAGCACCGCCTCGGCGAGGTGCAGGCGCCGGCCGGGAGTCTACGGGACGTCTGGGGGAGATGAGAGGAACTCGCGCACGCGAAGATCCGCCGGCCAGCGGTCGATGTCCTTGCCCTTGAAGCCGATCCGCAGGCGCTCGCCCGTCGCCGCGATGGCGTTGTCGCCCAGCTGCTTGGTGAACACCTTCACGGCCGCGGCCTGGCACTGTTCAACCACCCCCCGGACCCAGGCGACCTCACAGGCCCGGCTGCCTGCCCCACTCTCCCCGCCGACGACAACCCAGCGGACTCCGTCGAGGTCCAACCGGACCGCCTCCAGCAGCGGCTCGCAGGACAGCCAGCGGACGGCGGCGGGGATCCCCCGAAGCGCGGGGAGCCGCCTGTCGGCCTGGTCCTGGTCCTCGACCGTCGCCCCGACCCACAGCGACGCCGGCAGCGGCCTGCCGGCATAGCGGCGGGCGAGGTAAGCGCCCAGCGCTTCGGGCCGCTTGGTGAGGACCTGGTGCGTGATGTGCGGCGTGGCGTCGATGACGTCCAGCACCTCGTCCCGGAAGGAGTCAGAGTAGACGTGGAGCGCTAGGTCCGTCATCGAGCACCAGAAGAGCCGGCAGGGCTTCCGTCGCCCCCGCACCTCGGCAAGGACACCCCCGTCAACGAACAGCTCCAGCTCGTCCAGGCTGGACGGGCGGTAGGGTAAGCCGGTGCCGTAGCCGCCGCGCGTGCGGGCGTTCCAGCCCTCCGCGTAGCAGTTCTGACAGCCGCGACTCATGTGCTCGCAGTAGTGGCCGACGGCGCCGGTCCGGCGGTTGCGGGCCCGCAGCGGGTTGGCCGTGTAGTCGGTCCACTCGATGCCGGAACGTTGCATGCGCTCACTCCCCCCTCTTCCGCCCCTTCCGCTTCTCGCCCGGCGGCTCGGCCGGGGGCGGCTCGGGCCCCAGGCCCGCCAGGACGTCCAGACTCACCCCCATCGCCACCGCCACCTTCGCCGCGGCGCCGAGCAGCGGCTCCCGCTTTCCCTGTTCCCAGTTCTTGAGCGTGCCGACCGGGACGCCCGCCTTGCGGGCGAGCTGCGACTGACTCAACCCCGCCGCCAGCCGTAACCGCTGGAACCTCTCGCCCATCGTTTCCGCCCTCTGCCTGGCCATTGAAAACCCCTCCTCCTGAGTATAGGTCACTTGACGCCGGGAGTCAAGTGGCCTACAATGGTAGCAGACGATGAGCGACGTTCGCTCACGCAAGCGGGGGCCGCGGCTGCGGTAACAGCCCGGCCCCCGGGAACCGACTGAACTGGAGTCGATCCGATGTCGAGTCTCGCTCCCCCCGCCCCCGCCGTCAAGGCCAGGCGCGCCAAGCCGCCCCGCACCGTCAAGCTGTTGTGCCTGCCCCCCCTGGGCCTGGGCACGCTGCGGATCACCGAGAAGGTCGGCAGGAAGACGACCACCGGCGTCTACTACTTCCGCCGGGTGCCCGCCGACTTCGGGCAGGGCTTCCTTGTGACCAAGCCCGACGGCACCGTCTACCACGTCAACGTCGCCGGGAAGAAGTCCACCTGCGAGTGCAAGGGCTTCCTCCGCTGGGGCCACTGCAAGCACGTGGAGGTCCTGGAGGCGCTGACCGCCGCCGGCAAGCTGGCACCCTCGACCAACGGGAGGGCGTGACCATGCTGCGACCCTACGACCCCGACCCCGACGAGACGGTGGACCTCGGCCAGGACTTCGACGGCGACGGCCGCCCCGTCGGCACCCCGGCCCCCGCCATGAGCGAGGGCACCGTCCGCAAGCTGGCTTCCCTGGAGTACCAGTTCGTCCGCCTCGACGCGGACCTCGACGACCTGCGGGACGTGCTGCGTCAGGTCGCCCGCGAGGCCCCGCGCTGTGCCGTGGCGGCGAAGCAGTTGCAGACGCTCCGCCGGATGCTCCGCCGCATCCTCGCCGCTCTGGACGAGGACGTGACCGCTGCCGTCGCCGCCCTGGAGCGGATGGCCGAGGAGCCGCCGTTCTGAGCTGACCACCCGGGCAACCGGCACGGACGGTGCCGGTTGCCTCCCCTCGCCCGCAAGGAGTAGCTCGGCATGTTCGTCCGCAAGAAGACCACGAAGTCGGGCACCACGAAGCACTACCTCGTGGAGTCCCGCCGCGAGGGCGGCAAGGTCCGCCAGAAGGTGCTGGCCTACCTGGGTGAGCATCCCACCGCCGAGGCGCGTCTGGCCTGGCTGGATGAAGAGGTAGAACGCCTCTGCCGCGACGGGCTGCGGTGGGCAGCCGAACCCGACACCGACGACCTCAAAACACGCCTCCGCTACTCCCTCAACGGCCCGCCCCACCACGTCCGCCAAATGCTTGACTTCCTCGACCGCGAGATCAGATGGCACATGGCGGAAGCCGCCCGCCTCCGCGAGATCATCTGTAGTGCCCAATGACGCCAACGCGTCCCTTTTGGGCACTACGGAACCAACCCCTTACTTACCCTCGCCCGCACGAGGAACTGACCATGAGCACAACCGCCACCCTGACCGCCCTGAAGGCCGCCGAGGCCGGCCTGGCCCGCGCGATGGACTCCGCGGCCGCGGAGCTGGACACCGTCGGCAAGGGCCCGCTCGCCGAGGCCCTCGCCCGCTTGCAGGCCGCCGCCGGGGCCGCCCGCCAGCGCCTGGCCGGCACCCTCGCCCAGATGCGTGCCGCCGTCGCCGGCGTGACCGCCGAGCTGGAGGCCGCCGCCACCGACATCTGGGAGGACCTGAGCACCGAGGCGTTCGTCCCGCCCGAGGTGTGGGCCGCGGCCACTGCCCCGCCGGCGATCGCCGAGCTATCTGGAAGTTCTTCCAGATGCGCCGAGGCCCCGACGTCCAGCCCCGACGGCGACCAGCAGGCCGCGGACCTGCCCGTGCGCAGCTGCCACGTTGCGCAGGAGACGCGATCGCCCGACGGGCCGGCCGTCCCCCCGACCGACGACGCCCCGCCCCAGGCGGCCGCGTGCAGCTGCGACGGCCACGCCGCGGAGGTGCTGACCGTCGCCGCCTGCCCGCCGGTGGGATCGCCGGCAGAGGCCCCGTCCTTGCTCCTCCCCGTCGAGGTTGACGCAGGACAGCCCGCCACGCCCCCCCGCACCCGACGACGCAAGACGAAGGCGAAGGGCAACGGCGAGGCGGGCTGAGCCACACTCGGCCGCGATCTACGCCCGCCAGGCCCGCGGGGAGTGGTGACTTGCTTTCCGAGCAAGTCACCCGCAGCGACCCTCACCGGGCCCAGGTTGCTTTTCCGTCTCGGCGTGAATGTCGCTCGCTCCCAACCGGCCTTGCACCGTTAGTGCAAACCCCCTATAATAGCTGCCAGACGTTCGTGGTTTGCACTAACATTAAGGAGTCCTGGCCATGCACAGCACGCGAGGGGTTCTGCCGATGCCACGCCGAGCCTACAGTTACCTGCGCTTTTCCAGCAAGCGGCAGGCGAAGGGGGACAGCTACCGCCGCCAGTGGGATTTCGCCGTGGACCTCTCCCGCGAGGAGGGCTGGCTCCTCGACGACAGCCTCAGCCTGCTGGACCTCGGCGTCAGCGCCTTCCGGGGCAAGAACGCCAAGTTCGGGGCCCTCAGCGAGTTCCTTGCCGCCGTCAAGTCCGGCCGCGTCTCGCCCGGCAGCGTCCTGATCGTGGAGTCCATCGACCGCCTCAGCCGCGACGACGTGAACGAAGCCTACGACCTCTTCCGGGGCATCATCCGCGCCGGTATCGCTATCGCCACCCGGGAGCCTCGGCGGATCTACGACAAGGCGAGCTGCTCGGACAACATGCTCAACCTGCTGGAGCCGCTCTTCATCATGGCCCGGGCCCACGAGGAGAGCAAGGTGAAGTCCATGCGTTCGCGGGACGCCTGGAAGGAGCGCCGCAAGCTGGCCCGGGGCGAGAAGAGGCCGCACCGGGGCAAGTACCCCGCCTGGCTGGTGGCCACGCCGACCGGGTACGAGGCCCACCCCGTCCACGGCCGGACGGTCGAGACGATCTTCCGGCTGGCCCGCGAGGGCATGGGCGCCGGCCGGATCGCCGTCTGGCTGAACGCCCGGCCGAAGGAGCACCCGCCGATGGGCACCTGTGGGACGTGGATCGAAGCCTACGTCCGGCTGATCCTTCGGAGCCGGTCCGCCACGGGGGAGTACCAGCCCAGGACGCGGGACGCCGAGGGCGTGGTCGCGGACGACGGGTCGCCGGTCCAGGGTTACTACCCGGTCATCGTGAGCGCCGACGAGTGGGACGAGGCGCAGGCCGCCGTGGCCGGCCGCCGGCTGAAGGTGGGGCGGCCCGGCGACCACGAGAGCAACCTGTTCACCGGGCTGGTCTGGCACGCGGCGACCGGGGAGGGCCTCTGCCTCAAAACGCAGAGGGCCGGCAGGAAGGTCAAACGCCGCTACAGCTACCTCATGGCCTACAAGACCGACGGCCGCCGCCGCTGCGGCTCGGGCGCCGGCTTCCGCTACACGCCCTTCGAGAAAGGGCTGATCCGCACGCTGACCAAGCTGCGGCCGGCCGACGTCCAGCCGCCGGCTCCCGAGGAGGAGGCCCGCGAGGCCAGGATCAGCGAGCTGACCGGCCGGCTGACGGCGCTCGACCACCGCGCCGCCCGCTTCCGCGCCCAGAGGGCGGACCCCGCCACCCCGGAGGCCGACCTGGACGAGCTGGAGCGGACCCTCGCCCTCGTCCGGGCGGACATGGCCGCCACCGCCCGCGAGCTGGACGTGCTCAAGTGGGAGGCGCGCTCGGGCCGGCCCGAAACCCTCGGCGAGGTGCAGTCCCTGCTGGGGCTGCTGGAGGCGAACGAGGGCACGCCCGAGGAGCCCGACCTGCGCCGGCGCGTCAAGGCGCGGGTCCTGTCCCTGGTCGAGGCCCTGTGGGTCCTGCCCCAGGTCGTCACCCGCCAGACGGTCATCCTGCACGTCCACGTCTACTTCCGGGGCGGGCGAAAGAAGTACGTCCAGATCGTGCCGAAAAGCGTCCCGGAGGGCACCGACCCCTGGGACCTCGACGGCGCCGACTTCCGCGCCGAGGCCCTGGCCCGAGCGGAGAAGGAGGCGTCATGAAGGCGGCGGTCAGCGGGGGATGTAGGCGGGGTTGCAAGGGGTGCCGGCGGCCCGAAGCTGGCGGGCCAGGGCTTCGCATTCGTCGTAGGCGTCCTGGTGGGAGAACTGAAGGGCTTCGGTCCAGTGGCGAACCCAGCGCTCGCCGGACCAGTACAGTCCGCCCCGGCCGAAGACCACGAAGCAGTCACCCAGGGCCCGGTCGGGGGCGGCAGGCTTGCGGACAGAGAGGGGCGGCTCGCTCATGGTGTTCGTCTCCGAGGGCAAGACAGCTTCTACCCCCGTAACCTCCCCCGCGCCTAGTAGCGAAAGGATTTTCCGACGAGGATTTTCCGACAAGCCGCCGGGGCCGCGCGGGCGGCGGTTGACTTGCTCAGAAAGCAAGTCAGCTGGTCTGACCATTCAACGGCGTCGCCCCGGCGGCCATGAGGCGGAGGAGGACCCACCCATGCACCCGCACGGCGACCGGCCCGGCGGCAAGGCGAGGCTGACCGACGGCCGCCTCGCCCTCCTGATGAGGGAGGCCGAGGAGGCGTACCCTGCCGACCACCTGCGGCAGGCGCTCCGCGTCCTCGAAAAGATCGGGGAGGAGTTCGCCGGGCTGGGGGCGAAGAAGCTCGGCGACGACGTCGGCGAGCTGGCCGAGTCCGCCCTGCTGCGCCTGGATGACCTGGAGGGCGCCCAGTTGAGCTTGGAGGAGCAGGCCAGGAGATTCCTCCCCGCGGGGGCGCGGACGCTGGTGCTCGCGCTGCTGGCCCGGCCGAACCGCTCCCTCACCCGCGACGAGCTGGCCCTGGCGCTGTGGGGCCGCAAGGCGGTCAGGTGGACGCACCCCAAGACGCTGGCCGCCCGCCTCCGCCAGGCGCTCTGCCGGGCCAACGCCGCCCTGAGTGGCCTGGACGACGCCTGGAGCCTCGGGGCCTACCAGGTACGGCCGAGCAGGTGGGGCAGCGAACTCCTGGAGATGGTGAACGTCTACGGGCTTTGACCACCCGTTCCCGCCCGGCGGGGTGGTTCCCGCCGGGGTAACCCGGTGCGCCCCGCCGGAAAAGAGGGCGAGCCGCGGCACTGCCGCGGCTCGCCCTCTTGCCCTATCCCCCGAGGCCCCACCGGGCAACAGCGATTTGTGACACCTGTTCGTCACACTTTTTTTGTTCGTGGTAGGATCCTCCCACTTTGCGAGCCGCGTGGGCGGTCTGGCGCCCCCCGGAGTCGGGGCGGGGAGGGGCGGGGAGAAGGCACATGTTCGTTCGCGTGACGAAGGCGAGGGAGCTGAGCGGACTGTCGCGCAAGGAGTGGGCGCAGTTGCTGAGCGACGGGCTGCTGGCAATCTACCGGCCACTCCCGGGGACCGCTCTGGTGAAGCTGAAGGATCTGCGGCGGGCCCTGGAGACGAACAGGTGGCCGGCCGCGAACCCGGCCGACAAGAAGGGGTCGAGGCGGCGGCCCCGGCCGACAAGAAGGGGTCGAGGCGGCGGCCCCGGCAGGCGGCTGGGGCGGGCGCATCGACCTGAAAATGCCGCCGTCCGGGAGGGGTAAGGTCCTCCCGGACGGCTCAACCGAATGCAGCGGGGGCTGCACGTGGAACAGCGTACTCGCGGGCAGCAGCCGGGTCAAGCGGCAGCCACCAGCAACGGCACCTGCCACGCCCCCAGGGACACCACCCTCCGGGAGGCCGCTCCCGTCAACGGCAGGAAGGCCGCCCTGCTGTCCCGCCCTGAGACCCCGCCGGCCACCCTGCCCGTCCAGCCCGAGAACGTCCCGGCGAAGCTGAAGGCCAGGGACCAGTGGGTCGTCTGGCGCTGGAAGTGGCGGGAAGGCACGAACGGCAAGCCGGGCAAGTGGACGAAGGAGCCGTACCGGCCGCGGGAGCCCAGCCGCCCGGCGAAGGTCAACGACTCGTCCACCTGGGGCACGTTCGATGAGGCCCTGGCCGTTTACCGGGCGGGCCGGGCAGACGGGATCGGCTTCGTGTTCGCCGAGGATGACCCCTACTGCGGGGTGGACCTCGACGACTGCCGCGACCCCGCCACGGGCGAAGTGGCCGGCTGGGCCCGGCCGCTGGTCGCCGACCTGGACAGCTACTCCGAGCGGTCGCCGACGGGGACCGGGGCCAAGGTCTACCTGCGGGCCCGGCACGCGGGCCCCGGGCACCGCCTGAAGTACGCCACGGGTGAGGTGGAGGTCTACGACAAGGCGAGGTTCTTCGCCGTCACCGGCCGCCGCCTCGACGGCAGCCCCGTAGAAGTCAACGACCGCCAGGAGCAGCTCCTCGGCGTCTGGCAGACGGTGCTGGACGCCCAGCCTCCCAGGAAGGCCAGGGCCAGGCGGAAGGCCCGGCCGCCGGCGGCGCAGCCCCAGGCCGCTCTCCTCGGCCCCCTCACCGACGAGCAGGTCATCGAGAAGGCCAGCGCCTGCCGCCGGTCCGGCGGCGCCTTCAAGCGGCTGTGGGCCGGCGACACGTCAGGCCACGGCGACGACGACTCCTCGGCCGACCTGGCCTTGTGCAACTACCTGCGGTTCTGGTCGGGTGACCGGGACCAGGTAGACCGGCTGTTCCGGCAGTCGGGGCTGATGCGAGACAAGTGGGACGCGACGCACTCCGGCGACGGCCGCAGCTACGGCGAGATGACGCTGGACAAGGCCATGCCCGGGGACGTGTGCTCCCCCAGGCCGGGCGGGAAGGCGGTTTGTCCGTCAGCGTATGTATTAGCCACACCAAGCCAAGAAGAAGAAGGAGAGGGCCCGCGCCCTCCCCACCCCCCCCCTGTGGAAGACAATCATACTCTGACGGACAAACTCGGCCTGCACCCCCCTCCCTGGCGGCCCTGCCCGCGGGCACAGAAGCGCCTCGAAGGCAGACGCGGCGACCGCTCCCGGGCGAGGGTCGCCTGCCTGCCCTGCCGCAACCTGACCTGTCCGGTGTGCTTTTCCCGCCGGGTGTACGAAGAGTGCTTGTACTACGTGGGGAAGCTGATGGCCCACGGCAGGCCCGTCACCGTCGGGAACGTCCAGGCGCCCGCCTGGGGTTCGCTGTCCAGGGCGATCCGGCGCGCGGGGGGCGACTTCGCCTATCCCGAGGTGACCCCCGGGCTGAGGACCGTCTTCGCCACGGTGGCGATGCTGCCGGGCGGCGAGACGGTGTCCGCCGAGGACGCCTGCCGGCGGCTGGTGTCGCTGCTGTTGTCCATGAAGCCGCGCACCGCCCCGCGGTCGGGCAAGAAGCTGGTGCAGCCATCGAAGGCGTGGAAGCCGCCCAGGAAGCGGGGGAAGTCCGAGTGGGAGGTGATCGGCAAAGTGATGGCCCGCCACCCCGGCCCGGTGGTGTCGCTGCTGATCGAGAGGGGCCTGGAGCCCGCCGTCAAGGCCGAGCCGAAGCCGGCCGGCGGGCCCGAGTGGGTCATCAGCTGGCGTTACCCGCCCGACTGGTCGGGGCCGCAGATGGACGTGCTGAACCAACACCTGGCACTGCTGGCTGGGTAGGCCAGCCGCCAGGCGACGACCTGGCGCTGGTGCGGCGGGCGGGCCGGCCCCGACGCCGACGGCGATCCGCGAGGTGTGTGATTCCCCAGGAGGAGTAAGCGATGAACACGAACGGCAAATGCCTGGCGGCCTGCACCCCGGACCCCGCGGACGAGCTGGATGACGCCCTCGTCCTGGCCGACGACGTCGCCGTCCTGGCCGACGAGGTTTCCGGGCGGTTGGCCCGCTTGCCTCCGGGGCTCCGCCGCCCCTACCTCGTGCAGCTGGTCGCCGCGCGGCGGGCGCTGGCCGCGCTGGTCCGGCCGCTGGCCCGGCAGCTCGCCCTTGCCGACCCCTTCACCATCGAGGGCGCCCAACGATGAGCGGCGACCGCGAACCCCGCGAGCACCCGATCGTCAGAGGCGCCTGCCGTCAGCAAGGCGTGCAGGCGCCGGCCGAGCGCGTGGCGTTCACGACCAGCCGGCTGCTGGAATACTTCAGCGAGAAGGAACTCCAGGCGCAGATCGGCTTCCCGGCCCGTGCCTGGCCGGTGGCGCTGCTCAAGGAGTTGATCGACAACGGCCTGGACGCCTGCGAGGCGGTGGGGCTGCCGGTCGTGGTCAGCGTCGAGGTCGGCGACGACTACTTCCTCGTCGAGGACGAGGGCCCCGGAATCCCGCCGGAGGTGGTCGCCTCGGTCCTGGACTTCTCGACCAGGACCAGCACCAACAGCAAGTACGTCAGCCCCACGAGAGGCCAGCTGGGCAACGCGCTCAAGTGCGTGGTCGCGGCGCCGGCCGTCCTGTTCCCGGGCGAGGGGGCCGTGACGATCGAGGCCCGCGGCGTCCGGCACCACATCACCGTCTGCCCCGACGCCATTGCCCAGGTGCCGCACGTCGAGCACAGACAGGAGGCGTGCTCGGTAAAAAGTGGCACCTCCGTTCGGGTGGCCTGGCCGGGCGGAACAAGTTGCGGCCTCGCCATCGAGGGTGCCGATTTTTACCACCCCCCCGACCTGGTAAAGGCGTTCGCCCTCTTCAACCCCCACGCCCGCATCAGCCTCGGCGGCGAGGCGCTCCTCGATGCGATGCCCCTGGACAAGTGGACCGCCAGCGAGCCGACGAGCCCGCACTGGTACAGCGCGGCCCAGCTCGGCGACCTCATCGCCGCCCACATCCACCACGAGCGGCAGGGTCGCTCTGAGGTTAGGAGCTTGCGGGACTTCGTCCGGGGCTTCGCCGGGCTGACCGCGACCGCCAGGGCGAAGGAGGTCCTCGACGCCGCCGGCCTCTCCGGGCTGAAGCTGGGCGACCTCGCCCGGGGCGACGGCCTCGACCGCGAGGCGGTGAGCAGTCTCCTGCGGGCGATGCAGGCGGCCGCCAGGCCCGTCAAGCCGAAGGCCCTGGGCGCCCTCCGCGAGAAGAATTGGCTGCGGGGGATGGCGTCGCTCTACGGCGTCGAGGGCGGCGAGCGGTACTGCGTGCTGCGGGGCGAGGCGGAGGGCCGGCCTTTCGTCGTCGAGGCGGCCTTCGGCCTGCTGCCAGACGACGCGCCGGGCCGCGTGCTGCGGGTGGGGTTGAACTGGGCACCGGCCTTGACGATCCCGCTGGGGGCCATCAGCTGGGCACTCACGAACGCGGAGATCGACCACGACCTGCTCGTCTTCGTCGGCCTGCACATCGTCACGCCGCTCGTCGGCTTCACCGACCGCGCCAAGGCGCACGTCAGCCTGCCCCGCGAGGTCGTCGCGGCCGTCGAGTCGGCGCTGGCCCGGGTGACCGGGGAGGTGACGAAGCAGCTCAGGCGGCAGGAGCGGGAGCAGAGGCAGGTCGCGGCGCAGGCCCGCGAGCGGATGCTCCGCCGGGAAAAACGCGGCATGACGGTGAAGGAGGCCGCCTGGCAGGTGATGGAAGAGGCGCACGCCCAGGTCACGGGCGGTGAGGCCGGCGCCCCGGCCCAGGCCCGGCAGCTCATGTACGCCGCCCGCAAGCGGGTCCTGGAACTGACCAACGGTAAGTGCTGGAAGAAATCCGCGACCTTCACGCAGAGCTACCTGCCGGACTTCGTCGCGGCCAACCCGGAGCTGACCGGGGGGTGGAACGTCGTCTACGACGCCCGCGGGCACCTCGTCGAGCCGCACGGCGGGCGGACGGTGCAGCTGGGCACCGTCGGCGTCCGCGACTACGTCCGCTCCTGGACCCAGGGGCGGGTGGCTGCGCCCGCGTTGGCCCGGGGGGGGGTGCCGAGGCTGGACGAGCTGGTCTCCTGCAAGAACACCAGCAGCGGGCCGCTGAACAACTACTCGTTCGTGCTGCTCGTGGAGAAGCAGGGGTTCGAGGACCTGCTGGCCCACGCCCGGATCGCCGACCGCTTCGACCTGGCCCTGGCGACGACGAAGGGGCTGAGCACGACGGCGGCGCGGGAGCTGGTGGACGCCCTGTCCAGGCGGGGGGTGACCACCCTGGTGCTGCACGACTTCGACCGCGACGGCCTGAAGATCCTGCACACGCTCCGGACCAACACCCGCCGCTACAAGTTCAAGGCGACCCCCCTGGTCGTCGATGTCGGGCTGCGGCTGGCTGACGCTACCAAGATGGGGCTGGACGGCGAGCCGGTCACCTACCAGATGGACAAGGACCCCCGCGAGTACCTCGCCGAGATTGGGGCCAGCGAGGACGAGCAGGAGTTCCTCGTCGAGAGGCAGGCCGGCCCGAACCTCTGGGTGGGACGGCGGGTGGAGCTGAACGAGATGACCAACTCCCAGTTCGTCGGCGGCTTCCTGGAGCGGAAGCTGGTGGCGGCCGGCGTCAAGAAGGTGGTGCCCGACGAGCAGGCGCTCCGCGACGAGTACGTCCGGGCCGCCCGCGACGCCCACGTCGGCCTGGCCGTCGCCAAGGCCAGGGCCCTTGCGCAGCGGAAGTTCGGCGGGCTGCCGGTGGACGTGCCCGAGGACCTCGGCGAGCTGGTGGCGAAGCGCATCGAGGGCACCGCGCTGTCGTGGAAGGAGGGCCTCGCCCTTGTGCTGCGGGAGCGGCTCAAGGGGACCGCCGGATGAAGCGGAAGCGGATGAGCAAGAGGAACGACGCGACCTGGCGGCAGCGGGCCGAGCGGGCCCTGGCGGTCGAGGCCGAGCTGCGGCGCCGCCTGGCCGAGGCCGGCCTGCGGCTCAGGGTGAGCACCGTCACGGCCGGCCGGACGCAGTTCCCGCACTGGGTCGTCTACGACGGCGGCCGGGCCGTGCTGCACGTCTGGCCGGCCGCCCTGAAGTGGGGCCGCCGCTTCCGGGGCTGCGACCTCCGCGGCTCGCAGGTCGAGCTGACCCGGCGGCGGATCGCCGAGGTGCTGACACGCGACGGCCGTGCTGAACCTGTTCACTGACCCTTTGGAGTAACCACATGCCTCCCGACCAGAAGCCCGTCCCCCTCGCCCTGGACCTGGTCCGCACCGACGGAGGTACGCAGGCCAGGGCGTGCCTGAACGACGACGTCGTGGCCGAGTACGCCGAGGTTCTCATGCGGGCTGGCGAGCAGGCCCAGCCCCTCCCGCCCGTGGTCGTCTTCTTCGACGGCGAGCACTATTGGCTGGCCGACGGGTTCCACCGGCTGGCGGCCCACCGCAAGGCCGGCCGCAAGCAGATCCTGGCCGAGGTCCGCCAAGGCACGCGGCGGGACGCCATCCTGCACGCGGCCGGCGCCAACGCCCAGCACGGGTTGCGGCGGAGCAACGACGACAAGCGGGTTGCCGTGATGCGGTTGCTGACGGACGATGAGTGGTCGAAATGGTCCGACCTGGAAATCAGCCGGCGGTGCGGCGTCAGCGACCGCTTCGTGAACAAGGTCCGGGCCGAGCTATCTCCGAACCGTTCGGAGATGCGCGGGCAGGCCCAGGCGCCGCGGACCGTCCAGAGGGGCGGGTCGGTGTTCACCATGAACACGTCCGCCATCGGCAAGGCCAGGGGGCTCGAGGGGGCCGAGGCCGAGCAGATCCTCAAGTGCAAGGGGCAGGCGAGGGAGGTGTGCCGGAAGTTGGACCGCCACGCGCTGGCCCTGGGGACGACTACGGAGGCCCTCGTGCGGATGTACCGCAACGGCGAGCTGGAGCCCGTCCGATGAAACGGATGCGTCGCAACGACCCGGCGTGGCAGGCCAGGGCCGAGAGGGCCGCCGCCCTGGAGCAGGAGCTGCGCCGGCGCCTGGCCGGCCGCGGGCTGGAGCTGACCGTCTCCACCGTCACGAGCGGCGGGACGGCCTTCGCCCACTGGATCGTCCGCGACGGCGACCGCGACGTCCTGCACGTCTGGCCCGCCAGCCTGAAGTGGTGGCGCCCGGAGCGCGGTGACCGCGGCCAGCTGGCCGACCTGTGGGACCTGCTGGGGCTGGTGCGGGGGGAGGAGATCGCATGCCCTGAGAAGGAGGGGTGAGCCGTGACCGAGGTTGAGCAGCCCTACCTGGAGCGTTCGTGCGAGCGGGGCGACTGCTGCGCCCGCTGCAGCCGCGTCTACGCCGAGGGCGACGTCCCGTGCGTTTGGTACAGCAGCGAAAGCTGGTTGCTCTACGACCCTGTCTCCGGAGCGTTGTGGGGTTTTTCGCCGCAGCCCCGCAGGCGGTCCTTCTGTGCCGGCTGCGTCAACGCAATCACCTCGATCGAGACATTCCTCGATCGCACCTGCGTCTCCTGGCCTCCGATGGACGAATGGGACAAGGCCCGGCGAGAGGTGTACGCGGTTAGCTGCTGCCGGTGTCCCGTCTGCGGGCGGACGATCGACCTGCCGTCCTTCCGCAACGGCTGGCAGCGGGGCGGGCACCCGGCAGCCTACTGCTGTCACGGCTGCGAAAAGCGGGCAGCCCTGGACCGGGCGAAGCGCCGCCGGCTGGACTGCAAGCCCCGGCGGCAGTGCCTCGGCTGCGACGAGTGGTTCCAGCCGCGGGACAAGCGGCAACTGCACTGCTCGGGTGCCTGCCGGGTGCGGGCCTGGCGGGCGAATCGGGAGTGTAACGCATCCCGCACTGCTTCACAGTGAGGCGTTGCACGTTGCGTTACAGGACGGAGAGCCGCCATGAGCATCAAGGCCGAGCGGGAAACGAGTCTGGTGAAGGCCGTCCTTGCTGGCGCTTCGGTGGCAAGAAGGACGGGCCACGCGGTCGTTTTGTGCGACTGCGTGACCACACCCCCACTCTGGAGGAGCTGGGCATCACCGGGGACGAGTCTTCCGACGCCCAGGCCCTCGACACTCTCAAGTCCGAAAGCCCCGAGCAGCACGCCGAGGTCCGGGCTAACCGGAAGTCCATCCGCGCCGCCGCCGCCGCTCACCGGCGGAAGAAGAGGAAGGCGGCCACGCAAAACTGGTGCGCCGGGCGCACCAGTTTTGCCCCCCCCCCACCGCCGGGAAGGGCCGGCCCAAGAAAGGCGATCCCGCCGTGCAATCGCCTAAAGACCCTACCCCCACCCTGGAGGAGCTGGGCCTCACCCTGAATGAGTCTTCCGACGCCCAGGCCCTCGCGCGGCTGAAGCGCGAGAGCCCCGACCAGCACGCCGAGGTCCGGGCCAACCGCAAGTCCCTTCGCGCCGCCGCCGCCGCCTTCCGGCGGAAGAAGAGGAAGGCGAAGAAGAAGGCCGCGGCCGCGGCCGCGGCGCCGGCCCCCGACGGCGGCCCCCTCTCCGGGGTCGTGCAGGCCGCCACAGGGCGGTAATGCACGGGAAAGGGCATGCCTGTCCGGCCGAACGTCGTCGAAAGGACGGTCCGACGAACGATGCTCGTCTGGAGGAATGAGAATGCCCCGGGGTAAGTCTACCGCTTCCATCCCTCCGTTCCCGGACTCCATCGACCGGAACCATTTCGGCTCGTGGCTGTCGGGGCTCATCGATGGGGAGGGGTCATTCGGTCTACAGCTACCCCCGAACCGGAAGGGTGCCGCAGGAGGTGGGAGCCCAAGGGCCTTTCTTCAAATCAACCTCCGGGATGACGACGCCCCCGTTCTGAGTCTCGTTCAGCAGTACTGGCGATGCGGGACCTTCTCGGTCCAGAAGCGCTGCGAGCAAATGAACAAGCCTCACCCTTGCCTCATGTACCGCGTCGTCGGCATCAGGGAGCTGAAAGCCATCATCCTGCCGCACTTCGACCGCTTCCCACTCCTGGCGAAGAAGAAACGAGACCTCGCCATCTGGAGAGAGGGGGTAGAGCTGATCGCAACAGTGGCCTGCCGCCGGCGGCAGGGAGGAAGAGGTCGCTGGGGGGTCCGGCAGAAATGGACACCCCGAGAGATCGCCCATTTCCTCGCTCTCCGCCAGGCCCTCGCCGACCAGCGCCAGTACCAGGCCCCCCCGCCAGTCGTCCCCGTCGCGCCCCAGCACAACAGCCAACTCCAGCTGTGGCCAGCCGGTGGCCAGAGAAGTGTGTGATGCCGGGCGGCTCGAAGGAATGTTGTCTGGACGGGCACGGGCGCCCTGGCGTACATTTCCCGAGGCCCGCGTGCTCCGCCCCTGGAGGTCCCGATGATCCGCCGACGATACAGCGACGAGGAACGGGCCGAGGCCCTGGCGATGCTGTCCGCCAACGGTGGCGGAGTGGAGCGGACCGCTGAACAGCTGGGCATCCCTGTCGAGACCCTGCGCAACTGGTCGCAGGGCCGCCGCCACCCCGAAGCGGTCCAGATGGCGGCCGATAAAAAAGGCCCGCTGGCCGACCGCCTGGAGCACCTGGCCCACGTGCTCCTGGACGAGCTGGCCCGGCCCGGCAAGCGCGCCGCGGCCGGCCTGCAACAGCTGGCGACCACCTTCGCCATCGCCGTCGATAAGATGCGGCTCCTCCGCGAGCAGCCCACCCTGATCCCCGGCCCCTTCCCTGATCCCCGGAGGCTGACCGATGAACAGCTCCGCGCCGAGATCGAGAGCCTCCGACGGGCGGGAGCTGGAGCTGCTCCGGGCCCGGAAGTTGCTGGAGACGGTAACCGCGTTTCCTGACCATCACCCCTTGAGGAGTTGATAGCCATGATGATCGAAGTCTCCGACGCCCAGGCGCAGGCCCTGCTCGTCCTGCTCCGCGACGGCGTCGCCACGGCCAAGGCCCGGAACACTTCCGCCGACCTGGAGGTGCCCGACGAGGACGACCTCCAGGCCGCCATGCAGGTCCTGGACCCCGAGGCCGAGTTGCTCGGCGAGATGCAGCCCGGCGACTCGAAGCTCGCCACGCCCGCCGAGCGCGCCCGGGCGGCCGAGAGCAGGAACCTGGAGAGCGTCCATACCTACGCCCGCACGGGCCGGCCGCAGCGGTACGGGGCCGGCTGGGCCAGCGAGGAAGAGATCAGCCTGGCGAACAGGATCAGCCAGCGGACCGGCGCCAGCTTCACCCGGTCGCTGGCGAGCCTGCGCTACCAGCGCCGCCGCTGAGCACTGACCTTCGCCCGACTCGAAAGGACTTCTTCGGCATGAGCACCGAGACGACCGACACCACCGCCCCGAGCCCCGAGGTCCCCGAGGCCGCCCCGCCGCCCGAGCCCCAGGCGGCCTGGGACTGGCGGCCTTACGGCAGGCCCGGCGAGGAGCCCGCCGCCTCCGTCCGGGCGGACAGCTGGCCGGAGGGCCAGGGCAAGCTGACCCTTGTGGCGGTGACCGCCCGCGGGGCGACCTTCGCCGTCCAGGACAGGGCCCGCCAGGTCGAGGAGCAGGCCCGCTCCGAGGTGATGACGCTGCTCGGGGCGACCGACGAGTTCCGCCGCCTGGCCGACCTGCGGCCGCAGTTCCGGGCCGCCCGGTCCGCGGACTCCGACGCCCAGGAGAAGCTGGCCGCCGCCCAGAGGCGGCAGGAGGTTCTGGGCAAGGTCACCCCGCCCCCGCCGGGCCTGGCCAGCCGGCTGGTGCAGGCCCAGTCGGCCGTCGAGCAGCTGGCCGAGGAGGCCCGCCAGAAGGCGGCCGAGCTTCGGGCGATCGAGCCGCTCTACCTGGCCGCCCAGAAGGCCCTGCAAGCCCGGGTCGAGCCCCTCTGCCAGGAGACCCACCGGGCGGTGCAGGAGGCGATCCGCACGGCGCTCCTGGACGGGCTGCGGGCGTTCTTTGAGGCCCACGGTGAGGAGCTGACCGAGCTGTACCTGGCCAGGAGGTCGCTCGCCTGGGTGCTGGCGCCGTCGGCGGCGGACGTGGCGCGGGCCGTCCTCCAGGACGCCTCTGAAGGATGAAGGATGAAGGATGAAGGATGAACCGGAAATGAGCGCGACTTGCTTTTCCGTGTAGTCAACCGACCCGCGGGTGCCGTGCCCCTCGCCAGGAGGACTGCCGATGAGTGACCTGGCACGCCTCGCCCAGGGTCTGCTGCTGGCCATCCACGCCGACGCCTCGCCCGGCCCCGGCCTGTCCGCCGGCGTGCGCGGCCTGCTGGACGCGGTCTGCGAGGCGGCGCCCGGCCCCGGCCGGGACGCCGCGAAGCTGCTCGGGTTCCTGCGGGGCCTGGGCGAGCAGGAGCTGGCCCGCCAGAGGCGGCGACGGGGCGGCGCAAGACGGCCGGAGGCGGCGGGCGGCCGGGCAGGAGCTACCGCTCCTGGGGCGGACGCCGCCCCGCAAGGAGCTGCCGCCCCCTGGTGGTACGCCCGCCCTGGGGGCTTCCTGCGTGAGTTCTGTGACGAGGTGGCGCAGGCCGGCCGGGAGGCCGCGCGCCGGCCCTGGACGTTCGCCCGGGCCGCCAGGGGGGCGCCGGCCCCGGACGACGGCGACATGAACGCCTCCAGGTTGGAGGCGATCGTGCGACTGCTGCTGGGGGCCGAGACGGACGAGGAGCTGGAGCGGGCCCGCGGGCAGGCCCAGGCCGTCGCCGCCATGAGCGACCAGGAGGTGCTGGCGCTGGCCCAGGCGGAGGGGCGGTCCTGACGCGCGCGGCCGGCGGGAAAAAGCGCCCCGGGTGGCTCGTGGCCACCCGGGACTTCCGCTACGCCATACTTTTGCCTTCGAGTTCACAGGCATTGTACCACACTCACGGAGGCCGGAGCGATGCCCGAGTGGCTCACGGGGGGGCGGAAACCGGTGGCGGACCTCGACGAGGCCAGCATCACGGCCGACGAGGCCGCCAACATGGCGGAGGACCTTTCGCTCCTCCTGCTCGACGTGCCGCCCGAGGAGCGGCACCGCTACAAGGGCCCGCTGGTGCGGGCCCGCGACCTGCTGGCCGAGCTGCTGGCCCAGCTGCGGCCCCCCGGGGAGCCCCAGGGCCCGCCGCGCCCCCGGCACCCGGCCTGGGTCGCCCCGGGGGGCCGCCGGGGCTTGCGGAATCCAGCCCC
>Ga0306920_100004311_pt1 | contig 18255 bp, 16 predicted proteins | sample flu12Cox44000170_FD_204666 | JGI IMG/M metagenome (GOLD analysis project Ga0306920, IMG submission 204666) | Lab enrichment of tropical soil microbial communities from Luquillo Experimental Forest, Puerto Rico - flux4day.12C.oxic.44.000.170 (v2)... | ecosystem: Environmental > Terrestrial >... | reverse complement strand
CCCGACCAACATTGTCGGCTACCCATCCATGGTTCAAACCGCCGCTGCCTGAAGCGCCATATTGTCCAACTGCAATGCCGTAACGCCCCTGCAAATGTCCAAACTGCAGGGACGGGCGTCCTCGCCCGTCACAGCAAAGCGTCCCCGCTTTGCCCGCTTGAGCACCATGCAAACCGAGACGAGCAAAATGGGACGGCACGGACGTGTCCGCCGAAGCCTTGGCGAAGGCGGAGGCCGTCCCTCCCCAATGTCCTCTCCCCGAAATAGGCATGACTTTCGCCGCCGGTCAGTTGGCTGTTTTTCAAGGCGCGAGCGACGAGCATATCTAAATCGATACGTGAGGAGCGAGTCCCGCGGCCGCGGGACGGAAAAACAGCTAACTGGCCGCGGCCCAGAGGGTTGCGATGAAAATGGGCCGGCGGCTGCGTTGCTCCTCGGTTGCGTATCAATTTAGATATGCGCCCTCCTCGCGCCTTGCCGGCGGCCCATTTTGATCGCAACGAAAGTTATGCCTATTTCGGGGACAGGACACTAAATGAACGAGTTCCCGATCGGGCGTACAGAAATGAGGCTGACGACTTGCCAGCACGGAAGCTTTGCGCAACGCTGCCGCTCAGATGCGGTGCCTATTTCTTTTGCTAATTGCATTTCCGTTCGGCTGCCATGCTGAAAATCGTTTGAGCTCTTCGGTGAACCAGCTCCTGGTGGCGATAGCGCCCAACTGGAGCAGCATGCATGGCCAGCTCCAGCGCCTGGAAAGAACCGAAGGTGGATGGCGTGCTGCCGGCCCCGCCATAGCTGTACTTTTCGGGAAATCCGGATTGGCCTGGGGTAGAGGTTTGCTGACCGGTCAAGGAGGAGGGCCGGTCAAAGTCGAGCGAGATCATCGAGCCCCCGCAGGTGTTTTTCGCGTCGGATTAATTTACACCTACGACAGTTCTTTGCCATCGGGCGCCGAATATCCATTCCACACGGTCGGCGCAGGAGATGCTTGGGTCGACGACGTACATAGCAGCCATTACAACCAGCACGTGACTGTTGACTTGCATAATCCTCCTCCGTGGTTCGAGAAACAGAAAATGCGCCGTGGAGACTTTGCGTATCGGTGGCTGGTTGAAATCAGGCATAACGCTGATCCCCCGGTACCCGGGTTTGGAAGCGCCATCTTCTTCCACATACGGCGGGGGCCCGAACGTCCGTCTAGCGGGTGTACGACGATGGCAGAACAGAATCTGGTGGAGATAATTCGCTGGCTCAGGGCAAACGCCAATCCCGAGTACGTCTGTTTGCCGCGGTCCGAATATCTGGCGCGATGGCAAGAATGGGGATTGCCAGATCCCACGGTGACCCAGCTGTTCAATTTCACCACTGAGGCTCAGAGAAGATCAATGCCCTGAACTTTTGCCAACGAGAAGATTCGTGCGCTCATCCCTATAACCTCTTCAAAACCTGTGAAATCTGTGGTTTCAATTCGGATCATCCTGTCATGCTCGTCGTCGACTTTTGGTCCGAAGGGTGAAAACGCATTTGAGGAATTTTCCGATCCATCGAAGATAAGCAAATGATCGACAAACGGGGTAGCGCTCTGGTCCTTGTAGGCCACGGTTCAACTCTGAATCCAGATTCGAGCGCCCCAACTTTTCAACATGCGGACGAGATCATTCGTCGCAACGCTTTTGCGGAGGTACACTGCGCGTTCTGGAAGGAAGAACCGAGTTTACGCGAAGTTTTGTACATGGTGGAAAGCGAATATGTGTATGTCGTTCCAAACTTTATCAGCGAAGGTTATTTTACCGAAACTGTCATCCCGCGTGAACTTGAACTCACGGGGCCGATTACACATCGGATGGGAAAGAGGATCGGCTATTGTGACCCGGTTGGTAACCATCCCCGGATGGTAGAGTTGATCCTGCGGAGCGCCAGGAGGGTTGCCCCAGACGTAGCTCCGGATCGAACGAGCTTGCTGGTCGTCGCTCACGGGACCAACCTGAATGAGAAATCTGCCGAAGCAGCCCAGCGTCAGGCAGCACAAATCAGACGCAGAAAGTTATATGCGGAGGTCACAGAAGCTTACATGGAGGAGGCTCCATTTGTTGCTGACTGGCGAAAATATACCTTTCAACATTTCGTTGTCGTCGTGCCCTTCTTCATCGCGGATGGATTGCACAGCTACCAAGACATCCCGGTTTTGCTAGGTATCGAGTCGAAGGCTACTGCCGCCGCCAGCCGCCAGGAGGTTTTCCGTCGCAACCCGCATCATATCGATGGCAGGGAACTTTACTATGCCAAGGCGATCGGCTCCGAACCTTCTATGGCCGACATCATTCTCGAGACGGTTGATCGTTTCGTGCAGAGACATATTGGCACCGCAGCCGCATGAGCAACGACGAATTACGGCGACTGATTCAAGCCGGGTACCGAGCTATTGGAGAACTTGAATTCGCGGAAACACCGGAGGGATATCGCCTTTACCATCGCACAGATCGAAATTCCTTGGCAAAGGCTAGGGTTCTTCGGTCTCCCGAAGACGCAAGGGAAGTCGCCAAATACGACCGGACAGCCGAATACCGCCCGTTAAAAGGAGCTCCCAATTTACCTTCAGGCTGGGTGCTGGAACTACAAAATCTCGACGCACTGAAAAGGGCGTTAGACTATTTCTATCCCGGTGCTCTAGGAATGTGGCGAGCCTTTAGAGAAGCGAACGCGGCTGCGGTGAGTCTGCGCCAAACCCTGAATCGCCAGACTGGGATGTATCGCATCGCTCAAAAGATCTCGACCGGGCAAGCCGAAAATCTGGTTCAGAAATTCTGCAGCTCTGATGGTCGCTGTTTACGGACAATCCTCTGGGGAATCGAGTCAAATCAGCGTTCTGCAATTCTACCGCCGCCAAAATCGGACCCGTCGGTCGATCAAACAGGAGAAGGCCGCAAGGTCATTCCCTATCTTTGTCTTGAGGCCTGCAATATGCTTGTTGCCGCGACAAGAAAAGTTGTTATATCCGAGCTCGGAACTCGGAATCGCGACGGATCATGACTGCCTATCGATGCAGAACGCTGGTGCCGATGCATGGGCCACCCATTGAAAATGGGGTATTTGTAGTTGATGGAAGCATCATTGTTGAAGCGGGCAGCGCCAACCAAACCCTCCGCGAGCATCGCGGGGCTGTGATCGATCTCGTTGAAGTAATCGTCTTACCCGGTTTGATCAATGCCCATTGCCACCTCGACTATACGCTCATGCGAGGTGCAATTCTCCCGGCACGAAGCTTCTCTCGCTGGGTGAGCAGGATCAACGCGCTGAAAAGAACATTCACCGATAGCGATTACATTCGCGCGATGCAGCTCGGGTTCGCAGAGCTTCGGCGAAACGGAACGACGACCGTTCTGGACATCGTTGCGAACCCACAAATTTTCCCTTACCTTCCGACTAGTCCCATACGAACATGGTCTTGTTTGGAATTGATTGACGTTCGTCCACGTCCCTGTATTGACGAATCGGCTTTCGGTTCCTGGTTATTCTTTTCCGAAGAAGTGAGACCCAACGGCGGACTGGGCCTGAGTCCGCACGCCCCGTACAGCGCGTCCTCCCAAATGTACGAGCTGGCACTCAGCTGTGCGCGCATGCTCAACATGCTGGTCACAACTCACGTGGGTGAATCGCGCGAGGAATATGACATGTTCGCCGGAAATCGCGGAGCGCTTTACGAGTTCCTGGCAACGTTGGGACGACCAATGGCTGACTGTGGAGCGACATCACCGCTCCGGCATTTGATCAAAAATGGCTTGATCGGCGAGGATTGCATTCTGGCTCATATGAACGAGCTGGATGGTCAGGATCTTGAAGTGCTCAGTGACGCAAGATGGCGTCCATTGCACGTGGTCCATTGCCCGAAAAGCCATCGATTTCTGCATCATCGACGCTTTCCTATGGAAGCATTGCTCGAACGCGGCTTAAACGTTTGTCTGGGCACGGATAGTCTGGCTAGCAACGACTCGCTCAATCTCTTTTCCGAAATGCGCGCGGCAAGAAAGAGCTATCCTGCGCTCGGGCCTCGTGATGTTTTGGAAATGGTCACGGTGCGACCGGCGCGCGCCTTGAAAATGGAAAGCAGGCTGGGCAAGATCGAAAGGGGTTATCTGGGCGATCTAATCGCGATTCCTTTCACAGGATCTGTTGATGGAGTATACGAAGCAATTATTGAAAACCGAGGACCGATCGAATGGATGATGATCAACGGAAAAATCGCAGGCTGACGCGTCAGATCGCGTGGGCCGTTACCATTGGCATCTCAACCTTTGCGTCCGTTGGCGCTTTCGCCAAAGCAAAGCCGAAACCGGAGAAGCCGAGGCCAACCGTCAGGCCTTCTCTGGATGTTCTTCTAGGTCAGGAAGAACCACAAGTGGTCGCGGAGAGCGCAGCCACGATCGATTCATTCACCGGTGAATTCCTGTTTCTAAAGAATGAGAATGCTCCTCAATACCCGGCGAGCTCAACAAAGATCCTGACAGCTCTATTGGTCATCGAGGCCGGAGATCTTGATAAAGTGGTGACCGTAGACCTTTCAGACACAAAGGTCGAACCGAGCAGTCTCGAACTGAAACCGGGGGAACAATATACCCGGCGCCAGCTTCTTTTTGGCCTTATGCTCAAGAGTGCTAACGATGTAGCGAAGGCTCTGGCACGGGATAACGCAGGCTCGGTCGAAGCCTTTGCAGAAAAGATGAACCGGCGCGCGGTCGAACTCGGAGCGACCAACAGCCATTTTGTGAACCCGAACGGACTGCACGATCCGGACCACTACACCACTGCGCATGATCTGGCTCTGATCGCGAGAGCCGCAATGGAGCAGCCATTTTTCAGGCAAGTTGTCTCGACGATTTACTATACCTGGAAATCGCCGGCCGGCCCCGTCTTCGAATTGCGAAACCATAACCGCCTCCTCCGGCACTTCGCCGGCTGCAACGGATTGAAGACCGGCTACACGCGTGCCGCGCAACAAGTCCTGGTTAGCTCCGCGCTGCGCGACAAACACGAGGTGATCTCGGTTGTCATGCACACGGATAAACCGGGAATATGGGACGACAGCAAACTGCTTCTCGCCTATAGCCTCATCAAAGTCGGATGCCCTCGGGAAGAGATCGTCAACAACTCCGAGAAGGGAACCGAAAAGGACGAAGGCTCAGGCGAAGGGGATAGCACCCACTAGCGCGAAAATCTCGTCCCGCGGCCGCGGGACGAGATTTTCGCGCTATAGAGCCGCCCAGGAAGCGGCTCCGGAGGGGAATTGGGTCTAAATAGACTGAAATTGAGCGTTGGCCTGCCTTCCGGTTGTATTTGAGAAGCAGAGCCGGACAGCATGTTTCTGCTGCCGAGCAACGCAACCCACGAAGCAAAAATGTGGCGCGGGCGTCCCCGCCCGCGGTTCTGGAGTTTGGACATTTTCGCCGCGGAACCAATGTTAAGCTCAGAGGTTGAGGCGTGGATCGCCGCTCCGCGGTCAAGCGCGGGCGGCCCCCAGAGGGATAACGGGCGAGGACGCTCGTTTTAACCCAAAAACCGAGACAGATTTAACCGCAAATTACACGGATACAATACGTTACAAAAAATGGACCGGTGTGGACGTGTCCCGCCGACTTATCCTCCGAAGCCTTGGTGAAGGCGGAAGCGATCCCTCCCTGGATTGAACAAATCCCTCCTCAAGAGGCCTCTGCCTCCTTCGAAAAATCCCTAACGCGGCCCCGCTCGGCGAAATAGCTTTTCACAAATTCTAAATTACTATTCATAATATTGATAGCTTGTAAAATATCTGTATTTCTTCCTTTCGCCTATGGCGCGCACCCTGATCGTCGACGATGAGCCCGAAATGCTCGATGTAATCTCGAGCCTTTGCCGCGATGGTGGCCATCACCCCCTGGCGTTTAGCTCTTTTGACAGCGCAATTGAGGCCCTCTCCAAGTTCCTCCCTCATCTGGTTATCATTGGCGCAACTCGAGAAAACGACGCGGGACTTGCCATGTTGAAAGAATGCAGGGCAAAACTGCCGCAGGCCGCAGTGGTGATGATTACGGCCTACACATCCGTTCAAATGGCCGTCGATGCCATGAAACTGGGCGCTTTCGATTACATCACCAAACCGTTCAAACTGGACGAACTGCAATTTTGTATCCAACGCGCTTTAGAATATCAGGCAGCGTTCCACGAAAACGATCCGCAGAGCCGGGAATTTCGTGACGAACACAGGTTTGAGAATCTGATGGGCAAGAGTCCCAAAATGCAGGAGATTTACAGGCTCATCGGAAAGGTCGCCGACACTGAAAGCACAATCTTGATCCAGGGCGAGAGCGGGACCGGTAGAGAGCTGGTCGCGCGCGCCCTTCACTATAACAGTGCGCGACAGCATCATCCCTTTCTTGCAATAAATTGTAGCGCACTCCCTGAGAGTGCTTTGGAATCCGAGCTGTTCGGCCACAAGAAAGGGGCGTTCACGGGAGCCGTATCAGATAAGACCGGCCTCTTCCAGGAGGCCAGCCATGGATCTCTCTTTCTCGACGAAATCAACTCGATGTCGCAGCAACTTCAGACCAAACTGCTCAGGGTTTTGCAAGATCGCCAAATTCGCCGAATGGGTGACTCTCGGCCAATCTCTATAAACGTGCGGACGATTGCGGCATCCAACGAACAGCTTAAGCTGAAATCCAAAACCGGCGGTTTTCGCGAGGACCTTTATTACCGCCTGGCGGTCATTCCGATAGAAATTCCACCTTTACGGGAACGTTTGGAGGACGTTCCGCTTTTGGTGAATTACTTTCTGGAAAAGTATGCCTCTCAGACTGGCACAGAAAAGAGGGAAATCGACGCGACGGCCATGGACCGCCTGATTCGCTATGTTTGGCCGGGCAATGTTCGCGAACTGGAAAATGCCGTCGAGAGAGCATGTGCGCTCAGCGAAAGCGGCCGGATCAGACCCCAGGATTTGCCTCCTCACATCATCCATGAATCATCTACCGTCGCCATATCTTCAGAGGTCGAATGGCAGGTCGGACAGCATCTGGACGATTTTGTCCGCAACCAGGAGCGGAAATACATCGAAATGACCCTGAAGTTCAATCAGGGGTCGCGCGAGAAAACAGCGAGCATGCTCGGAATAAGTATCGCAACCCTCTATCGGAAACTCGACCTCAAACACCACCGCAATCACCAGGCGTAGCCCGGAATTATTATCCTCCGGCTGCAGCCGATACGGGCTGCCGCCGGATCGGCACATTGTGCGCATTTTAACGGGCGCACGAGAAATGCGGGTTAGGCATTCTGCTTCCTTGCAGTTCACCTCCTCGTCTTTTAGAGTACTTATTTGGTGAGATAAGAAACTCTCCTGTATGGCCGGGCCAGGGATTCATCAGTTCCAGAATTTGACAATGCAGCAGGTGCTTGCACCGCAGCTGCAACAAAGCCTTCAGATTCTTCAAGCTCCAACGCTGGAGCTGAAGAATATCGTACAGCAGGAACTTCAGACAAATCCCGTACTTGAAGAAGAAGTTGGCACATTCGAAAACGAGGAGCGATCAAAGGATGATCGGGATTTTCAGGAGGAGTTCGAACGGCTTGCAAAGCTCGATGAAGAATGGCGGGACTACATGGCTCAGAACGTCAGCTACTCGACGAGAAATCCTGAGGACGAGGAACGGCGCCAGTTCTTTTTTGATTCCATCGCAAGCCAGGAAACGCTGCAACAGCATCTATTGGAACAGCTGAACACAGCCGAAGTGACCCCGTCGCAGCGTGAAGCGGCGGAGCTTATCGTGGGGAACATCGATGAAATCGGCTTTCTCCAATCCTCCCTGGAGGAAATTTCACAGAACACCACCCATCCCGTAGAAGAGCTGCAGCAGATGCTGGATCTCGTTCAGACTTTTCACCCCGTAGGGGTGGGCGCTCGTGATTTGAAAGATTGCCTGTTGATCCAGTTGCGCCGGCTAGGAAAACAGGACGGCATCGAATACCAGATCGTAAGTGAATTTTTGGAAGATCTGGGCCGCAGGCGTTTTCCAGAGGTGGCTCGCCGCCTCGGCGTGACCGTCGAACAGGTGCAACAGGCAGCTAACTTCATCTCCACCCTTGATCCTAAACCAGGCCAGATCTTTTCGCCGGATCCCAATAGCTACGTACTGCCGGATGTGAGCGTGGACAAGATCGATGGTGGCTATTCTGTAACTCTCAACGGAGACCAGATACCTCACTTGCGGATCAGCAAGACTTACAAAGATTTAATGACTCATGGAAGCAACGGGTCGGAGGTACGCGACTATATCCGTGAGAAAATCAGAAGCGGAAAGTTCTTAATCAAAAGCATTCACCAGCGGCAACAGACAATTCTGAATATCGCCAATGAGATCGTGAAGCGTCAGCACGAATTTCTTGAGTCAGGAACGGCATTCTTGAAACCGATGACGATGGTACAGATCGCCGAGGCGGTAGGTGTTCATGAAACAACCGTCAGCCGGGCGATTTCCGGCAAATATATGGCGACGCCGCAAGGTGTATTTGAAATGAAATATTTTTTCACTCCTGGATATCAGACGGCGGACGGCGCAGCTCTAAGCAATACCAGCGTCAAGGAAGCGATTGCCGATCTCGTACGGAGTGAGCAGGCGCGCAACCCGTTGAGTGACAAAGAAATAGTAGAGATCCTTTCAGACCGCGGCATACCCATCGCCCGCAGGACGGTTGCAAAATACAGAGCAGAACTGAATATTCTGCCTAGCAATTTACGAAAGCAGTACTAACCGGTTTTGCTTTTCAAGGGTTCTAGCTCAGTGCATCGCCTAATTGCGCTCCTTTGCGCCTTCGCTGTCCTCAACTCAACTGCCTGGTCGAAGGCGTTCAATCTTCAGACTGACACATTTCATTTCTCAAATCAGACTTACTTCGACTACAAGGTCGCGAGCAATCAGGAGATCATCATTGCGCGAAGAAAGGGTAAGGTTCCTGACTATTCACGCCATTGTTTCCAGCTTTGCCGGGGCGTCCTGCAGTTCGACAAATTTGCGGTGTTCCGCCCAGACCTGCCGCAGGCTTCCGAAGCAGAATACCAAAGACTGGTTCGCCAGATAAGTCGAATTCCGACCTGGAGTTCGGGGCCGAAAAATAAGATTGTTATTCCGGGCTACGCGAATCTCGAGAGTTTTTCGTCTGCTCACGCATTGACACTTCAAAAAAACCTCGGTCTCTGGTGGCCATCATATTTCAGGATCGGCAATTGGCGGATCGTATTCCCGGTGCCGCGATCGGGTCAGGCCCGGATTGCTCAGTGGCTGCAGAACGAACTGGATAATGGTCGAATTCGGGCTGTGTATATCACCCGTTTTATGCCCATCAATCATTGTTTGGTTGTCTATCATTACGATCGGCAACCAAACGGGGACCTGGTGTTCCTGGTTTGCGATTCAAACCAGGCAAAAAAAATCGTTCACCTTACTTATCGGGCGGCCGACCGAAGTTTTTACTACGATCGCACATGGTATTACAAAGGCGGTCTCGTCTCGGTCCTGGCCCTATATGTTTCGCCGTTCTTTTAGCGCACATTCGAATTTGTGCGAGGAACTTCGGGTATGCGATGCAAGCCCTGGGCATTTTCACCGATGTTCGTTTTTCCCGGGAGGGACGGCACGGGGTGTCGTTCGACTTATCGTTTTGTCTTCCGCAAAAATCTCATGAGCGCTTTGGCTCGGTAGATTTTCGGGCTAAGATCAACACGCGAAATGATGGGATCACCCGACTTTTCAAAATCGGACAGCGAAGATGCTACACAAGGTGTTCAGCGTTCGGAAACAACCGAACCGGCTTTATCAACCGTCGCTCCATACCCCACCTCGACTGCCGAGGAATCTCCCGGCGGCACCTTCTTTTCAATCCCAATCGGCGCGTTCTACGATAGACTGCCCGAGCTGCTCTTGACGCCGAAAAAACCCGATCTTTCTCGGTTGACCTACATCGCCTGGGAGGACGTCGTCTCGGATGCGGACACCAAAGAAGTCACCATTCTTCTGTCGATCTTAAGCCTTTCCTGTCCGGAGATTTTTGCGCGCCCGATCGAAAGCACAGATGACACCAGCATCACCTTTCCTCTTAGCCAGCTCAGGACTGAACCAAGTAAGGATGGCTTTTACCCGGAAATCGCGGCCGAGGGCAGTGCCCAAACAGCCGGAGGGGATGGCGGGATTGAAAAAGCGGTCACTGCAGCCGGGGTCTCGCCAAAAGCGGGTGTCGCTGCGGCGAGCAACGAAATCCGAGTAAAACTGGCACCGACCCTGGCCAATCTTCCGCCGGAGATCGAACTGTTTCCACCTCCAACCCTACGCGATCCGGAAACCGAAATCGCTTTGCCGATAGATCTGGTCAAATCGCAACTGAAGGATGGACGAGTATTGATTCCAGCATCCCTCCTCTGTGCGGCGTTGCCCGAGGATCTAAAGCCCACTTTTGGAAAGATTGAACCGACCGCGGCAATCCCCATTCCATTGCGAGAAATCTTTCGAAAACTCTCCTCCGATGCTATTGAACTGCGCGAGGATTTTGCGCTGGGCTATTCACTGGAAATCATTCGAACGCCTTTCACGGCTCAAGCAGAAGAGGACGCTCTTCGACTCGCAACAGCGCCGGGATCTTCTATGATTCCGCCCAGTGGCTCGGAACGCGAATCCGCTCCCGAGACAGGAAGGGTGGCCGCGCAAATCGCCCAAATCGCGCCGGGGTCAAACGAAACAAGCGTTGGGGCGACGAAGCCAACTCCTGATGCTATCACAGATATAGAGTTTCCGGCGATCTTTGACTCGGATGCGCTACAGGCCTTGTTGATGACTGAAGAAACTCTGGACTTGGCTAAAACGATTCAGAAAGTGAGCCAACTGCCCGGACTTCGATCCTGCTTACTAACCACGACACAAGGGACAAAATTGGCTGGAAAATTGGTTGGGCCGATAAAAGAAACAGTAATCTCGCCCGTGCTGCCGTGCCTGTTTCAACAGCTTAAATCGGCATTGGGAGAGGCGCGGTCGCTGGAAGGCGTGACCCTGTATTTCGACCAGGATCCAATAAGCATCATCCTGATCAACGAACTCTGTCTTATCGTCGCGCACGACAATCGACCTTTCCGTCCGGGGGTGCGGGAGAAGCTTTTCTCGGTGGTGCAAGAGCTGGATAACATCAGGCACGCAAAACAGCGATTTTAGCAGGACTCGAAACATCCGATGCCTCTAATCAACTACGCCAATCGGGAAATCCAGTTTAAGATCGTTTACTACGGCCCCGCACTGGCCGGCAAAACCGCTAATCTCATCTACATTCACTCCCGGATTGGCCCGGCTTATCGTGGGGATCTCGTATCGCTGGCTACTTCCGCCGACAGGACACTCTTTTTTGATTTGCTCCCACTCCATGCCGAAGTTCTTCAGGGATTCAAAACGAAGTTTCAACTGTTCACCGTTCCAGGACAGGTTATCTACAACTCCACTCGTCAACTTGTGTTACGCAATGTCGACGGTGTCGTTTTCGTAGCAGACTCGCAGTGGGACAAGATGGAAGAAAACGTGGTGAGCTTCCGAAATCTTGAAGAGAATCTGCGGGCTCAAGGAATCTCCCTTGATGAGTTTCCGTATGTTCTGGCGTTCAACAAACGCGACCTGCTGGACATTGCCCCGACAAACTATCTTGAATATCTGCTAAACAACAGGAAGAGACGGGTACGGCGTTTCGAGTCGATTGCAAAAACGGGTGTGAACGTCTTTGCTGCCCTCGACGCTGTGACCCAATTGCTCCTGCGAAAATTTGATACGGAGCACCAGGGACTCCGTCCTTCATCCGCGGGGCGGTAGGGACTGGGGTTTGGAGGTCGGAGTTCGGAGTTTGGAGTTTGGATCACAGATGTGCTCGTGCTCGTGCTCGTTCGCCGTTCGCAGTTTCGCCGTGGTTGGAGTTCGGGGTTTCGGGTTCGGAGTTCGCGTTCGCTGGCCGCTACGGGTGGCGTCAACACGGCCCTCACCATCACCCTGACGCTAAACCCAAATCCATTTCCAACCTTTGTGCTCTCTGCGCCTCTGTGGTGAATCCCCTCTCTTGAGTTCAGAGTTTGCGTTCGCTGGCCGCTGCGGGTGGCGTCAACACAGCCCTCACCATCACCCTGACGCTAAACCCAAATCCATTTCCAACCTTTGTGCTCTCTGTGGTGAATTCTTGTTGCGGGTTTGGCGTTTGGGGGGTGTAGTGTTCAGCGTTCTTGCAGGCCGGCGGTTGCTCATCTATAAGTCTCCGATGATCGACTACATGCAAAAAGGGGGGCCGCTGATGTGGCTCATTCTGCTTTGTAGCGTTGTTTCCGTGGCTGTTTTCGCAGAGCGGTTGCTCTATTTCCATCGGGCGACCATCGACGTGGGTGAGTTTCTTCAAGGGTTATCAAACCTGATACGCAAGGGGAGCCTCACCGAAGCCCGCGTAGAATGCCAAGCGACCTCCGTCCCTGTTACCAGAGTGATCCATGCCGCACTAATTCGGCATCACCTGCCGCGAACCGAACTTCGCGAAATTGTTCAAGAGGCGGGCCAACTGGAAGTTCCGCGCCTGGAACGCAACCTCGGGATGCTCATCGCTATAGGTTATATCTGTCCACTGATCGGATTGCTGGGGACGGTGACCGGGTTTATTCAGGCGTTTGTACAACTGTCGGCGAATAACGGCTATGCCACGCTGGCCGACGTATCCGGCGGAATTTATCAGAGTCTTTTGACGACTGCGGCCGGCCTTGTGGTCGCCATCCCGACAATCCTGGGTTACTGCCATCTCTCCATGCGCCTCAATACCCTGCTTCATGATATGGAGCGTGCTGGGATCGAAGTGGTTAATCTGCTGTGCGAGGGTCAGCCGAACTCATCCATTATTGAATTCGACCTGAGTTCCAAAGCTGCCGGTGAGCATCGATGAAACTCACCAGATCCGTACACCTCAATCCGTTCCTGATCTTTGTCGTCCCGCTGGTGGACCTTATCTTTCTGGTTCTGCTGCTTTTTCTGGCAAGCTCAACCTTTCTTTTGCACCCTGGAATCAGCGTCAATCTCCCGTTCTCGAAATTTACTTTGGGGCCGCAAAAGAATCCTCTGATCGTCAGCATCACTGCGGGTCCCTACCCGACGATTTATTATCGAGATCAACAGATCCAGCTCGAGGAACTGGCTCGACGTCTGGAGCAGGATCGCGGAGCGGAACGATCCATCGTAATTCAGGCAGATCGCCTCGCTCCCCAGGGATCCGTTGTCGAGGTAATGAATCTTTGCCTGGAGAATGGATATTCGGTGGTGCTTGCGACCTCGCCGAACAAGCGATGAATTCTCCGGATGCGCCCTTCATTTTCGACTGGCGAAAAGCGCGGTGGGACTATCGACTCCCTGTGCTGATCACAATTTCCTTATTGGGTCATGTTCTCTGCTTCTACCTGTTTCATGTCGTCTATCCGACCACGACTAGTCTCCTTCCGCCTTCCGCTCAGATAACGGTGCTGGATCCGAACAGTGCTCACGACAGGAGTTTGCTCGATTGGATCGAGGTAAATGATCCGACAACAGTAAGCGCCCCACGGTTCGACCCGGATCTGGTCTCAAAGGTGGTACCAGGCTACAAGCCTTCTTTTTCGAGCCTGGCGACCGAATTGAAGCCATCGGATGCTTCCGAGAATCCTCCAAAAGGCATGCCTTCAATCTTTTCCGCGGAGATGCTGATCCCGATGAGGATTCATCCTCAAGCAACGGATTCGCCGCAAAGGTTTCCCTCGCGACTGGATATTGCATCGACCCTTCGGCAGCGCCCATTAGCCTCCATGCCACCCTTGCCGGTTGTTTCAACCCTCTCCGAACCGAGTTCCTTTTTCATTGGCGTCAATCCGGAGGGGCAAGTTGATTTTGTGTTTCTGCGAACATCAAGCGGCACTAATTCGATTGATGAAACAGCCGAATCCTTCATTAGGACGCTGCGCTTCAAGCCGGGGCCGAGTCGTGACTGGGGCGTGGTCACCATACGCTGGGGAGGCACCCCATTGTGATCCGTGTTGAACTGTCGGTCTTGGTCTTCATCTACCTATTCGTTTTCCTTGCCGCCATCTTTTCTCTCTGGATAGTCTACGAGTGGCTGCGCCGAAGACGCGAAAAGGAGACCTTGCGCTTCCGGGTTCAATGCACCATTTGTGCCTCTATTTTTGAAGATAAAACCAACAGTCTGCTCGCACGATGCCCTCGTTGCGGCAGTTTGAATGAGAGATTTAGAATTGGAGGACTTTGATTCTATGGCGATGTTCATTGGCCGCAACCGAAAAGCACGTACTACTTACGGTTTTGACGAAATTGCGTTAGTCCCCGGCAGCGTGACCATCAACCCGAACGAAGTCGATATCACGTTCAGGATACCCCGGAGAAATGCGGAGCCTCTCAGGCTGGCAATTCCAATCCTGGCCAGCGCAATGGACGGCGTTGTCGATGTCGATTTTGCCATTGAAATCGGCAAGCTCGGAGGCTTGGCGGTTTTGAATCTCGAAGGAGTACAAACCAGGTACAAAAATCCCGCCGAGGTTCTGTTGAAAGTTCTGGAGGCAGATAAAGAAAATGTGACGGCTCTGCTCCAGAAAATTTACCAGGAACCGGTTCAGGAGGGTTTGATCGCGGCACGGATCAAGGAGATCAAAGATGCCGGCGTTTTCGCAGCCGTAAGCTCGATCCCTCAGAAGGCCGAACGATACGGTCGGATTGCGCAGGAAGTCGGCGTAGATGTTTTTGTTGTGCAGAGTACCGTTTCAACGGTGCGCCATATTTCGACTGAATATAAGTCGTTGGAGTTAAAGGACTTTTGCGCGCAAATGAATTGCCCGGTCATTGTCGGCAACACGGTCGGTTATGACGTGACACTCGAAATTCTTGAATGCGGGGTCGCAGGAGTTCTGGTCGGAGTCGGTCCGGGAGCCGCTTGCACATCCCGCGGCGTTCTCGGACTGGGAGTGCCCCAGGTCACCGCCACGGTCGATTGCGCTGCCGCCCGAGACTATTTCTTCAAAAAGACCGGTCACTACGTCCCGATCATTACGGACGGGGGAATGAGTAAGGGAGGCGACGTTTGCAAGGCCCTCGCCTGCGGAGCGGACGCCGTGATGATAGGAAGCGCCTTCGCAAAAGCCGAGGAAGCGCCTGGAAAAGGATATCACTGGGGCATGGCAACGCCTCACGCGAATCTGCCGCGGGGAACAAGAATTCGCGTCGGTACGACCGGCTCGCTTCGACAGATTCTTTTTGGTCCCGCCGATGTCGATGATGGGAGCCAGAACCTCGTGGGCGCCATAACAACCTGCATGGGGAATGTAGGAGCCGCAGATGTGCGCGAATTTCAGGAAACTGAAATCATTATCGCCCCCTCAATCCGGACCGAAGGCAAGTTGTTTCAACAGGTGCAAATGGTTGGAATGGGGTCGCGAAACACTTGATTGGATTCCTTGCAGCCAGAGATTTCTGTTGCTTAAGTCCATAAGGCGGACTAACGGCCTATCGGATCACGATGAGTAATCGAAAGGTGGTTGTGAGCGGCGTTGGAGTGGTTTCCCCAATCGGAAGCGACCTGAAAACGTTTTGGACGAATCTGGTGAACGGCAAGAGCGGAATCAGGACAATCACCCAGTTCGATCCATCTACCTTTGACTGCCACATTGCCGGCGAGATTCCGGATTTCAATCCTTCCTTATATTTCAAAAACCCTAAGGACGTTCGCCGAACGGACCGCTTTTCGCAGCTCGGTATGGCGGCGGCTAAACTGGCGCTGCAAGATAGCGGCATCGATCTGGAAAAAGTCGATCACTCACGCTTTGGTGTTCTTGTGGGTAGCGGTATCGGTGGGCTCAAGAGCCTGGAGGATCAACACACCGTGCTGATGAACAAGGGAGCCTCACGGGTCTCGCCGTTCATGGTTCCAATGATGATCGTTAATATGGCCAGCGGGTTGATTTCTATGGAATATGACCTGGAAGGCCCCAACTTCTCGATTGTCACGGCCTGCGCAACGGCCGCTAATTCAATCGGAGAAGCGTGGCGTCTGATCCGTAACGGAGAAGGAGAAATTTTTCTTGCCGGAGGAAGCGAAGCCGTTGTCTGCCCCCTGGGCATTGCGGGTTTTTGTTCGATGCGAGCCATGAGTACTCGCAACGACGAACCTGAAAAAGCTTCCCGTCCGTTTGATCGCGACAGGGACGGATTTGTCATGGGAGAGGGTGCCGGCATTCTCATGCTTGAAGAATACGAACACGCAAAGGCTCGCGGTGCCGCAATCTATTGCGAACTCGCAGGGTACGGCCTGACATGCGACGCCTACCATATGACCTCGCCTAGACCCGACGGCACCACGGTCGCCCGGGCCATGCAGTCCGCGCTCGATCATGCGAAAGCACCGGTCACGGAAATCGACTATATCAACGCGCACGCCACATCGACTCAGGTCGGTGATATTTGCGAAACGAATGCGATCAAGTTCCTTGCTGGCGATCACGCCAAAAAGGGGCTACTGGTCAGTTCAACCAAGTCAATGACCGGTCATTTGCTGGGCGGAGCCGGTGGCGTTGAAAGCGCCGTTTGTGTTCTGGCGGTCAAACACGGCGTGATCCCGCCGACAATTAACCTAGATAACCCCGATCCAGAATGCGATCTTGATTACGTTCCGAAGGTGGCGCGTGAAAGAAAAGTTCGCTTAGCCCTTAATAATTCGTTCGGATTCGGCGGTCACAACGCGACGCTTGCCTTCCGCGCCTTATAGAGTCGGGTTGAACAAGCACGTCCTCCTCCTTCTAGCTGCCGCGATTCTCTGGTCGCTGGGAGGCGTGCTGATCAAATCGATCGATTGGACACCCATGGCGATTGCAGGTTCACGAAGCCTGATAGCCATTGTCGTGATCGGCCTGGCGATGCCCGCCGTGTTCAGAAAGATTTCCTGGAGCACGGTTCCGGGCGCATTTGCCTACGCCGGAACCGTCTTACTATTCGTCGTTGCGACCAAACTGACGAGCGCAGCCAACGCCATATTTCTTCAATACACAGCGCCTATTTACATCGCCATCATCAGTCCTTGGATTCTCCATGAACGAGCGAAGCCGCTCGATTGGGTGCTTATTCTGGTCGCGCTTTGTGGCGTCGCTCTGTTCTTCGTCGACCGCTTGAGTTTTGAAGGAATTTCCGGCGTTTGTGCCGCGCTGGGTAGTGGCATTTCATTTGCGTGGCTGACCGTCTTGATGCGGCGCCAGCGCAACGAATCGCCGGAAGCAATTGTTCTCCTGGGCAACGCTCTCACCTTCCTGCTTGCGTCGCCCTGGATCTTTCCCTTCCCGAGCTTGGAACGCAACGGCGTCTGGATCTTTGCGCTCGGGGTTGTACAACTTGCGATCCCCTATCTGCTCTACTCGCGAGCCATCAAACATATCCGCGCACTCGACGCGGCAATCATCAGCATCATCGAGCCGATTCTAAACCCGGTTTGGGTCATTCTTTTTAAGGGCGAGCACGCTTCCCGATGGTCTCTCATTGGCGGAGTAATCGTCCTGACCACATCGCTCCTGAGAAGCTTCCTGGCCTCACGTGACAAACAAGCCGCCGAGGACATCGCTACCGCTACCCCGATCCCGGACTGAAGCCACCCCGAACCTTTGACCAAGCGTTGGAGGGCGCCGGCTCCCTCAGCGCCACGGAACCCCGCGGGGCAATGTTCTGCCGTATTGGGTGGTTTTGTCGCGATTCGGCAATGAGCTGGAGGGGCGCCGCTTGCGACGCCCTTGTTATCGAGGCGAACAGAGTCCTTTGTTGGGCATTGGCGAAGCTCCGGGAGGCGCAAGCGCCTGTGTGTGTTTAGCGTTTTAACACGGACACGACTGGTACACGGGACGCGAGGTGGATAGCGGGTGAGTAGAACCGAGCGCGCCTCGGAGAGGCGCTCCGAGAATAGGCCGGCGCTTCAGCGCCGGTACGCAAAAACAAAAAGGGATCCCCCGTTCCGGAGGGCCGGGGTGAAGCGGCGCGTAAGCTTCTGTTGAGCACGAAAAACCGCGAAGCTTGGTCGCTTTTCTCAGCCAAGCTGGTTGTTGGGATCATCTTCAGGCCCAACGGCTCACCCCCATAAGCGCTAACTTAAGGAGTGCAGCGCTCACAAACGCGCTACGATGTAGGCGAACCGTCTCGGTTTGCGTTTTCAAGCGTG
>Ga0306920_100004309_pt1 | contig 18257 bp, 11 predicted proteins | sample flu12Cox44000170_FD_204666 | JGI IMG/M metagenome (GOLD analysis project Ga0306920, IMG submission 204666) | Lab enrichment of tropical soil microbial communities from Luquillo Experimental Forest, Puerto Rico - flux4day.12C.oxic.44.000.170 (v2)... | ecosystem: Environmental > Terrestrial >... | reverse complement strand
CGCTCCTGATCGTCGGCCTTTGAGACCGGACCGCGGAGCGGAACTCCTCACATATCAGTCACTTACCAGTTTCAAGACAGAAACTAGCTAGTCCTAGTTTACAGTGGTTTGCCTCGACTGCAGTGTTACTCAACACCGCGGTCCGGTGGACGATGGTCGTGCCGCGCTCATCGTTTGCGCGGGGAGAAGTGACAACTCATTCGGTTCAGTTATGAAATCTTGAGGCTTGCCCCAAGATCACGGTTGCGGTGCTGACATCTCGACCGCCTTCATCTGCTGCTCCAGGGCTTTCATTGACGGTTCTGAGAATGGCGCGGTGGACTGAGGATCCCGCCGATGCTCCAGCAGCGACGGGTCGAACAGTACCGATGCCGGATCGAGCAACGCCCCGCGGGCGCGCGGGACCAGAAAAAAACGGTAGAGCAGTCGGTCAGGTATGGACAGCCTGGTCGCCTGATCTACGGTTGCCAGGATCTCGTCGGGATTGAAACGCGGGTCCTGCGCGCAGCGCCTCAGAAAGCCGAGCAGCGGCTGGATGTCGATGCTGCGCCCGGGTGTGGCGGCGGTGATGGTTGGGACATCGTTACCTGGCGAGCGGCTGGAGAAAGCGTGGCACAGCGCGCAGTTTCCCGTGACACGAATGTAGCCGACTCTCTGCTTGGCAAAGCCCACCGGCATCTCACGCCCTTCCTCCCAGGAGAGTCCAAGCGCGGCATAGCCACCGGGAGCGGGCAAGTATTCGGGGAACATGCGAGGCAGCGACAACCAGATCCAGTAGGGAATCCCCGGTGTCTGGCCGGCTCCCACCGAGCCGTAGAAATAGTTGTCGCGCCCATCGGCGGTGATCCACGCAGGTTGCAGCGTCACGCGGAACAGCTTCCACCAGATCGTTGTCCCGGTCGCGATCGCAAGCCCGGCGAGGACGGCAATGGCAATCCGCACCCTTCTGGTCATGTCAGTCCCTTGCCCATCAGAAAGTCTTCAGGTACTCGATCAACGCTTCCTTCTCCGCGGCAGGAAGGTCGGTACCGTAGACGCGGCCCTCGTGCCCGGCATTGCCATTGCCACACTTGCTGGTGTCATAGAGGAAGAACTTGCGGCCGCCTTGATTGGCGACGTCTGAGACGAAGCCGACGTTTTTCGGGTCGTACACATCGTTGCCACGGTAAAACAGCTTTGTGCGAGCTGAGGCGGGCTCCAGCAGCTCGCGCAGGTTGGGCACTGAGCCGTTATGCAAATAAGGTGCGCGCAACCAGATGCCGTCGAGCGGCATGTTGGCGTAGCCATTGGTCTTGCGGAAGTGGGAAAAGCGCTGGGGGTAAGGGGGGTCGAAGCCCCAATCTTTTTCGTATCCGGCGTACAGCGTGCCCTGGTTCACCGCCAGCGGCCAGGTATAGGAATCGAGGCGCCAGCGGTCGGTGCCGATCTGGGAGACCGGGACCACGGTTCCGACTTTCTCGTCGGCATGCGGCGGATCGTTGCGGAATGGCGGGTCTCGCCAGCCATGACAGCCGGCGCAGTACTCCTGGTAAACAGTGGCGCCCCTGGCGGCCAGGGGGGCATCGACGGGATAAGGATAGGACGGCGGCTTGGCAGTCTCCAGGTATTTGGCCATTCGCAGCACGCGGTCGGTGTCGAGATTGGGAGGATAAGCGCCAGTGCCGAAGGCGGCGGAAAGATTTCGTTCGTCCACCGAAGTATTGTTGCCATCCCAGTGTAGTTGCATGCCCTTGCGCGGACCCTGATTCCATACCGAGGGGAAGTCCACGTTGCCCACCAACTCTCTCGGGTCGGCATACTGCATGGGGAAGTTCAACAGCGCCTTAGGGGCATTGAAGGTGTCAACGCGTCCGGGTCCCCAGGTCGAAGTGTCGATGAATGACAAGCGCTGGCGCAGAATGATCAGCTGATCACGCATCAGGTCGGCTGCGAGATAACGAAAGATCAGCCGGTTTATGAGATCGGGCTTGTTCACCAGGCGATGAGGGTCGTCCTGCATCGACCTGATCTGGTCGAGGAGACGTTGGCCGGTAAATTTTTGATCAAGCGGGACGGAGGTGAGAAATGTGCCCCACGCCCCCAGGTCGAATCCGTGGGCGGGCATTCCAGGAATCACGCGGGGCGAGGCGCCGGGTGCATCGCGCACCGTGCCGATGTGGCAAGCAGCACAGTTGAGATACACGACGTCGATACCGCGCACGTTCCGCATGGACATGCCGAACGGCAAGGCGTAGCGCGGATCGTCAACTTCGGCGTAGATCAGCCCGAACGAGGAATAGCCTCGGCCCGGTTTCTTGTCGGGCAGGTACTCGGGAAACAATTCCGGCAGGGCAATCCAGTACCAGTAAGGGATGCCATCCATTTTCTCACCGCCGGTCGATCCACGTTCGAAGTGCAGGACATCGTCGGCATAATCCAACGGTTGATCGCGGGTGAAGCGCTCGAGCAGGTAGAGTCCGCCCGCAACCGTTGCAACGAGGCACGCGAACAAGGCAATCCGGACCCACCGCCGTTTTCCGGGGCCCGTCGGCACAACCGAAGGATTCACCATAGAAGCCTCCCCATCCAGGGGCGTGCTGGGACCCAGGTTGAAGAATCGCCCCACCCTCCGCGCCAGGCCTTCATGCTGGCGGCGAACCCGCTCCGGCGCGCTGGGTGGACGGCTCTGTACGCTGGAGGGATACACGCACTTGCGCAAGTCAGTTAGCAAGCCGTGAGGCGCGAATCCGCGTCCCTCGACGGGATCAAAATGCAGCGACTCCTGGTCGGGTGAAATCTCCTGCTCGAGGCGGATTTCAGCGATAGGCACAAAGGGCTGTCCGCGAACTCCCACCGGCTGCACTTCGATGCCTATGGTTGCATGATTGGCCACAGCCTGCGTCAGCAAGGCTTCGCGGCTGGCGCCGTCCGTCGGCGAGACTGGGGGCGAGGGGGCGAGGTGGGGCACCAGTCGCACCCACACATCCAGCCTGCCGGCGTCGATGTGGTATGGCACCTGCGCAAAGTAAAGATTTCGGAAGTAATCGAATTGGTCGAGTCCGTACATCCTGCCGCCGGTCGCCAGGTTCAGCAAGAGCCTCCCCAACCGATCGCCGCCGGCCGTGCACAGAAGGTCGAGATCCTCACCGCTGCGACGCTCCATCGGAATCTCGCCCATAGCCTCTGGGGTGAAGAAGCGCGAGGCAATGCTCGGCGCGTCCGGAATACGGTCAGCAAGCCATGCCGGCATACCTCTCTTCATGACGCCCATCCCGATGCGCATCATGACGCTGCCTTCGAGTTGGGCAGCAGCGCGCGCCTGGCCGGCATCGGGCGGGTTCAGCGAGCGGACGGTACCGCGCAACACTCTTCCATCGGGGTGGAAGATGCGGGCATTACGGACAACACCGCTAACGAAGCCAAAGAACCCGGCAATCCACTCCGCCATCAATGGGGCGCGGACGGGATCAGTACCGTGGCGACGGTCGGCGTGCCATGCCAGCAGGATCCAGGCCAGAGCGAGGAAAGCAGCCATCGAGATCACCCCCGCCAGAGAGCCGGGAATGATGGCTTTGTGCCACAAGATGGCAACCACGATCAACGCCGGAGGATACGTCAGCAGGGCGGCGAACACCGCACCGGTGGAATTCAAACTGCCGCTGACCAGGTACAGGACTCCCATTCCGCCGACGAGCAATCCGGCCAGGGGGAAGTAATTGGGGTGGTTTACCACAACCGTCGGCAGCTGCAGCAACGAAGCCGTCCAGCAAGGTGCGACGAGGATTAGCAGTCCAGACACCAGGAAGATCCAGCCCAGAACCTCGACAGAGCGAGCAGCACGACTCTGTCCCTGGAAAGGCGGACCGCCGATGTTCAACCCGTCGCGCGCATCTGCGCGGCAGGCCAGGAGCGTCCACAGAAAGCTCCCGAAGTCGCTAATGGAGAACGCCACGGCCAGCGGACCAGGGAGAATATGCCCATACCACAAGACGGCCATGAGGAGCGGCACCAACGGCCGGTCCAGTAACGAGGCGAGGACAAAACCCTGCGCACTCAGTCGTCCGCTTACGACATAGAGAATTCCCAGCCCGCAGATCAGCATTCCGACGAGGCGGAAATAGCCCGCATCCGGCCCAGAGAGCGCAGGAAGATGCAGCACTGAAGCAATCCGGGCCGGAGCGAAAAGAAAGATCAGGCCGAGAGCGAGCTCGATCCATCCGAAATAGTGGACCGAGCGCGCGGCACGAGTCTCTCCCGTGGAACTCCATAAGCGGCCGAACATCGTGCCCAGGGCAGGTATCGCTTGGCCGCCGAAGCCATGCGGGTTTGCCCTATGCGGAACTGCTGCGGCGGAAGAAGACATTGCACATCACTCTTCTGGCTGTGTCCTGGTGCTTCCGAGCCATAATCATTTCAGGCGCTCACGGGCGCGCGCGTTGCCTGGCAGTATTACGAGACCGGAAATTGCAACACGAAGTTGATGGTCCGCCTCTTGTCCCAATACACGACGCCGAGATAAGTGCCCGGCCCGATCTGGCGGATCTCGTCGCGGATATGGCTGGCCAGCAGCGAGGTCTTCGAGTAGTCGAGCACAATGCATTCTTTGTCGTCGAACCAGCTTTGTCCCTTGTAAACCTCGGCGACGATGGCGTTCAACCCAAACGGCAGGATGCGGTTTCTCAAGGTCCCGTGGGGGGCATCGAAGGTCTTCCCCTGCCATCCAAAGATGCTAATTAGGGCGGCGATCTCCTGGCTGAAAGATGTGCCCGGAGCGATTACGGCGGTACCTTGGGCTTCGCCGTTGGGGATGTCCCCGGAGGGGCTGTCGGAGAAGAGGTTGTCGAGATCCTGCTGGGACATGGCTAAGAGTTGTGGCAGGGTGTATGCCATGGCGGAATTTCCTCCACGCGGCGAGACATTCTGCGACCGCCGGCGTACTTTGATTGCTGGAGAGCGCCCCAACGGGAATGCTGCTCACTATGGCGTCAGAGTGGATTTTTGTCAATGGCGGGAAGCGGCGCGGCTGGCGTCGGCCATGATGGCTTCGGCTGCCTTTTCGCCGATCATGTACACCGAGCTGACGATAAAGAACCCGGGAATGCGGGGAAAAACCGAGGCATCCACCACCCGCAGACCTTGCACGCCACGGACCCGGAAATCGCTGTCCAGCACACCGTTCTGCTCCGGCGGACCGATGGCACAGCTGCCGCAGGCGTGATGGCCCCAGGCATTGTCGCGCACGAATGCGCGCAACTCGTCATCCGATTGCAAATCGGCGCCGGGCTGTTCCTCCTCGGCGATCAGCCCTTGCCGCTTCAGTTTTTCCGTTAACTTGCGCACGAAACGCACGCCATCGACCACCGAGTCGAGATCTTGACTGCCATCCGCGGTTCCCTCCTCGAAGTAGCGAAAGTTGACCTGCGGCATATCGAGCGGGTTGGAGGATCGCAAGGTGACTTCGCCCGCGCGATTGTTGGTATGCGCCTTCAGCACTGCCCAGGTGAGGTAATTCAGGTCACGGGCAAACTGCGCCGAGTAAGTCGGAAAATATCCCTGAAATTTCCCCAGGAAAGCCACGCAGTACAGGTCGGGCAGGGGACGTTCCGGCGCCGAACGCTTGAACAGGGAGATCACCGCGCCGTTGCTGATATACGGACCCGTGCGCTGCTCGCGCCACTCCCGGAACTGTGGATCGCCGACATCGAACCTGGCGCCCTGGAAGATGTGCCACTCCGGGAAAGCCATCCGGTTGACCACACCAACCTCGTAACGGTCCTGCAGATTTTTTCCTACACCGGCAAGTTCTACCTTAACCTCGATGCCGTGAGGCTCGAGCAGTTCGCGCGGTCCGATGCCGGAGAGCATCAGCAATTGCGGCGTATTGAACGCGCCTCCCGACACAATGACTTCACGCGAGGCATGCAGTTGCTGCGGCATTCGTGCCGCTTCACCGGGCCGGGCGTGCGCGCGATAGAGCCGCTCCCCTTGCAGGTATTCGACCCCGATGGCACGCCTGCCTTCGTCAAGCAGCACGCGGGTGGCCAGCGAATTCAACCGCACTCGCAGTCGCTCCGGATACTTGCGGGCAACCTCCAGGACGCGTTCGCGCGAACCTTCTCGGGCGTGGTTCCGGGTGGTGAGCGGCATATATCGCAGGCCAAAGGAGTTTTCCTTCACCGTGCGCCAATCGTTGGGATCAAGCCGGCTCTCGGCCAGCCAGCGCACGCGCTCCGCCAGGTATCCGATCTCCGTTATCGCCTCGATGGCGGACTCGCCAATGACCAGCAGCAGATCGCGATTTCCCAGGCTTACCATGGGAATCGCCTTCTCCGTCTGCAGCCAGCCCCTGAAGCCGTGTCGTGAAGGGTTGATTCCCAACCACGAAAGCCAGCGGCTGAGCGGCCGATGATGGCAGTTCTCCAGCCGCTGAAAATAGCGGCGCATATTGCCCGCTCGCCAGGAGGGGTCGCCGGTCAGGGCGGCGATATTGTCCCAGTCGGCATCGTGGGGATACACGAAGATCATTGCGTTGTGTGCCGTGCACCCCCCGAGGGTACCGGCCCGCGGATACAGAACGCCGTCCACAGCTATGCCGTTCCAATCGGCTCGATACTTGGGATCCCTGCGTTGGCGCTGATCGTCGCTGTAATGGCGAACAAAGAAGTCCCATTTGATGGCGTCATTCTCGGAAGCGAAGGGGTGAAAACTGGGAACGTCGTAGTCGCAGGGAAGTCGGTTCACGTTTGGCTCGAGCGCGTCGCCGCCGCTGAGGGCGCGAGGATCTCCTCCGGCCTCCAGCAAAATCACATCACGACCGGCTTCGGCAAGGCGGGCAGCGACCGTACCTCCTCCGGCGCCGGAACCCACGACGATGTATTCACAGTCCGCTGGTGGATTGCGTTCCCTGCTCATGGTCGCCCCATGTGCCGACACACTGCGGACATCTGACCCCGCAGTGGTCCGGGCATTGATTCCTGAACTGCGGCGCGATTATTGCATCAAGATGTTCTGTCTGCAATTTCCAGGTTCCGTGGTATATTGCACGCTAATCTCTGGCTGCGGGGCGAATTTTTCTTGCTACAACCCTCTCTTGCTTGCGAAGAGGGCCGTGTGCCCGCGCACCGGGTAGGTTCATCTGTTTCTGAATCGTTTTGGGGAACGGTGTTTCCCCTGCGTGCGATGGTCACCCTCAATTTCGTGCCAGGAGCGGAGGACGGTTGTGACTCGGTTCATCCTTCGAAATGCCTGCCTGTTGGCCACCGCTACTGTTTTGCTGCTCATGGCCTGCAGCCGGGCCCCCGAACCCGGCCATGTGCAAGACGAAGCGATGCTGGCCGGCCGTGCTGCATCGTCCTTCCCCGCTGCGAACGAGGATTACTTCCATGCCATGGATGGGGGCGTCGCGCTAAGCGCAGATGAAATCAAGGGCCGCAACATGTGGATTGTGTGGACCGGCGGCGATGACAAGATGTGGGACACATTGACCGCGACCAGCGTCGGTACGATCGATTTTTTGAAGACCCTCTCGTCCTATCCCGGACTGAAGAACAGCCGGAGCAATCGCTGGGAGTATCTCGGGCTGGTAAATGAGCCTTGCTTCAAACAGGCCGCGGGCCCTGATCCCAGCCGCTACGGACTGTGGCTCGATACGCGTGATCCCGGTTGCCCACCGGACCCGTTTGAAAATGAGAGTAAGTATCCGGGTGTGAAAGTCGGCGCTCGCGGCAAGAACATTCCCACCGGCTCCTACTATGGCTATGCCACGGGTGTTGTCGGACTTCGCCTGTTTCCCAATCCGGACTTCGATGAGGCAGCGGCGAAGAAGTGGGACGCCAAGCGCTATTACGATGATCCGGCTTATTACAACGATAAGAACCTGGTGCGTCCCTATCGCGTGGGCATGTCGTGCGGTTTCTGCCATGTGGGACCGAACCCGACCAATCCGCCGGCCGATCCCGAGAATCCCGGATGGGAAAACCTGAGCTCCGTCGTCGGCGCCCAGTATTTTTGGACGGACAGGATCCTGGCGTGGCAGCCAGTGGCGGACAGCTTTCCCATCCAACTGTTCCGGACCTATCGGCCGGGCGCGCTCGATACTTCGCTCATTTCGACCGACAACATCAACAATCCGCGCACCATGAATGCGATCTACGCCCTGCCTGCCCGCATGGCGGTGGCCAAACGCTGGGGCAAGGAGACGCTCGCCGGCGGCGGCTTGAACAACAAGCAGCTCAACGATTATTTTCCTGACGGCCCGCTGGCGCAATACTTCCAGGCCCCAGCCACGGTTTGGACCCCTCGCGTCCTGAAGGATGGGGCCGACTCCGTGGGAGCCATGGGTGCCCTGAATCGTGTGTATCTCAACATCGGGTTGTTCAGCGAGGAATGGCTGCTGCATTTCCGGCCCCTGGTGGGTGGCGTGGCCATCACTCCGATCGAAATCGCCGTAGCTAACAAGAATTCTGTCTACTGGCAAGCCACCCAGATGCAAACGCCGCGGACGGCGCAATTCTTCCTCAATGAGAAAATCGCCTCGCCCCACCTGCTGAAGGACGCGCCCGGAGGCGATGCTTACATCACCAAGGACAAGGCTAAGCTGGAGCGGGGCAAGATTGTCTTCGCCGAGCGTTGTGCCCGCTGTCACTCCAGCAAGACGCCTCCCCCTCCACCGGGAGCGGACCTCGGCGGATGCTCGGGAAAGGACTACCTGGAATGCTGGAACAGGTACTGGGCTTGGACCAAGACGGAGGATTTCCGCTCCAAAATGCGCGCCATGGTTCAGCAGAAGGACTTCCTGGACAACAACTACCTTTCCATCGATCAGCGCGTTCCCGTCACGCTCCTGGAAACCAATGCCTGCAGCCCCCTGGCGACCAATGCCATCGGTGGCAACATCTGGGACAATTTCTCTTCGCAAACCTATAAAGACCTGCCGTCGGTCGGCGCCATTACGTATTACCATCCGGTCACGGGCGAACCCCGTACCTATCAAATGCCGGCGGGCGGGCGCGGCTACACCCGCCCCCCGTCGCTTATCAGCGTCTGGTCGACGGCACCATTTCTGCTGAACAACAGCGTGGGCAAATTCAATTCCAGCCCATCGGTCGCCGCCCGCATGGATTCGTTCCAGGATTCCATCGGGAAGATGCTGTGGCCGGAGAGACGGGAGAAGGATCCGGTGCTTGGCGATAAGGTTCCGGGTTTAATCGACCGAACCACGACGAAGAGCTACCTGCGGGTCCCCGCCGGATACCTTCCCGATTTCCTCAAGCCGTTGCTGGGCCCTGGCCAGCGCTTTCTTCCCTGGTTATTCGGCGAAGGGGGCGTGCAAATTGGACCCATTCCCGCAGGTACCCCGGTTGAGCTGCTGGCCAACCTGGATCTGTTGGGAGAATCCACGGAGCCAAGGGAAAAGTTGAAGCACGACGAAAAGGTTTTGAACCTTGTTCTCAGGATGAAGTACGACCTGGAGGCGGTGCAAGGAGCCAGCGACGAGGAAGCCAAGCGGATTTTCGCAAACCTCGTAGATCCTCTGCTGGAGTTGAGCAAGTGTCCCGACTTCGTGGTGAATCGTGGGCACTACTTCGGGACCAGTTACTTTGCGGAAGAGCCGGGATTGAGCGACGAAGACAAGCTGGCGCTCATCGAGTACATCAAGACCTTTTAGGCCGAAGTCTTATGACATTCGTGCCATCCATGACCTGGCCATGAAGCGAGCGCTGGCGGGGATTGTCGTTCTGTTGGCAGTGGCCACCCTGGCGCTGTTATTTTGGGCGCACAATTCCACGATCATTCCCGACGACGCCAAAAGCGAAGGTAAGAGTGTTGCTGATTTTCCGGAAAGCGCCTCGCACGCGTTCGATGCCATGGATGGGGGCATCTTGCTGTCTGGCGATGAGACCAAGGGACGCAACACCTGGCTGCTGTGGACAGCGGGCAATCAGGTCTTCTGGGACAGGATGGCACAGCGCGGTTATGGTATTGCAGACCTGTTGAAGACTATCGATTCCCGGCGCCGCCCTTCCCGGTTCAAAGACCTGGGCCTGGTCAATCAGCCGGGAATGACGCAAGCCACGGCAACAGACGAGTTCGGTTTGTGGCTCGACGTAGGCGGTGCGGAGGAGGGCATCGACACCGCGGTGTACGGAAGACCGTCGGGCATTGTTGGTCTGCGAGTCTATCCCAATCCAAAGTTCGACAGCGCGGCTCGCAAACGATGGGACGCCAACCGATATTATTCCGATTCTCGCTACTACAACGATCCCAACCTGGTGCGCCCGTATGTAATCGGAATGTCCTGCGGCTTCTGCCACGTTTCCTTCAATCCTGAGAAGCCCGCTGTCGATCCCGAAAATCCTAAGTGGGAAAACCTCTCCGCCACTATCGGGAATCAGTTTTTCAATGCCAGTGCCATATTCGGAAGCGCAGCTTCCGCCGACAGCTACGCCTATCAGCTGCTCCATTCCTGGGCACCGGGAACGGTGGATACCTCATTCCTTGCCACCGACAATTTGAACAATCCCGGCAGTATGAATCCCATCTACGCGGTCGCCGCCCGGATGTCAGTTGCGCATGAGGAGGAGATCGCCGGTGGGGCACTCAACCTCCCGGGTGAACAAAAACAGATGCTGGTGCCGCATGTACTTAAGGACGGCGCTGATTCGGTAGGGTTGATCGGCGCGCTCAGCCGGGTGTACGTCAGCATCGGCGAATACAGTCAGGAGTGGCTGCGAGATCACAACCTCCTGGTGGGGGGTACGCCGCAACGTCCGTTCGAAATTGCCAAGGCGCAGAAGGGCTCGGTGTACTGGATGTCCACCGCAAGCCGCATGCCGAACCTGGCAAAATTTCTAGCCAGGATGGAAGCACCGAAACTGGCGAATTCCCCCGGCGGGCATTCTTTTCTGCCATCCGATAGTAAGCAGGTGGAGCGCGGGAAGATCGTGTTTGCCGAAAACTGCGCCCGCTGCCACTCCAGCAAGCAGCCTCCTCGCGATGCCGTCGCCACGCAAGCCCAGTACCTCGATTGGCAGCGCAACGAGGTGCTGAAGCCCGACTTCTTGCAGAACAATTTCCTCTCGACCGAGGAGCGTATACCGATTGACGTCGTGCAGACTAACGCAGCGCGCGCACTCGCCAGCAACGCCACCCGCGGTCATGTCTGGGACAACTTCTCATCCGAGACCTATAAAAGACTGGCTTCCGTCGGAGACATCGAGGTATCCGAACCCTTTAACCCATCGACGCGAAAGTTCCATGCGCCGTCTGGCGGACCTGGCTACTATCGCGCGCCGTCGCTTGTCGGTATCTGGGCGACGGCTCCCTTCCTGCACAACAACGCCCTGGGGACTTATACCGGCGATCCTTCGGTGGCGGGCAGGATGAAGGCCTTCGACGATGCCATCGAGAAACTGCTGTGGCCGGAAAAACGCCAAGGGCCGGCCTCCATTCCGCGAACCACGGTTGACAGCTACATCGAGATACCCGTGAGCTATGTCCCCAAGGAAGTGCAGCCGCTCACGAAATCGGAATTCCTGCGGATCGGTCCCATCCCGGCGGGAACGCCGGTCGATCTCCTCGCCAATGCCGACCTGGATTTTTCCAGCCCAGGCAAGGCCGCCCGCCTGGTAAAGCTCATCGCCAAGGTTCAGGGCGAGCTGTTGACCATTCGCGAGCGCCATCTCGACGCCAGTGCGGCGCAGCAATTGATGGCCAACCTCGTTCCTGACCTGCTGGCGGTCAGCAAGTGTCCGGATTTCGTCGAGGACCGGGGCCACACTTTTGGTGCTGAGTTGTCGGACGCTGACAAGCGCGCGCTGATTGCATTCATCAAGACGTTCTGACTACAGCTTCGCAATGGCATCGGTGATGCAGCCGCACAAGGCGCGCCGCTGTGTGACCAGGGCGGAGAAATGACCGGCTCTAATCCAACGAAGCGTACTTCCCGGCCAATGTTGGTGCAGCCGCAGGGTCTCGGTCCGCAGTACGTAGCCATCGCGCGTGCAACCAGCGACGATGGCAGCATCGGTCCTGCAGGGAGCGGAGTAGCGGGTAACATCGGCGGATTCGAAGATGCGCTCCAGCCGTTGCTTCACATTTGCCTGTTGGGCGCATGTTTCTCCTAAAGCGCCAACGTCAACGCTCCAGGAGAGAAGGCCGCGGGTGTAAATGCTGCTGGCGGAAGCTCCCGTTGCCAAAGCGGCACATGCTACGGGAAACGGCGATACTGCGGCGGTTATGGCTGCCATATGACCTCCCATGCTGTACCCCGATACCGCGATCCTGGGGTAATTGCCGCGAAGATGATCCAGCAGGGCACGGGCCTCCCCCACCATGCCCAGAGCCATCAAGCCCTGGTCGCTGACGGTGATCGCAGCGGGGCCCCTGGCAGAGCGGCGGCGGCCATAAAAGGGATTCTCGACCAGGTAGAGGTCAATGCCTCGTTCGAGCAGAGAGCCGAACACGCGTTCGCGCACCTTGTAACCTTCATCGCGCGAGGCCCCCAGAATTACGCACGCCGCTGTATTATTACCACGCTTCCAAGCACGCACGTGTACCGTACCTACCCGGGGCGGAAAGCCACTGGTAGGGGACTCAAAGCTTCCGTCTTGCATCACCCGTCCGCCAACGGCTTTCTCCTCCCGCCACTGCACGCGAATCGGCACGGAAGGGTCGAGGCGGGAGACGCGCTGCGAAAGACTGGCGAGCAGAGCTTCATCGCCCCATCCCTGCGAGAACACCTTCGAATAGCTCGACAACCACGCGATCACTGTGTCGAGGGGGTGCGCCTGCGAAACACTCACTGTCATAAGACAACCTGCCGTAGCCTGGAGGCAACATGGCCTGTCAGCGGGGTGTACGGGCTACTTCCATCGCGCATCGTCATATTCGCGGGACCAGTTTTCGTAAATCGTTCCTCTCGTTGTTGCCGTAAAGAGTGCCATTGTGGCGAACGAACGGTGACAACGCAAGCCATTTGATCAGGTTAGAATCGATCAACGCATATGGCGCTTGATGCAGGGGTTCGGATCGGCCCATACGAGATCCTCTCTCTTCTGGGGGCGGGCGGAATGGGCGAGGTGTACAAGGCGCGCGACGTTAGGTTGCATCGGCTCATCGCTTTGAAGACTCTGCGCGCGGAATGGGTTTCCGATGCGGACCGAAAGCGACGGCTGCTAAGCGAAGCCCAGTCTGTCTCCAAGCTGAATCACCCTAACATTGTCACGATCTACGACATCTCGGAAGCAAATGGCATCTGCTTTATCGCGATGGAATACGTGGCAGGCACCACGCTGGAGCGGGCGAATACCGGCAGCGGCCTGCCGATCAAAGAGGCGATGAAGTATGCCGTTGAGATTGCGGATGCGCTCATCGCTGTGCACCAAGCGGGGATCATACACCGTGACCTGAAGCCCGCCAATATCATCATCACCCAGGACTACCGGGTAAAGCTGCTGGATTTCGGTCTGGCCAGGGTCGTCCAACCAGCGCTGCCGGCCCCGGAAGACGAGACTGCGGTCCAGCGCACCCTGCCTGGAGCTGTCATGGGAACGGCGGCCTATATGTCTCCTGAGCAGGCGGAAGGGCGAGCGCTTGACGAACGGTCCGACATCTTCTCGTTCGGCATGGTCTTGTACGAGATGCTCTCGGGCCAGCGTGCGTTTCGAGGGGATTCCTGGATTTCCACGCTGGCGTCCATCCTGCACCATGAACCAAGGCCATTGCGAGATCTCAAAGCCTCGATTCCACCCCTGCTGGAACAGCATGTTTCCCGCTGCCTGCGGAAAGATCCGGTGCAACGCTTTCAGACCATGCTCGAGGTCAAGGAAGCCATGGCAGAGGCAGCCTCATCAGCCGCACCTGCAGAAAGCGGCCGCTCGATAGCCGTGCTTCCCTTCATCAACCTGAGTGCCGACAAGGAAAATGAGTATTTCAGCGACGGTTTGGCGGAAGAGATTATCAACGCACTTGCGAAAGTGCCAGAGTTGAAGGTGATCGCGCGCACATCTGCGTTCGCTTTTCGGGGCAAAGAGCAGGATCTGCATACCATCAGTGAAAAGCTGAGAGTAGACACCATTCTCGAAGGCAGCGTCCGGAGGTCTGGCAATCGCATTCGTGTTAACGCCCAGCTTATTAAGGTTGCCGACGAGTCGCATCTCTGGTCGGAACGTTACGATCGCGATATGACGGATGTTTTCGCTATCCAGGATGAAATCTCCCAAGCAATTGCCGACGCCCTGAAAGTTAGGTTGGTTGCGCCTCAACACACAACCGCGAACCTGGAGGCGTTCCAGAGTTACCTGAAGGGGCTGTATTGGTACCAGCACTACACCGCGGAGAGCCTCGCCAAAGCCAAGGCGTTTTTCGAGCAGGCGTTGGTGCAGGACCCGGGGTATGCTCCGGCGCATGCGGGGTTGGCGGTGTTTTATTACGGTTTAGGGGCGCTCAGCATCAGGCGAATGATGGAGATGGCGCCCTCCGCGAAGTCGGCCGCGGAAAAGGCATTAGCAATCGATCCGACGCTAAGAGAGGCCCACAGCGTGCTTGGATTGATCGCCGGCGCGGTGCAATACGACTGGAAGCTGGCCGCGCGCCATTTTCAGGCGGCGATGGCCATCGACCCTGTTCCGCCACTGGTTCGAGTGCGCTATGCGCTGTACTTCCTTATACCGCTACGACGGTTTGAGGAGGCGGAGGCACAATACCAACGGGCCCTCGAAACCGATCCCCTGTCCATGATGGTCCACTTCGGTCTCGCCTTCGCTCTCTATTGTGAGCACCGATACGGTGAGGCGATCGAGTATGCTGCCAAGGCGGTGGACCTCTATCCTGACTACTGGCTCATCCACTTCGTAATGGGTTTGGCTTTGTCGCAGAAGGGATCCTTGCCGCAGTCGATTACCAGTCTGGAAACCGCCGTGCGCCTTGCGCCTTCCTTTACTTTGGCGGCCGGCTTCCTCGCAGCTTCGTATGCCCGTTCTGGTAGCGCGAGCCAGGCAGAAAGGCTTATGGACGAGGTCATGGAGAGACGCTCCGTCCAATATATTTCCCCCGCCTGCTTTGCCGTCTACCATGCTGCCCTCGGACATGCGGAAAAGATGTTCGAGTACCTTCATGCCGCCTTTGCCGAGCGCGATCCTTACCTTACGCGCATGGATGCGGAGCCGTACTTTGAGCCTTACCGCTCCGATCCGCTCTATCGTGACCTGTTGCAGGGGATGAATCTCGGCTGACCGGTCCTGCAGGCGTTCCTTGTAACATTGCCGACGACAGAAGGGCTAGATGTCCCAGAGGCATTTGCCATTCTGAAAAAACGAGATCATTCCGTCTTCGCTGATCTTGAGAACTTTTCCAAACCGCGAGGCAGAAATCGCCGCCGTGGTACGGCCGCCTTCAATGTTCTCCGGATGCAGGTCAGTCAAATCGGTGTGGCGCAGAATGGCACCAAAGGCCAGGAGGTTGCCGTCCGAGTCCAACACAATTCCCCCATCAATTCTCGCTACCGTCTCCAGCACCGCGCAGGGGATATCCAGAATTCGCTTTTTGTGCAGCAGGTAATGAAGCTGGTCCTTGGCACCGGCCACGGGTTGTGCACCGTGGTTGGGCAAGGATGCGAGCAGATCGGTCCGCGACACAAGATTGCGGACCGAGGTGGGATCATCGAGAACGACCAGCAGGCCGCCGCGTCGGTCTTCGGCCAGGTTGAGGGCCGCGCCAAATAAACGCTCTGCCAATGGAAAATTGCCGACCGCCTCTGTCCAAAGCTCATATTTTCGCTGCACATCGGTAACCCTCCAGCGCCCATCCCAGAAGTGGAAAACCTGGACACCGTTAGCGAAAATCTTCATTTCTCCGTTTGGGGTAAGAATCATGCAGATATGGCCGCCGCATAAAGTCGCCCGTGCATGAGCCTCATAGCGCCTCGGAGCAGGCACCGAAAGCCTGGTTTCCAGGAAAGGACGGGTCCACTCGTCCACATCCACGATTTCCGTCAGGAGGCCGTTCTGATCGACCAGGGCGAGAGTTTGCAGCCCGTCACAAAGACGATAGAAGCTCCGGATCGAGGTCAGCGCTGGAGAGTAACGCAAGGCCCCGGCCGGCGTGACCGGGGGTTCGTGGCAGGTATCCGGGTATTTGCCAAAGAGTAGTGCGCCCGTCGAGATGCGCCTGTTTTCGTAGGTGCTGAGCGAACTCGTGCGCAGGACTTCAATTCCATCCTCAACTCGATCCGGTCCCTGCCAGATCTTCTGCTTGTAGGGAGCGCCCTCGATGCACGCGGAGACATATCGGTCTTCGGGCAGGCCTCGAAAGAGCTCGAAACGTTGTTCGACGCGGGCGTCGTCCACGATCATTCGGTATCGACACTCCAGAACCGCGCCGATACTGCTTAGCAGCTCCCGTTCTGCGTCCGAGAACGGTTCGTCTCTAGTAAGTGAGTAGCACGACCCAAGCCAGTTGAGGATCAGCGACCTCCCGCCGGAAGTCTCGACGATGCCCCGTTCGACCGGCGGCCGTCCCGGCGGGAGAGTTTCGAACTTCGCTGACGGAAAGAAGTAAGCGATTCCACCTTCCACCAATTTTCCGTACAGTCCATCGATAAAAGGAGGCCTGTGCTCAGGCGTGCGAACTGTCATATTCGTCGACATGATTTCCCTATTGAGATGATGACAAGCGAGGCGGCGACTCATGAGGTCCGCCCCTGTCGGTCATTATGCGAGAAATCAAGGTATGCCGCCGGCGTCACCACCACAGGCGGTTGCAATGGAATTTGGCAACGAGGGGGATCTGAAGAGTCTCAAGAATTAAGGAATGCGAACTGCGATGCTTCAAGGGACACATTCCAACGAACACCCGACCATTACTTTGCAATGATGGACCGTGTAAAGTCCGGTTTGGGCGGCCAACAGACTGAATCGAACCATCGGCTGATGTATACCTGGGCGTGCGCTTCCCCGCAGAAGTGCCGCGCCCCGGCCGCAGTCGCGGTTTCCAGGTTCCACCTGAGGACAGTAAGCTGAGAATCACCGCATTGAATCACAAACCAGTGAGTGGGGCTACTGTTCAACGTTCCGCAGACTTCACACTTGAATTCTTGAAGTGACGACATCGGATTCCTTATCTTAAGCAGGATACCGGTACCCCTATTCGGATGGTCCCCGTAGGCTCTCCGGATAAGCGTAACCCAGGGCGATTTGATAGGCGCAATCATTATGATATGTGGCAATCAGCTTTTGCAAGACGTTCTCAGAATCCTGTCGACGGCCGGCGCCGAAGTAAGCTAGCGCCTGACCCGATAGCTTCTGCCAGTCGCTGGTTTCCTTTCAATCTCCGTCACCGCGTCCTGGGGACGACCTTGCATCAAGAGAATCCGGCCTCGGATGAGGTGTCGGCGAATCGCTTCCCGGTGGACGATGGGGGCGGCGAGACAGACCGGTTCTACCAGCATCTTCCGCAGGCATTCAGCATAGGCCGTAAGGGGCACGGCGCTGAAAGGGCGCAGAGACCCCAATACCTGGTATGCCTGAGGCTGGAAAACGTAGTGCGAATGAGGAAGGAGAGATCCACACCACGCGTCGATGATCGCCTGTCGCTTCTAGGTTTTCCAGCCATAAACACTTTACGAACGTGTTTCGTTCCAAGTTCGAAATTGTCCAGTCAATATCGCCGGAACCTGTAGTACTTCAGTCGTGGCGGCCGCCACTGTATTTAGAGCCTGTAACAAAACCCCCCAGGTAGAGCGGCAGCAGGTCCGGCATTCTATTGCTGTTGGGGGACCTTCACATGGCTGGCGCGCTCGTTCCTGATGCGTTGTGAAAGTTGATCGAACCTCTTCTGCCAATTCCGTCGCCCAAGCCGCAAAGTGGGCGACCGCGTCTGACAGACCGGGCTTGCCTCGCGGGCATTATTTTTGTGCTCCGTAATTCCCTGGCGGATGTTGCCAAAAGCACTGGGCTGCGGCTCCGGCATGACCTGCTGGCGACGGTTGCGAGACTGGCAGCAGGACGGAATTTGGGATTTGATCCATTTGGCATTGCTGGACTGGCTTTCCCGTGATGGCCAGATCGACTGGTCGCGTGCCGTGGTTGACAGCTGTTCGGTACGCGCGGTTTTTGGAGGCTGCTGACTGGGCCAAATCCGACAGATAGGGCTAAGCGTGGCAGTAAGCGCCACTTGATTTGCGATGGTCACGGTATTCCCTTGGCGATCAAACTGACCGGAGCCAACTGTCACGATTCAACCCAGGCTTTACCTTTGCTCGATGGCATTCCGTCGCTCCA
>Ga0306920_100004307_pt1 | contig 18258 bp, 25 predicted proteins | sample flu12Cox44000170_FD_204666 | JGI IMG/M metagenome (GOLD analysis project Ga0306920, IMG submission 204666) | Lab enrichment of tropical soil microbial communities from Luquillo Experimental Forest, Puerto Rico - flux4day.12C.oxic.44.000.170 (v2)... | ecosystem: Environmental > Terrestrial >... | reverse complement strand
CCCGCAACTTCGCGACCGCATGCGAGGCGTTGACCGTTCCATGCTCCGGCAATGACCGCTTTCGCGCAAACCGAGAGTCGTCACCAGACGGCCTCTCATCTCCGCTAGCGGTCTAATGCCACCGAAGCGGGGCGGCGGACATTCATCACGGCCGGCCGGGAAGGTGGTACACAACTGTGCCGCAAAACCTGCTATTTTTAGTTGAGGTCCGCTCCGGGCCTCAGTCGGATCAACGGCTTGGGGAAGGGGAGGAAAGGGAAACAAGTCCCTCCCTTTCCATCCGCGGACGCGGCCACAGGCAAAACTGAAAGTTACAGAAACAAGGCGCGCAAAAAGACCAATTCTGATCTCATGCGGCAGTTATAACGGCGCCTATTCGAGCGGACACTTCGCTGGTATGCCACTAGCCCACGCGGGCAAGGATTCGTCGGCCAAGGCTCGCTCCTTTGAGTTAGTTCTCCCGTATACAGTCAGGCGAGTTTCACCTTGTATGCTCGAAGACTCTATGTCCACGAGCATGATGAAAGGGCCGCCGGGGGGAACCTTTATGCCGGGGGACGTCGGTCCCATCTGTAAAGTGAGCTCGGCCGATTGGGGTCCAACGAGTTGCAGCTTGGGCCGGTAGATCACCATGCCCGTTGACATATCGCCGGGAGACGATGACATGACGACACTCGTGTGTGTCCTTGCAAGGCAGGTAAGCGCGTACTTATTTAGGTTTACGACAACTGCGTCGAAAGGTTGGGACACGACAGCGGAGTGCGTACGGGTCATGAATGCTCCGCCCTGAACGGCGTGACGGAAGTCGCCGCTCGTCTGGGGTACCTGGACGCAGGCACTGAGAGCGATTGCAGCAAACGCCGAATACCAAAAGAACTTCATGAGATGATTGTCCGACCCCGTGCGACATAGACCGTACTCGCTTTCACTGAACCACGTCGAGATGTGGATCTCGTTTCCCTGCGTGCTCGACACGACAATGTTCTGTCCATCCGGAGGCTGGTGCCTTTGTCCGCAGCGGTTGCCGCTGCTTTGTCTGCCGGCAGCGAAATCGTCTCCGCCAGCCTGCAGAAGACGACCGTCAAGGTTGATATCGCCGACCGAGCATGCAGCGAATGTATCGATCGCTGGGAAGACTGGATGCTGTCGTCTGTGCTGCCGGACAAGCAAGGTTCGCTCCGCTCGCCGAGCTGAGCGATGCTGACTTTCGCTTCTCCCTGGACAACAAGCTGCTGGGTGGGGTGAACGTCGTGCGATTCGGGTTCGAGCACATGGAAGATGGCGGGTCGTTCACGCTCACAACCGGCACCGTTGCGCAGAGACCAATCCAAGGCGGTGCCGCCATCAGTCGGGTGAATGCCGGCCTCGAGGGGCTCGTCAGAGCCGCCGCGCCGGAAGCGCCACGCAAGATACGTGTTAACCCGGTCAGAGCCGCCTGGGTAACCGAAACGCTCCAGGCACTGAAGATGGATACCTCCCAGGGTCAGTCAGCGGCCGTCATGGCGCGAGCGTATGTGCGAAGCGTGACCGGCACAGAGACCGGTTCGACGCTTGAGCCTGTTCAATGGCCGTGAGGCGAATCATTCGAAGCTCATCCATGGCTCTCGACCGGAGGGAGGTTCTTCGTTGGTATGTCTCGTGGATGCCCGTCGGTTGCCCCTCAGCATCAGGTCGGGGAAGTCACGACCCCTGCGGGACAACCCGGCGGTCGGCGCCATGGCCAGAAGGTCGAGCGCTCCCGACCCGCTGGCTGAAAACCAGGCGATCGATAGCCAGGAGGTTGCGCGACTTTTGCGGGACTCAGGTGTGCTCAACTTTGCCTTGTGGTGCCAAATGCAACGGGCGCCACGCGGAATTAGTTAACTCCGGGCGCGCCAATAATTCTCTTGTCCATTCCGATTACATGGGTGGCAGTTCATACCGGAGACATAGGAAACACTTTTGCGGCGAGGGGTTCGCGCGGTTCGATGCTCAGCGCATGCGCCCGTCTGGTCCGTATAAGCGAATTTGAAAGATGCCCGGGCTCCACTCTCTGCTGTGGCGCTTGCCTCTGTTGGTCACTGATGGTCCAACGGAGGGCCGGATTTGACCTTGCCGTTTATGGACGCTGCACTTCTCCCAGCGGTACCCACTGTTCGTATTGGTTAACGATCAATTCGCGCGCCAGGTTCACGATGGTGCGCCCCGAACGCGCGACCGTTCTCCCCGAGAAGCCCGTCGACTCCGCTTGCAGAATCGACGGGCCTCAAGATCCGACCTTATCTGGTCAGACATCGCTCTTCAATCGAGACGTTGTACGATGGGGCAATTGATGGAGAACCCCGAGCTGCCAAATGGCGCCCCGCCAGGACCGGTGATCAGGCCGTCCTGCACGAAGGTCAGAATCTGAAACTCCTCACGGACCTGCCCGCGAAAGCCTCGATCGATCGCTTCTTGGGTCCAAGCGTACAGCTGAGCGTCCCATGCTGGGCTGTAATCCAGAGCGATCGTTGGGATTCCACCCAAAACATTATTCGGCCGGTGCCCGTCTGCGAGATCCGCCGACAACCCCTGCCTTAGGGGATTAGCACACTGGCCCGACTCCGGTCCGTTGGTCGCTATGAAGATGCGCTCCACGGGACTCGCGAAGCTGTCATCGTGACCCAACAGCAGCTTGCCCATGAGCGGAGCGTAGGTATTGTGCTCGATGGCTGCGGCAAGCGGGATGCTCGCATCCATCGAGATGTACCAGACCGGACGGCCAAAGCTGAAGCCGTTGATCAGATTTAAGGTGACGGTCATATTACTCGGATCGATCGCTACGACTTGGTCGTGTACCTTCGAGTAGTCCACATTGCCGTTAGGGAAGTTGATTTCACTGGCATCCACACCGAATGCCACCATCGGGGCGTTGTAGATGACATTGCCCGAGTTCACGATGCGCACGAAGGGGCTGTAGTCTGCGTCTCCAACGGCTCCCGGTGTCGCCGATTTGGGCGGGAATTCTGCCCCGGCTGGCCCAGGAACGATGTTGCGCTTGGGCGCAAAGTTGACCGTGCCCTTATCGAACACGATGTTGCCGTTCGCGTCCAAGTTGCCCGTCCGGGCGGCTAGCGAAGCAAAGTTGAGCTTGGCAGAGAAATTCAGGCCCAGCTCGTCCGCCACCTCAGAATTGTCGACATCGGTCAGGACGTACCAAATGGTCTTGTTGGTCCCGGCCAGTCGCCCCTTGTAGAGCGGGATGGTGATGGTTCCATGTACGGCGTCGACGGTTCCCGTGTTGAGCAGCTGCACCGGTCCGACGAGACTCCGATTGACCGATGACGGCGGCGGTCCGAAGTATGACAGAGGGACGTTCGCACCCACTGATGCAGGTGCGGGGAACAGGTCACAACCGGGCCCTGGCCCGATCGGTCCCGGACCAGGTCCCTGCGCGGAATTAATTGCGACTTCGGTGAACGATTCCGCCGCTGTGGTTGCCATCGCGACCGGCCGTTTCGCGCGAAGGTGCATGGCCATTATTTCCTGGGAGAGTGGCTCCTTGGCGACGGGCGCAGCTTGCGTCGCCTGAAGGGCGCTGAGGAGGCCGCCCAGGCACAGACTGCTGAGGGCGACGGTAAATGCACGATGTGTGAACCACGGCGGCGGGCCGCTTCCACGCGTTCCCGGCGTCAACGATTTGCGACTAATCATTTCCATCTGCTGTCTCCTGACTAACCAGTTGCGCTATTCATGGCGTTTGAAGAGGGTTTGTAGCGCTGCCCGCCCGCCCTCTCGGCGGTCGTGCGCAGTGTGGTGTAGGCTTGCGACCCCGCCGGCATCACGTACGCATTCCCTCGAAGAGCTGAACGTGCAACATCCGGATATTCGCTGTGCCACTCGGAAAAGTTACCAAGTTCCGCCAGGCTTCCGGCTTTAAGAAAGGCATGAGGCGGACTGTGTAACTTCGCGGCCGACTGCAGCGAATACACACGAATGTGGACGAGAAACCGGAGACCCTCATGACCCAGTACCAGGCGGCTGACTTCACCGCCGCCCGGTGTCTGATCGATCGCTTAAGCCCGCAGCTGAAGCCGAGGTCGGCATCTGCTGAGATAATCGGAGCGCGATATATGTGGATGTATGCCGAGGCAAGAAATTTCGCGCCGTCGTCAGCGCAGCTATCGCCGCGTCGATGGCAATCTCGACGCCGGCTCAAGCGCACGCCGTGCCTCGAAAGAGATGCCGGACTATCACCCAAGGTTTACGGCCGGCGTTACCTACGAAGTGCGAGACGCTCAGCTCGATAAAACAGCTCACGTTCCGCACGCTGTCCCGGCGCGGCTCCTGAAGCGCATCGCGGACTCCGTCGAGCCGTCCCTGCAGCCGGTGCGGCCATTGGCGCCAAACTGGGTGCTGACGCTCGGGGCGGTCCTGATCGGCGGAGCCGTTGCGTTCGTCGGTGCGGCGCGGGCGGGATTCCAGGGAGTCGAAGTGCAGAGTATCACCGCGCGCGTGCTGATCTTCGGCGCGCTGGGCCTGCTTGCGGGTGTGGCGGCGCTGCAGGTGGTGCCCGCGAACTCCGCTTGCGCGCTCCTCTCGTTTGTCAGAGTGACACTGCACGAGTCGACGTAACGTTCGAGCTCCGCCCGGGTGATGTAGATACGAGCGCCGTCCATCTGCGGCTTCAATGATCCCTCGTGTCTCCGGTTATAAAGCTGCGCGCGGCTCATGCGAAGAATTTGTGCCGCTTCCCGGACTTTAAAGCGCAAGGAGGGCAGGGAGGGTGCTACGGTTTCGACTCGGTGCTTAAGTCTCTGGTCACGGCGTGTTGGCTGGGTTCTCAAGGCGACGAGACCAGGCTGCAGCTTCAGGGCTTGGCGAAGCGATACCGGCGAAGCACCGGCTACAGGGCAGATCGCTAGGAACACTTTTTACACGAATGTTCCACCCGAATTCGATTCTGTCGGAAACCCGCAGCATCTCAATTGGTCAAGCCTGCCAGTCGCGGTAACACTCGTCGCAAATTGCGACGTCCGTAGTACATGCGCGTCTTGACTGTGTTGGCTGGGCAATCGACTATCTCCGCAATCTCCTCGCAGGAGTTACCAAAGCGATAGAAAAGCTCGAGCGCGGTTCGTTGCTCCTCGGTCAATTGGCCGAGCGCCGCAGCGACCCATTCACGGTCGTCGCCATCAGACCATGGCTCATGCGCCGCTTCGATGAAATCTCGCATCGGTTCCTCATGGGCCTGGCGGCGGCTGCTTCTCCTGAGTGCGTTATTGCCGATGCGGTCGGCGATGCCCATGATCCAGGTGGACACTCTCGAATTGCCCTTGAAACTCCGAGCGCGTCGCCAGATGGTCAACAGGGTGTCATTGATGATCTCCTCTGTCAGTTCGGGGCACCGGGTGATTCGCCGAGTAAAGCGCGCGACGCGGGGGTAATAACGCGCATAAATCTGGTTGAACGCGGCCTCATTGCCGGCCGCAATGGCCGCAATGAGAGTGCGATCCGGGTCGTTCCCGGCAAGCGCATCCAACACAGGCACGCCGCCTGGTCCACTCCAGGAGCCAGCTGGCCTAACTAATGTGCGCGGGGTGTCGACGGGTTTCGACTGCACCGCGGAATGTGAGTCATCCTTGTGCATAGGGATCTCCATGAGTTCAGTTGAAGCAGTACTCGCAGCGTTGGCGATTCGCTTCAGTTCGGCTTACTAAAAGTCAGTCGCCATCAATCGTCTACGATCGTGGCCCAACCGAGTAGATGCGCGAACGGCATAGCGGCAGCGCATACCAACTCGCTGGTACGGGAAGCGGCGAAATGGCGAACTTACCGAAAAGGGACGTCAAGCTCATAGCTCACCCTCATGAAGAGCCCACCAGACAACAGTTCCGGGAAAGGCCCGCCAAAGTAACCGGACTACGAGCTTCAGCTGCAGTCCATCGCTTGTACGAGGCAATTTCCTCACGCGGGCTGACGTTCGGCGCCCTAGACCGATGCTTCATAAGCGATCGCTTCGATATCTGAAACCATCCCAACGAGCAGATTCGCAACGATTGCCTCCCGGCCCCCTGGGGCACCGTAGGCTGCGGCAATGTTGATTGCGCCAAGTGCGCCTAGGATCGCGCAGCGCGTCTTCTCAGTAAGCGGACACTGGTTGAGCTTCAGGAGCGCTCCGAGGATGCGCCACTTAATGCTGTCCGGAAGCCTCGGATGCAGATACGGAAAATTCATAATGTCCTTTCCAAATGGCTCTTAAGAAACACTGTCTACCTTCACGAATTTCGGCCGCTATATTCGTAACAGTCCCTCCCTTGATACGGATTTCATGGCCACGGCCGTGTGTGTCAAAATGAGTGATCCGCGATGGATCCCGGTGCCGATGGCTAGAGCTGTCGTCACGCAGCTCGGCAAGCTCTCGAACACAAAGCTCGCGAGCTTGTGCCCACTGAGAGCCCGATCCACGCTCCCACCAGTTGGCCGTCCTTAAAAACCATCAATGTCGGAATGTTTCGGATCCGGTATTTCTCTCGGACGGCGCGATTCTGGTCGACGTCGAGTCTTACGACCTTCGCCTGGAAAAGATTGCTCTCAGCGAACTCTTCCACGAGTGGGGCAGTTTGTTCCACGGACAAGGACCTCCCCGAGTCGGGAATGGCTGTAGGCGCCGACCACAAGTACTCCGACGCGTGCATGTCGATATCTCCAGTTCGTGAACCGATTTGCGAGAAAACCCGCCTAGGCGGCTATCCGTTCAATCCCGGCACGACGGCTGTAGTGGATTTGCCGGAGTTCGGGACCGGTGTTCAAAACAGTAGGTCAGTCCATCGGGCCCGTCTTGGCTGCCAGCGCATTTCGGTAGGCTTACGGTGCAGCCACAGGGCGAATTCACGGCAGCAGTAGCCGGAGGCATCGCGTCGAGGTGCGAGAGCGTAGGATCCAGGGCGAGAAGCCTCGTGTGAATTCACGTCGGCGCATTAGAGCTTGCTCGCGCGGGCGCCGCTGGCCGTGCACCCGCGAGCGAGAGTGCAGGGGCGACCAATACCCGCACCGAACGCTAACACGGCACCCGTTGCGGCTGCTCTGCTCGCGGCGCAGCTGCTCCGTCCAGAAATTGCGGATACCGACAAACGCGTCATCGCCGCATTGGTTTTGAACAGGCACCCGAGGTCCGGAATAGCATAGGGCTACCCTGAGCGTCGCACGGGCAGCTGAGCCTTTTGGGGGTTGTGCTGCTTCGGCCCCAGGAGTATTCACTCACAAGCCTTCTTTCGGCCGATCCAGGAGGCAGCTATGCGCATCGAAACCGTTCTTCAGGGGGCGAGCGCGATGGCGGCGCGTCTTGACCGCTGGTCGACCGCAACGGTGGCGCCTCATCTGCGTCTCGAGTACTGGCACGAGCTGACCAGCAAATCCGAGGTCGACACCTCGATTTCGAGCGGCCGCAGTGACGACTTCTTTGGGGAAATCACGCGTCGGAAGTTCAACGATGTTGCGTTCTACTCCGTAAACTCCAGCGGCCTTGAGATCGTACGGTCCGAGCAACACATACGCCATGGAGACGAGCGCAAGTTTTTTTTAACCTTACAGCTCGGCGGGCAAGCTCACTTCGAACAGGGAGGGCGAAAGGTCATCCTGAAGCCCCAAAGCATGGGCGTCGTGGACACCGGGCTCCCGTTCACGATGACGTTTGGCGAGCAGAGGCGGATAGTAGCCGCGCTACCGTACTCGTTGGTGCTTCGTCATATGCCGCGCCTGAGACACATGCCTGCCCTTGAGGTCGATCCGGCTCATCCCTGTGCCGACATCATCCGCGAGTACGTCATGCGGTTATCCCAAGCACAGTCTGCAATCGACGGGATTGCCGGCGACGTCATGAGCGAGCATCTGTGCGTGCTACTCGGAGTAACACTATCCGGTCAACTCGGCACGGAGTCCGAGTCGTCCTCCTCGCCGCAGATCCGCAGGACAATGCTACTCGCATACATCCGGCGCAACGCGCTCAATCCGGAGCTCACGGCGAGCGTCACGGCGACGGCGGTGGGCATGTCGGTGCGGAGCGTGCACAACCTCATGCGGGACACCGGTCAATCATTCAGCGAATGGGTTCTGGACGCCCGCGTGACTCACGCTCGTCGGCTGCTGCAGAGCGCCGGCGCCGAGAGGCGCAAGATTGCCGACATCGCAGTGGCCTGCGGATTCTCTGATCTCTCGTACTTCAACCGGATGTTCAAAGCCCGCTTTGGGTGCACACCCAGCGAGGCCCGCGGGCTCCCCACCACTATCCCGGCCAGCGTGTTGCCGGTCGCTTGAAGCGCTATCGGGTTCTCACCGTCCGCGTTCGAGAAATCCTACCGATCTGGTCGTGGGATGGGCCGATTTCCCGTGACCCTGTACAAAGGGCAATGGCTGAGGCTTCTAGCGATGGCTAAGGATATCAAGGCCTTCATCGAGGCCAACAATGACCAGCTGAAGTCAAAGGAATGAGTCACGAGCGAACGGATCGGATAGAGGCTCCTCGTTTCAGGTTCTGATCGTTTTCCGCGGAGGGCTGATACCTAACACACGCTCGCCTGGGCAACCGCACCGGGCGCGAACTCCGTCAACCGTAGACGCCGCTGGACTTAGCCACAGCACCGGAGGCTGGCGGCCACTCTTGTCTCCGAGACATGGGCAGGCGGCTTCGGGGAGGTACGCTGGCGGCCGTCCACAAGCCCGGCCCGCCTCTACCGAGCATGTGTGCCGAGGCGTACCGGGAGCAGCAAGTGTCCGGACTGATGTGCGACCACTTCAACTCTCTTCGCGACATCGACCGACCACGGACTCGCTTCCTTTCGGTAAGTGAAGCGAAGCGGCTGCTGAATGCGATGCCGCAGGATTTCCGTCAGCTCGCGCGTGGAGCGCTGTATACGGGGCTGCGGCTGGGTGAGCTGCTGGCACTCACCGTGTCAGACTTCGGCGATGGACAGATTCACGTGCGACATTCGAAAGGCGGCAAAGAGCGCACAGTACCGCTGTCGCCAGAGGGCATCGAGTTTTTCGACCAAGTTACAGCGGGAAAGGCAGGCGATATTTTGCTTTTTCAGCAGGATTCGGGTGAGCGCTTGGCAGCGGATCCACGCGAGCCGGTACATAGCTCGCGCCGGCAAGGCAGCGAAGATTTCCCCGCCGGCAATATTTCATGACCCGCGCCGCAGTTACGGCAGCCTGCTACTCAATCGAGGCGCCGGGGCGGAGGTGATCCAAGAATTACTCGGGCATGCGGACTTACGCATGTCAAGGCGTGTTTACGCACACTTGATGCAGCGGACGATCGCGAAGGTGGTCAAGAAGAAGCTTCCGTCGTTCGGACTCGAGCGATCGAATGTGAGAAGACTCAAACCATGAAATCGAAGCTCACCCTCCGGAATGTGCAGCGCCGACGAGACGGGACGGTGACGGCTAAAGTCGGTTCGCTAAAGTACGCGGCCGCGAAGATCGGCTGCAGTCTGCCGACGCTCTAGCACTTGATCCAGGGAGGGAAGCTCCGCAGTTATCACATCGGGCGCGCGCATCGTGTGTCAGAGCAGGCGGTTGCAGATTGTATTGCACTTCTGGAGCGGGAGAGCGCCCAAGAACGTCCGGCGCCCCGCACGCCACGGTGGGACTCACGTAGACTTTGCACCGCTGGCGCCGCACCGGTGCACTTATCCGCCTTCTACCAAGGCGACTCATCAGCGGCAACTTCCATCGCGTCAGGTGTCGCTCGACGCCCAGTCACCTGTTCAATGCTGATCCGATAAAAAATCGGCGGACGCCGTTCTCGTCGTTCAGTGGGGACACAAGCCGGCTCCCACCACATGGTACGGCTCTGCAAAACCTCGAGAGCGTGAGAGCGTCCGTGCTGATGCTCGGGCGTATCGGGTAACTCCTCATACCGACCAAACACAACAATGCTTACCCATCGGTCGTGATACGTCCGTTCGTCAGTTTCCAAGCAGACCAGGGGATTAGCGCGCATCCATTCGATCTTTTGTCCGAGCGTGGTGATCCCATAAAGATACCCTCCGTCGTACGAGAAATGCACAGGAACGATATAGGGTTGCTGACCAAGGACGCACGCCAATCTACCGAAGTCCATGTCCTTGAGTGCAGCGCGGCACTCGTCCTCAGTCATCTCATGAATCAGCATTCAAGACACTCCCCTCAGACTACATTTGCCGTCGTCCGATGCCGACCCGCGGCCATGAAAAGTTGATTAACGCTCATTTTCAAAGCTTGGTTGCCATTGCGAGATATGCGTACGGCCCCCGCCTGCCACCGTTTGGCGCGCCTCAGTGTTGTCCGAGTGCCACGTGAACCGGTGGGGCGCATGATAGACAACGCGCCCCTCCAGAGGCTCATGCGCTACGGAATGTTCCCGATCATTCTCTTCGCTTCATCGACGGAAAAGCCCCGCAACGTCTCGCTTCGCACGTTGCCCAGCGACCCCGCCTTCAGGAGCGCAGTAGTCACCGCCTCGTCACTTCCCTCCAGGATAATCACCATGTCGTGATGGCCAACGGTGTAGTAGAAACCCTTGACGGTCACGCCCAACTTCTCAGTGATTGCCCTGAATGCTCCATAGCGATCTGGCGAGTCTTTGATATTGCGGATGCCCTGATCCGTGAAATTCAACAGGCTGATGAACGTTGCCATGGTTTGCCTCCTCTGGGGGCAGCCTGGGTTGCCCCGGGAAATTTATGCTCGTTTTGGGGTCCGATGTGAATCCGTAGTTGACGCAATCAGCATCGATAGACGCCCTTACTTCATTTGAATCGTGCCTCGGTTTGCTGCCAAGGGGTACGTAACTAGCGAGACGACCCAAGTGCGCGCGCGAGATGGTCAGCGTGGCTCCCCACGTGATAGGCCGCTGTCCATCCTCAATGTCACTTGCCCAGTCCAAAGAAGCCAGTTGAGCAGTCAAGTGGATATTCTGTCCTTCGGCAGATCACCCGAAGCAACCACCACACACTTTGGGGTGCCGGCGCGCCGTTAGGCGGAGTCACGAGTCCAGGTCCGGTGTCTGGAATGCTTGAACTTCTCGAGTCGTTCCGCGGTCAAGCGGGTTCCACACGCACAATCGACGTTGACCCCGCCAGGGAGGTGCAAGAATTCATCGCCATTCCCAGCAAAGAGATCCTCATGCAATGCAAGGCGGCGACCACATTTGCAGCATAGACCGTAGTACCAGGTATCTTGCTTGAGATCCTGTGGGCTGATCGTGTCGAGTGTCATAGATTCCTGAAAGCCTGCCGCGTCTTTGCCCTTTATAACGATAAATTCTGCCCGCTCGCGCCGGCTAGGGCAGTCGTGGTATTCCCGCCCGAATTGGTGTTTGTACGTAGAAGTTCTCCGCGCGGCTGCGATGTTTCCTCAAGCGAATTTGAGATAGCTTCTACTGAGGGCGGGCTGACAACCAATGCGGTTCAACGACATTGCCCATTTCTTTGAGCAAAGCTCAGCTCACGCTGTGAAGACCGCTCTGCTGATGCTTATTCCACCCGGTGCCAGCCACACGAGTACCTGGCGATTCGTGATACCGGGCTCCCCGCAACGCCAGCCCGCTCCATCTGCCGCGCGCGCCGCGGCGCCACCGGCGAGTCTGAAGATTCTGACTTGCGGCGCAGGCGTGATCGGCTCGCTGTATGCGGCCAAGCTGCAGCGGGCGGGTCACCGTGTCACGGTACTCGCCCGCGGAATGCGTCTCGCAGAGATTCGTAGCCACGGACTCGTGCTCGAGGAGCTCGGCACGGGTGAGCGAACCGCGACGCAGGTGGAGACGATTGAGCGCCTGAACCCCGCGGACAACTACGATCTTGCCCTGATCACCGTTCGGCGGGACCAGCTGGCGGGCCTGATGGCGGACCTCGCCGCCAACCGATGCATTCCCACGTTGCTTTTTATGCTCAACAACCCATCCGGAGCAGGCGCTCTTACGCTTGCACTCGGCCGCGATCGGATCTTGCTCGGGTTTCCCGGGGCAGGTGGGGTGCGAGCGGGCCACGTCGTGCGCTACGCGATGATCGCGCAGCAACCCACCACGCTCGGCGAAATCGACGGCCAGCGCAGCGCCCGCCTTCGCCTGGTGTCGACAACATTCCAGGCCTCTGGCTTCCCGACAGTAATCTCGGCGCACATGGAGGCCTGGCTCAAGACGCACGCGTTTTTCATCACATCGGTGTGTGGAGCAATCTACCGGGCGGGCGGTGACTGCAGAGGACTGTCGGAGGATGCGCCGCTTCTTCGCCTCATGGTTCGAGGGGTGCGCGAGGGATTCATGGCCGTGCGCGCGCTCGGCCAAGAGGTCACACCACTAGCGCTTAGCGTTCTCTTTGAGTGGCTGCCCGAGATATGCGCCGTGACCTATTGGCGCCGATTTTTCCAGTCCAAGAACGCCGAGCATGTGTTCGGAGCACATGCCCGCGCGGCAGCGGGCGAAATACGTGATTTGGCGCAGGACTGCCGGGCCGTGCTGAAGGAAAGTGGCGTCGAGGCTCCTGCACTGCGCGAGCTGTACGAAGCTATCGACGCCTATGCGCTAGGTGCCCGCAAGCTCTGAGAGCCTGACCTGTCCCTACACGCCGGGAGTCACTGGTGTATCCAGTCGGCAGGCGGTGACCGTCGTTGTCTTTCGCCGCGGGTGCGGAGCCCTTGCGGCGGCTTCACCAGCAGGATGTCGCAGTCGAGCTGATCAAGAACCCGCTCTGCCGTATTGCCAATCAGCAGCCGTCTCAAGCCCGAGCGTGCCACCTCGCCCATCACCACGATCGCGCTTCGGCACTGTGTGGCTACCTGCACGATGGCATCCGGCACGTGACGACCGACGACATGCTGACAAGCTTCTGGGATATCCGCCGCTCGCACGGCATGCGCAAGCTTCTTCGCCGCCACTGCAGCCGTCGCCTGCTTCACATCTGCGATCGCCCTTGGGGTGACCGTTCCTGCCGAGACGGCGTTTAGCGGAACCCAAGCGTAGGCATGGACCGCGTGGAGGGTCCCGCGCAAGGCGTCGCTGACCGTCGATCCGACGGTCAGGACCTCGGCGTCGAGACGAACGGGCTTGTCGAAAGTGTGATCAGGATCCAACGCGACGAGAACCTTGGGTCGACGGTAAGACCCCGAACCCTTCACCAAGAGAAGCGGGACAGGGCTGCGTCGCAACAACTCCCAGTCCGTGAGGCGTAGAAGCCCAGCGCCATGATGGGTGCCCGCGTGTGCTTCGGCGACGACGAGGTCGGCCCGAATCCGCGCGGCCTCGCGGAGGATGGCTTCGCTCGCCGGGTGATCCGACTGCACCGATATCGAAACACCGATGCCGCGGCGGCGCAGTCGCTGCGCGATGCTCGCGAGAGATCGCTCGTGTGCACTTCGTGCGCCGTTGTCCAAATCGCTCATCGCGTGGCTCACCTCGGCGATGCTCTTGCCGAGACAAATCGCTGCTGGAATTGCCTGGAACAGCGTGAGTTCGGCACCGAAGGCCTGCGCCAGTTGCGCCGCTTTGGCGACAGCGGGCAGCGGGATGGCAGCCGGATTCTTGATGGCGAGCAGGATACGGCGAATGTGACGCATGGCGTTCGTCCTTTTTCGGGCTACCGACACCTTGCGCGTGGTGAGGGTTCGGATCGATAAGGACATTCCACAACTCAACAGAACGGCAGGCGCAGGCTAGGGCGTACCGCTCGCCTCCGCAGCGCCCGCAGCTTTGATGTCCGCTGAATGATCGCAACGCACTAAGGTCACCCGCGGAAAGTACGCATGGCGGCAGAGTGCGTCCCGTGGGACGCTGCGTCGTTGTTGCCCGCACGTGGCGATACGAATCCCGTACTCAGCTGAGATGGTCCCCCGTATACCAATTCACCCCGGACATCCGGAGCGCATCTGCTGGGGCTGTGAGAAGTACTGCGCGGCCAACGATATGCGCTGCGGCAATGGGACGGACCGCACACAGCATCCAAGCGAAACCTTCGGGCCGGACTGGATGGAGTTCGTTCTTTCATCCGAGGAGGACTCGTCTGACCCAAAGACGACCGTCCGCTTGGCCTAACAGCCGATGGACGTCGGCCGGCCATAAGGCCACGTGCCGAAATGCGTTTCGAAGGCTCGTTCTTTGATTCGAACCGTATCGATGGCGTGACCTGTACTCACGACGTCGTGATAGACCGCGGACAGGTCCGCAAGCGTTAGAGGCGAACGCATGTTGCATAGGTGAAAGTAGCAATTGCGGGCTAGGCTGTTCGCGAATATGAATCTATGGTGTCGGTATTCCTGCGTGAGAGGCGATAGCATGCTCGGAGAGTTACCCGCACGCGAGATCGAGCGTCTGCTCGAAACTGAGCTCGTGGCCCGAATCGGTTGCCACGCTGGGGGACGAACGTACGTCGTGCCCGTCTCCTACGTGTATTTTGACGATGCGCTCATCGGCCATTGCGCCACGGGGTTGAAGCTCGACATGCTGCGCAAGAACCCACAGGTCTGTATCGAGGTCGATCAAATCGATGACTTAACCAACTGGCGCAGCGTCATTGCCTGGGGATGGTTCGAGGAGCTCGACGGAGACGAGGCGGAGAGCGCGCTCAATCTTCTAATGGCACGGCTCATGCCGTTCGCCGCGAGCGGGACTAGTGCGCCGGCGCAGCGCCTGGCATCCATGACGGAGGGATCGGCGATAGCCGGGCGGTCATCCGTCGTGTACCGGATTCGAGTCGCCGAGAAGACCGGGCGCTTCGAGCGAACGCCATGAGACTCGATGAGCGACGGTGAGAGTCATCTTGAATGGTCCTCGTTCTGCTGAAGCGCAGGATAATGACGTTTTGAGCTCTCTCCTGCTTGGGGCACGGAGATGATTGATGCAGGCCGTTAACGTGCCGGGTCACACGAGATCCTCATGACCCCCTTGATGGCGGCTGTGGCCGTTGGAGAACTTCAACGCCAACGCCGGAGACATATCGGTGTGGTGATGCGTTATCTTCCAAGCTCCAGCTTCTCGTTGATAGATGTTCGTCACGCGAATCTTGGCAGCGACAATCTGTCCGCCGAGCTTGGCCTCGACATGCTCAACGCCAACTTCGTAGGCGACCTCCCCAGCGAGGCAGATAAGTTGGTCTTTCAGTTCAACTTTCCCTTCTGAAGACCTTTGAGCTATTTGCTCCCATGTCTTCCGAACTTCGGCCCATCCCACTTGTCGTCCGCCCAACGGGTGCATCGCTGTGACGAATGAGCGGTGCGACCAGACATCGGACAACGCGCGGGCGTCGCCATTGAGCATACGCTTCAGCGCAGCGTAGAACTGCGTCGATGCGTCGCGGATTTCACGCTCTGTGGTCATCAGATGAGCTCCTCTTGGAGGTGAGATCCGCTTTATGCGGCCCTGGCGGAGGCCAACTCACAGAAGCGGACGTGGCCGAGAGTGGGAATTGGGCGGTCGCCGTCGCCTCCTCCGCTGTTCAGGATGGTTTGCGTCATCAGCGCGGACACGTCAGTTGATGCAAGCTCCAGCCACTCGACCTCCATCTCGCCGGAGCTCGCTCGAACGACCGAAGCCGGCAGCTCACGACCCTGCAGGCCGAGAGCTGGGACCAGCGTCTCGACAAGGACATTGGTGCAGGGCGGATACCAAGCTCCGTTCTTATCAAAGCTCCGCTGGCACTGACGTTCTCGAGGCAACCGCGGCACCTGCAACCGCTGTCCCGCAACTGCATGCATCTCAGTCGGACCGGGAAGTTGGTCGGAAGCCGATGTCCCCAGTGATGCTCCATTGACCTCTCCCCACGGCTATGTCGTTGCCCATGCTAAATCCGACGCGGCCGTGCGCCATCCGCAATAGTCCTTACGGCCCCTCGATGGCGTCGGCTTGGAGCACTGCGATTTGAACTTCCATGGCAGACTCCTCTATGTGCTTGATATTCAACTGCTGGAGAGAGTCGGACAAGTAAGTTGCACGGTGACCGAATGGTGCGTTCCCACCCCGCTGTCGGGACCGTTCAGCGGACTTCTTAATAGCTGCCGACGCCTAACGAGACACCAACACGGGGATCATGTCGCTGGAGATGCTGCAAACCTCGCTTGATCCAGGTACGCATCTATGCGAATACAACGCGGCCTGACTGAGGAGTAGAAGTCACACTCAAGGTAAGTAGGCAAAGGAGGGAGTCATGAACCTCACGCGTTGGGAACCATTTGAGGCGATGGACGCGATGTTCAGTCGTTTCCCAGGCTTTTTCGGCTTCACCAGGCCGCGCCTGGAAACAGGTGAATATTTTGATTGGTCGCCTGCGGTTGACATCAGCGAGACGGGTGAGGAATACCTGATTCGAGCTGCATTGCCGGCCGTGAACAAGGAGGACGTGGAAGTCACGTTCGAGAACGGTGTGCTCACGCTGAGCGGCGCGCGCCTCCAGAAGGAGGAGCAGAAGGACGAGAAGTTCCACAAGGTCGAGAACTATTATGGCAACTTCTCACGCAGCTTCGCGCTGCCCGATGTAATCGATGCAGACTCGATCAGGGCAGAATCGAGAGATGGAGTATTGACCATACATGTTCCAAAGGCACAGGCAGAGGTGAGGAAACTCACCACGATCAAAGTCCAGTAGATGAACTGGTGATCAGGGGATGCGCTGCGGGCACTGACAGTCGGGTTAGTGTCTGCGGCCGTCTTCGTACCCTGAATTATCCGGCACGCGTTCAGCGGGGAGTGAGTCTAGATCGAGGGCTAAGATGAGGGCGCGGAGCAATGACAGACCGTGATAGCGCAAGCAATGTTGCCGCATGCGTGCGAACGCTCAACCATACGATCGGAGATCTAGCACGGTGCTACGGCGCCTCCTCGGTCGTGTCCGCGCTGACTGAAATCATGGGTTGTGCATCGTGCATCACAGACAACGTGGAGCGTGCTGCGAGCATCCACACGTTAGTGGAACGAATGAGTACACTCCATAAACGCCTGTGATATGCCCCGCCTGTTTCTGTCACTCGAGAATGGTTGTACTTGCGAGGGCGTGCTTCAGAGTCACCGTGACAGGATAGAGGCAATCCGGAGTCAACACACCGCGGCCACACGATCGATTGCCGCATGAAGTTGGCGGCGACGCCCGCGCACAAGGGGAAGACGGTGCTCCCGTTCGCTCGGACCGCCGTGCTATTAGGCCCCGCACCTTTGGCGCTGTGCGCGATATTCCAGTGGATCCCGCTGACGTTTGCGATCGGGTATTGGCAGAGGTTATTGGGCTCGCCGCGAGGCGAGTACTCCTTGCGGGCCGTACGCGGCATGCGGCAAATGAAATGGCTGAATTGGCTCCTGACGTTTGCGAGATCCTACAAGGAGAAACAGCGCCGCAATTGCTGCGCCTTTACATAGACGGTCATTGCCGCGGCGTCGCCCTGTGCAGTTGAAGAACCTCATTACTCCCCTCGGCAGTAGCGGCGATTCCGTAGTCGGCACGACCGTCTCGCGATCAACCGACGGTAAGAGCGCTGTCGTCAAACCGTCGATGCTCTCTCTTTGGCAGTTGCGGGCGATACGGCTGTTGGCCGGCGTCTACGCGAGCCCAGTAACCGCGTCCCGGGGCTGGTATCGCCAGCTTGGACCAAGCGAGCTCGTAGAGATCTTCGCGGGACACGGTCAGCGGCTTATCTTTGTCTTTAGTCATAGTGAGTTGGTCCAGGCTGTGATGTGACACGCCACGGTCCGGGATGAGGTGTTAGCCGATTTCGCGACGACGTAGAGCTTGTGGCAGGCTGCGCAGAGTACGATGCGTACGCAACCGTGGCCTGCGGTTGCGTCCCGCGATAAGCAAGCGACACTCGAACACCCACGCGATGCTAATCTACCGGAGCTTGCGCATCGCAGGGCGCACCAATCACCCGCCGTCTTGCTGCTGATGATCGGAGCGCCGTCATGGACAAGGAAGCAGATGAACTCGGTATGTCGGTGCCAATTACCCGTCGAGACTTCATCGGAGGTGTTAGTACAACCGCGATCCTGGGCTCATCTTCGACTCGAGTCGCATACGCTCAGAGCGATAGGCAGGAGCCAGTTGTTAGTGCTTCGCCTCTGTTGGACCTATCACTGGTATCTTATCCTCCGCTACGCTCAGGATTGCGCGGACAATACCCAGGATCGTTTGAGGTCGCTCACGAGGCCCGGGATGGGTCATTTGCCGGCCCGCTCAACGCCGAAGACACCGGTGAGCACTACGATCTTGTCATTGTCGGAGCGGGGATTTCCGGATTAACCGCTGCCCATCTGTATCGCCGCGCGTTGGGCGCCGATCGCCCTAT
>Ga0306920_100004306_pt1 | contig 18258 bp, 13 predicted proteins | sample flu12Cox44000170_FD_204666 | JGI IMG/M metagenome (GOLD analysis project Ga0306920, IMG submission 204666) | Lab enrichment of tropical soil microbial communities from Luquillo Experimental Forest, Puerto Rico - flux4day.12C.oxic.44.000.170 (v2)... | ecosystem: Environmental > Terrestrial >... | reverse complement strand
GAACCGGCCGCTGCTGGTGGTATGGGGCGTTAGGTATGTCATGGCGCTCTGGTCATTCAGGTGCCCCGCTGCCGTCCGGAGGGCATTGGGGATGAAGCCCGGCCCGTCACGCTCGGTCTGGTAGAAGAACAGCGAGTTGGCAAGAGCGCCCGAGTACAGGTTCGCCGCAGTGCCGATGCGGAACGGCGGCGACTGCGCAGGTATTGGCCCGCCGACCGAGACGGTATAGGTGCCAGGCGTGGTGACGGCCGGAAAGTCAAGCGCGTACACGTCGGGGTAGCCCGTGCTCCACTTGCCCAAGTTGGCGCCGATCGGCGCCGCGTAGACGATCGTGCCTGAGGAATTCTTGACGCTGAACGCGGCCCCGGCTTCAGCGCTACTGGCCATCAGGTAAGCCCGCTTGGCTAGGCTGCCAGTCGCATAACCGAGCTGGTTGACTCGTACGAACGCCGTCCCTGTGGCTGCCTGGGCGGGCACCGTGCCAGCGGCGGCCCCCAGCATCGCCCCCATGGCCACGATCGCGCCGACGGTCCAGGACAAGGCCCGCCCCGGGCCCCCTGAGCGCATCCTGCGGCCGGCCATGGCGTCTCCCCTCTTCGTGGCACCGCCCAGATAGTAAACCTTCCTAACTATTCGCCATGGCTCAGCTTGCCGCTAAGCCCTGACACGGTCAAGCCCCCAGGTGATCCCTGCCTGTTTCAGCTCCCCGGGCCGGGCGTCTGCTCACTATTCTGATCGCGGTGGCGGTCCCAGTAACCGCCTAGGCGGTCAAGTGGCTGCCCGCAGGGTTCATGTCCGGATCATCGGCGCTCCCGCCCGTCATCAGGCGATAGCAGCGCGGAGCGTGCGCCGGCCCGGAATGACCGGCTGGGCCCACCCTATTGACTGCATGCGAGTTCTCAGGAGGACCTATGGCTGTCGCGTTTCCTGGAGAGTCGGCCGAGTACAGGGCCGCCCGGAATCGGCTGCTTGACCAGGAGGTCGAGCTGCGCCGTGCCATGGAGGCGGTGGCTGAGGTCAGGCGGCGGCTGCCACCCGGCGGGGTGGTGCCACAGGACTACCTCTTTCGGGCGAAAGCGCCAGATGGCAAGCCTGCCCAGGTGCGGTTGTCGGAACTGTTCGCGCCGGGCAAGAACTCCCTGGTGATCTACAGCATGATGTTTCCGCGCGCCGTAGACGACGCCAGCCCCGGCCCGCCAGGCGGGCAAACTGCGTTGCTGCCCTTGGCGGAGGGCCCCTGCCCATCGTGCACCGCCCTGCTCGACCAGCTGGATGGCGCGGCCGAGCACGCTTCCCAGCACGTCATCTTCGCGGTTGCCGCGAAGGCGCCGCTCGATCGCGTCCTCACCTTCGCCGCTGAACGCGGCTGGCGGCGGCTGCGCATGCTGTCCTCGGCCGGCACCACTTACAACCGTGACTACCTCGCCGAGACCGCCGACGGCTCCCAGCAGCCGATGCTGAACGTGTTTCACCGCGATGGGGACAAGATCCGCCACTTCTGGGGCTCCGAACTCTTCTATGCACCCGTCGATCCTGGGCAAGAACCCCGCCATGTCGGCACCCTCGAGCCATTGTGGAACCTGTTCGACCTCACCCGCGGGGGCCGCCCAGCCAACTGGCACGAGCAGTTCAGCTACTAACCACCCCAGGCCAAAAGACACAGATCACCCGGGCATCAACGGTCCGGATCGCACCGGAACCACGCCCTGACTGCTCACTCTAAGTGACGGGAGCTGTACCTGAGCTGGACGCCCCTGGCTGCCCTTCTGGTCGGGCGGGCCGGGCGCGCGATCGGGGAACTGATACAGCCCTGCCAGCCGGCGGTCGCGTTCCTCCGCGCTCGCAGCAACAGCCAGCCCAGTTACAGGTGCCTAGCCTAGGTGCATGACCTTCTCATGGGACGATTCGCGGACGGCGTTCGCTGACGCCGCAGGGTGGTTCGTACGCACGGCCGCCCTCGTCAGTGACCGGTGGGACCAGCCTGCCCTTGGCGAGTGGGACGTGCGCGCGCTTGTCGGCCACACCAGCCGTGCGCTGGCGACGGTTGAGACCTACCTCGCCCGCCCAGCTCCAGCCGCGGAGATCGGCTCCGCCCCGGACTACTTCCGGGCGACCCGCGCGGCCGCCGCCGGTCCGGCTGTCGCGGCCCGCGGACGTGACGCCGGGACCGCGTTGGGCAGTGATCCGGCAGCCGCCGTGGCGCAGCTCGCCGCGCGCGTGCTGGCGCTGGCCGACGCCCACGACGGGACCGCACTGGTGACGACGATCGCGGGCGGCATGCAGCTCGCCGACTACCTGCCCACCCGGACGTTCGAGCTGGCTGTCCACACCGCCGACCTCGCCACGGCGCTCGGCATACCACCGGACGTCCCGGCCACCGCCGCCGCGCAGGCGCTGAACATCATCGCCGACCTCGCCCTCACCGGCGGCCTCGCCGGCCCGCTTCTGCTTGCCGCCACCGGTCGGCCAGGCCTGCCTGCGGGCTTCTCCGTACTCTGACACCGCCGCACCCGCTCCACCACCGCCCGGGCGATCTCCAGATGCGCGGTATCGGCCATGAACAGCACCCCAGACCCGGCTGGACATTGGCACCAACCCGGACGGCCAGATCCGCGAAGTGCTCCAGGCGATCGGCCCGCGGTTGAGCGTACGCCAGAGGTCGATCTGCCTTCACGACGTAGAGTGGCGAAGATGGCAGCGGTGGTGCTGCTCCGAGATACCCATGGAGGACGTGCTCCGGATAGCCGCGGATAACTGAAGTTCCGCTACTGGCCGCTCAGCCCGTCCCCGCAACAGCAATAAGGGCGACCGAAGCAGCCGCCGCGCTACCTCCGCGTGCTGCCCTGGTCGCCGTATCTATGTCATCTGACGCAAAGGCCGCCTTGCCGGCCCTCTCCCCAGCCCGCCGCCTGGCCGCGGTCACGCTGGCAGCAGCGGCCCTGACGCTGGGGGCTGCCGGCTGCAGTGGCGGCGCGAGGGCACCCGGTCCCACCGCAAGCCCCGGCCACGCTCGCCCGCAGCCTGTCGCCCAGTGCGCTCACGTCTCCGGTCCTTTCACTGACCAGGGTGGGACAGTGCGGCAGCGCGACGGGCGCGCCTACGTTCCCTACGGCATCACAGTGACCGGACTGGCTCACGCCGACTACCAGCGTTACCTGGCCGGTGACGCAAGACAAATACTGGCGACCGCCCTGTTCTGGTGCGCCAACACCGTCCGGATCCAGGTGGCGCAGGACAACCTGGTAGGCGCGGACGGCACCGCCGGCTCCGGGCGCTTCATGGAAGCGATCCGGGCTGAGGTCGCCAGGGCCCAGCGGTACCAGCTGGTCGTGGTCCTGTGCGCACAGACCGAAGACGTCGGGCATCAAAGCGGCCCCACGGCCGCGACTGTGAAGTTCTGGCATGCCCTAGCCGGGATCTATGGTCGTGATCCTCAGGTGGTCTTCGACCTCTTCAACGAGCCCCGCAACGACCCGGGCACCCCGGCACAAGACTGGCGCATGTGGCAGTGGGGCGGTACCTACCGGGGCACCCGCTACCTCGGCATGCAACAACTGGCAGAGGCGGTGCGGTCGGCCGGCGCACGCAACCTGCTATGGGTCGAAGGCCCACAGCACGCCGCATCGCTGGCGGGCCTGGCAGGCCACCTCATCACCAGCTACGGGCCCCTGGTGTATTCAGTTCATCATCCCGCCGGCGCCCATAACCCAGCCGCCTGGTCGCGCGACTTCGGATGGCTGGCCACCCAGCATATCGCGCCCGTAGTGATCGGCGAATGGTCCAATTACGCCGCGGCTAAAAGCGAATGCTGGCCCGACGCAGCTGCCGCCGTGCCTGCGTTTCTGCACTATCTAGCTGAACACGAGATTGGCATGACAGCCTGGATTCTCCGACCGGGTGTGATGGTGAAGTCGCGGAACCTGTCCGAGCCGACAACCATAACATCCAACTGGGCGTGCCGGGATGGCCTCGATCAGGGCGCGGGCTATCTGGTCATGACCTGGTTCCGGCAACAGAACCACGCTTAAAATAGCTGGGGCCATCCGTGGCGGCAGGCATTTAGCTGGCTCCCCTTTGGCTCCCCGTTTGGCCCCCCGATTCGTTAGGCCAGGCCGCCTGCTCACCAGCAGCGCGCACACATGCCGCTGACGGCGTGCCCTGTCACGGCCTGCCCACGCGCTTGAACCAGCCATGCGCCCAGGGAACGTGGCAGGCCACCAGGACGTGGCTGCATTAGTGTGCCCACCATGCGCACGTTGCACGTCGGCCTGCGGGTGAGCGATCTGGAGCCATCACTCGCGTTCTACCGCGCCGTCGGCTACACGGTCATCGGGACCGTCGAGACGACGCCATTCGGCAGCCTGGCCATGCTCGCGCTGCCGGGCGATCCCTTCGTCACCATCGAGCTGGTCCACGATCCGGCGAGGGGCACCGTAGACCTTGGCACCGGCTTCCATCACCTTGTCATCCAGGTTGACTCACTGGAGGCCACCCTCGCCGATCTTGCCGTGAAGGGTATTGCGGCCGATCCGCCGGCCGGCGCTGGCCGCGCGGACGGGCCGCAGACCAGCTGGATCACCGACCCGGACGGGTACCGGATCGAACTGGTCCAGTGGCCGGCCGGCCATGCTGAGGGCATCACCACGGCCGACTTCCCCGCGCCGGCGGACCCGGCTCGCCCGCCAGCCGCTCCTTGACTGCGGGCTTAACTGCCCAGTCCACCGCGGACCGCCGGTCCCGCCGGCTCCGCAGGCACACGCGAGCTCAAGTGCGTCATCGAAGCCCCTGAGAAGTGGAACCGCAGTCCGGCCAGCCCCGCTAGGCCGGTTGGTGAAGCGTCCCCCGCACAAACGGTGCGCTGGTAGGCACTCTCTTGCCGCGTCGAGCGCGCCAGCCCAGGTGAGGTGGCCCACACGGCTAGGCCGTTGGCCCTCCGAGGCGCGAGCCCAGTGCGACGTGTCTCAAGACCGCCAACCTCTTACTCAGCCGGCTATCGGCCGCAGAGAGCATCACGCTGAGTGACAGAGGAGCTCAGGGAGAACGCGCGCCGAGCCGCCTAATGGCGCCAGCCGTGGGGTGAGCGGAGCGGTGTCCAGGTCGCACGCGAACGGATGATCTGCGCGTGCTCAGGCGGCTGCTGCGGGTCAGGCTGGCAGGATCGGCGCCAGGCCGCAGGCCCGGGCCTGATCGGCGGCCAGGGCGGGGCTCACCGGCCCGTGGATCTGCGGGGGCAGGCCGCCAGCCGGGCTTGTGACCGCAGGGCTGCACGCCCGGTCACCCACGGCCCGGCCAGGCCGCGGACCCCGGGCCGCTGGCCCGGGCTCCCGGGGCCAGCCGGGGGTCGGCGAGCCCGGCGGTGACGGGGCCGCACCTGGGCCGTTGCCGGGTTGGTTACAGTGAGCCGGGTGGGCTCTACCGGGGTGCGAGGCTGAGACTTTCCGGGCTCGAGGCACGGCAGCGGTTCGCCAGCGTGCCGGTGGCCAGGCTGGCCACCGTGGGGCCAGATGGCCGGCCTCACCTGGTCCCGATCACGTTCGCGGTGGACGGCGACCACATCTACACCGCGGTGGACGCCAAGCCCAAGTCGTCCCGGCAGTTGCGGCGGCTGCGGAACATCGCGGGCAATCCACAGGTCGCCGTGCTCGCCGACCATTACGAGCAGGACTGGGGCAGCCTGTGGTGGGTGCGGGCGGACGGTCACGCGTCGATCCTGGCCGGGCCGGGCGAGCTGGCCCGGCCGCTGCACCTGCTGGCCGGGCGTTACCCGCACTACCGCGCCCGCCCTCCCGCCGGCCCGGTGATCCACATCCTGGCCGAACGCTGGTCCGGCTGGGCCGCGTCGGGGAGGTAAGCGAACGCGGGCCAGGACTTCCGGGCGCACCCAGCAGTCAGGAGTCCCACGCTGCGTGAGGGGCGTTCGGCCGCCGCCAGGGCGCGCATCGCCGCCGTTATGGCGGAGGTCCTCGCTGGGCGACATGGCCTGCTATGCCACACCGATTGGATGATCTGCGCGGACTGCCCAGGGTGGCAGACCGAATCCTGTCGTCGCAGGTCAGTCATGGCGGGTCAGCATGGACACCGGCTGTGTGAGCTGGCCTGGCGCGGGCATGGGGAGGCTATTATCACATCATTTTCGTGGGCGGATTCGACGGCGAGCAGGGTGGGGACATGAGGGAGCCGCAGGACGCGGGTCCGGCCGCTTCGCGGGGCACCGGGCCGGGCGAGGCGGCGGGGGCGGAGCTGCCGGCGGGGACGGTGACGTTCCTTTTCACCGATATTGAGGGCTCGACGCGGTTGTGGGAGAGCGTGCCGGAGGCGATGGAGGAAGCGCTGGACCGGCATAACCGGCTGCTGGCCGGCGTGATCGCCGCGCATGGCGGGGTGGTGGTGACCTCGCGCGGCGAGGGAGACAGTTTCTTCGCCGCCTTTCCCAGCGCCGTTTCCGCGGTCGAGGCGGCCGGCGCGTGCCAGCTTGCCCTGAACGCGGAGGTGTGGCCAGCGGGTGCCGGGCTGCGGGTACGGATGGGGCTGCACACCGGCGAGGCACACGTCCTCGACGGCGACTATACCGACCACGTGCCAATCAACCGCTGCGCCCGGCTCAAGGCGGCTGCGCACGGCGGGCAGGTGCTGGTCACCAAGACTACGCGCGACCTGGTGGAAGGCCGGCTGGGCGGCGGCCTGACCCTCAAACGCCTGGGCGAGTTCCGGCTGCGTGATCTGGCCCGGCCCGAGCTGATCTACCAGCTCACCCACGCTGACCTGCCCGCGGACTTCCCGCCCCTGGTCACGCTTGCCGAACGCCCCGGCAACCTGCCACTGCAGGTGAGCTCATTCATCGGCCGCCAACGCGAGCTGGGGCAGACCGCGACCGCGCTGGACCAGGCGCGTGTGGTGACGCTGACCGGGCCGGGCGGGGTAGGCAAGACCCGGCTGGCGCTGCAGGCCGCCGGGCAGGTGGCCGAGCGATTCAGGGATGGCGGGTGGCTCTGTGAGCTGGCCCCGGTCCGCGACCCGGCCGGGGTGGACGACGCGGCCGCGGCGGTGTTCTCGGTGACCGCCCGGGCCGGGCAGGCCACCCGGGACGCCTTGGTAGAGTTCTTGCGCGCCAAGGAACTGCTTCTGGTGCTCGACAACTGTGAGCACCTGCTCGAAGCGGCGGCGGCGCTGGCTGAGACCTTGCAGCGGTCGTGCGAGCGGCTGAAGATCCTGGCCACCAGCCGCGAAGCCCTGGGGCTTGAAGGGGAGTGGCTGGTGCCGGTGCCCCCCCTGGCGGTGCCCGGGGTGGAGGCCGATCTGGCGGCGATCACCGACGCGGAGGCGGTGCGGCTGTTCGCCGTGCGGGCGGCCGCGGTCAGGCCCGGATTCCAGGTGACGGCCCAGAACGCGGCGGCGGTGGCGGCGGTGGTGCGGCGGCTGGATGGGATCGCGCTGGCGGTCGAGCTGGCGGCCGCGCGGGTGCCGGCGATGGCGGTGGCCGAACTGGCCCGGCGGCTGGAGCGCAGCTTCGCGGTGCTAGCAGCCGGCCAGCGCGGGGCAGCGGCACATCACCATACGCTGCGGGCCACCATCGACTGGTCCTTCCAGCTGCTCACCGGGCCCGAACAGCAGCTGCTGGCCCGGCTGGCGGTGTTCGCCGGCGGTGCCACCCTGGAGACGGCCGAGGCGGTCTGCAGCGGGGAGGGCATCGATCCCGATGCGGTGTTCGAGCTGCTGGCGGCCCTGGTGGCACGGTCGCTGGTGGTAGCCGAAGACAAGGCGCCCGGGACCCGCTACCGGCTGCTGGAAACGATCCGCCAGTACGGCGAGCAACGCCTGCAGGCGGCCGGGGAGACTGGGCGGTGGCGGGCCCGTCACGCCGGCTACTACGCCGGTTTCCTCGGACGGGTCCGGGACCACGCCCGCGACCCCAACCCGGAGGTGTTCTGGGCTACCCGGCTCAGCGCCGAGCAGGACAATCTGCTTGCGGCGTGGGCGTGGGCGATCCGCGCCGGCAACCTGGACGCCGCGTTTGCGATCCTGGCCGGCTTCGCGCCGGTTGAGGTCTCGAACACTTACCCGCTGCTGCTGCCCGGCGAAGCCGCCCTGGAACTGCCCGGCGCGAGTGAGCACCCGGGCTACCCGCTGGCGCTGGCGGTCGCCGCTGTGTTCGCGTCCAATCGCGTGGACGTGACCGGCGCCCAGGAGCTATCCCGCCGCGCGCTCGACGCCAACGCGCGCCGACCCACCCCGGACTGGCGGGTCGAGGAAACCGTCTACGCCGCCCGCCACATCATCGCGGCCAATACCGGCGTGTTCGCCGACGCTGCCCACCTCGCCGAACAGGCCGCCGACATCGCGCGAGCGGGCGGCGACCTCGCCGACGCCTCCATCGAGCTGGTCCTCGCCTCGGCCTATCACGTGATGGTCGGTGACGCGCCCACGGCGGTCCCGCTGGCGCGCGAAGCACTCGCACTGGCTCGCCGGGTCGGCGCCCCGGCCCGCATCGCTACCGGCCTGCTCGCCGTCGGCCTGGCCGTCGCCGACACCGACCCCGGCCAGGCCCGCGCCTGCCTGCGCGAAAGCCGCGAGCTCAGCACCACGCTCGGCTATCACAACGCCACCGACCTGCTCGTGGCCACCGCCATCGCCGTGCTCGTCGGCGACCGGGCCCGCGCGCTCGAACTGGGCCGCAGCGCCATCCGCAGCCTCCAGTGGGGCAGTGACCGCCGCCGCATAGGCATCGCCCTCCACCTGATCGCGGGAGCCCTTGCCACCACCCGCCCTGATGCAGCCGCGATCATCGAGGGCGCCGCTGAAACCAACGTGGTCCAGGCGCCGATCTTCGCTTCGCGGATTAACTCGGCCGTGACAGCAGCCCTGGGTGAGGAGCGCGCCGGGGAGCTGCGCGCTCACGGCGCGGACATGGACTGGGATCACGCCCTCGCCTACACCCTCACCCAGACCAGCCAAGCCCTCAGCGAACCCCAACCTGGGACCCAGCCATGAGCGAGCTGCGCCCTCAAGGTGCGGATACGGGAGTGATCGTCACCGTCATGAAGTAAGGGGATCTGCGCGCCGAGACGGATTTGCGACGTCGGCAAGGTGGCCAGTCCCTTTACCGGATGCGCAGCGCCCCGAACTGGCAGTTCTGCGATGCCTGACCCAAGCTAAGCCAGCGGTCACGCGACGCTCATACTCGGCGATAGGTCGCCGTGTGGCGGGTGCCACGTCTGTGGAGATGTGGCTACGGTTAGCGGCCGTGGCCGCGGACGACTAGCCGCCCCCGGACCCGGCTCACCGTGTCCTGGCCGTACCTATGGGCAGGCCAACTGGCTGACTGCCCGGTCTACCATGATGACCGCTCATCTCAGGTGTCAAGTTCCGGTTCTCGGCTTCCGCAGCTGCAACCCAACTGCAACCCGGACCATAGATCAACTTCGTGAATATGGGAGTTTGCCCAGGTCAGAACGGGTGCGCCTCTAGAACTGACGGACATCGTTGACATCTGGGGTCTCTGAGCACTAGGAGACCCTTGTGACAGATAAGGAACTGGACAAGAACGCCGCCAGGCGGCTGGCGATCATCCGCCACGCCCGCGAGGTCACCGGGAACGTGGCCATGACCTGCCGGTATTACGGGATCAGCCGGCAAATCTTCTATACCTGGTACCGGCGATATGAGACCGAGGGGCTGGCCGGGCTGCGGGACCGCTCCAAGCGGCCGCAGCACTGCCCGCACGAGACCCCCGCCGAGGTCGTAGCCAAGATCATCTATCTGCGCACCAGCTACCACTTCGGCCCGGCGAAGATCTCGATGTACCTCAAGCGCTACCACGACGTGGAGGTCAGCAACTCCGGCGTGTGGCGGATCCTCAAGCGGCTGGACCTCAACCGGCTCCCGGCCTCCCAGCGGTACAAGCGCCACGACCGCAAGTGGAAGCGGTATGAGAAACCGATGCCCGGCCGCGCGGTCCAGGTGGACGTGAAGTTCATCGCACCGCTGGCCAGCGGAAGCCGCAAGCGCTACTACCAGTTCACCGCCATCGACGACTGCACGAGGCTGCGTGTGCTGCGGATCTACGACCGGCTGAACCAGAAGACCGCCATCCAGTTCGCCGACTTCCTGCTGGACAAGTTCCCCTTCCGGGTCGAGGTGATCCAGACAGACAACGGATCCGAATTTCAGACCGGCTTCCACTGGCACCTGGCCGACCGTGGCATCCGCCACGTCTACATCAAGCCCTCAACGCCGCGGCTCAACGGGAAGGTAGAGCGCTCACACCGGATCGACGGAGAAGAGTTCTACCGCCAGCTCAAAGGCGTCGTCATCGACGACGCCCAGCTGTTCAACGACAAGCTCGCCGAATGGGAAGCCTTCTACAACTACCATCGGCCCCACGGCGCTCTCGGCGGCCAGACCCCCTACGAACGCCTCAAGCAGAAGACCGCAGCAACGACCCCCGAGTAAACGATCTACGTCAGCTGCACAGGTCAGAGGTGGGGCGCCAGGGGCTCGAACCCTGAACCAACGGATTAAAAGTCGAAGGTCTGATGTGCCAGGCGGTGACGCCTGATGCTGCGTTGTCTCATTCCTGCAGGTAGCTCGCAAGGCGGTGTGCCGCGCGCGTTCGATTCGTGCGCGGGAGACCGGTGTCGCGCTGTCCGTGCGGACTCCCTACGGACTCCCGATTAGCGGTGGGCTGGCGGATGCCCCGTGCCGCGGCGTCAGTGACATTCGAAGGCTCAGCTGAGGCGATCGGTGAAGTCCGTCAGTTCCTCGACGAGCCGGACGAGCGTCCCGATGAGCGTGACCAGTTCAATCTCGCTGGTCTCGGTCGAGGCAATCCAGCTTCCTTGGGTGCGCCGCTTCTCAATGATGGGCCGCCAGCCATAGGCCCTGTCTAGGCCCGGGGACGGCCACAGGCTGTGCGCGACCGCATGGCGTTCGTCGAGTGCGGCCTGTACTCGGGTGAGCAGTCCCCGGCCGGCATCACGTATTGCCTGATCATGACCGTGAAGACGCGAGCGGCATTCTTTGAGCAGCTCCCTGGCTGGCTTTCCGGCGTGAACGTCTTGAGGCTGCTGGCGGTCCAGCGCCCAGAGCAGAGCAAGCACCCGGTACTCGACCTGGGTGGCGAGCATGATCACCCGGCCGACAATGGCGTAGAAATCGTCCGGCACCACGCCGAACATGTTGGACGGGACCCCGTAGCGATCTTTCATGCACACGATCATCGCGACAGGCACCGGCAGTGTCAGGGGCTATTGGGGACACCAGCCCGTGTCGTGGAGCAAGCCCGGGCGGGTGCGGCTCGGCGAGCCGGGTGTCTGTTAACAAGTGTCCAGCAGACACCGGCCTATATCCCGGGCGAGTTGCGCGACGAGCATTGTTCAAAACCTGGTTGGTGCTCAGCGTGTCCGGAAACGGCTATGCGCGGTCAGCGAGACAATCGAAGGCATGCCTTTGATCGGCCACGTCCTGTGAACTTCGGCCTCGGCGGCCTGGTTGCCCGACTCCTGGAGGTGCTAACTTCGCCGCCGCTGACGCCCCCGCGCCCGGCAGTGCGGGAACCGCAGCCAGCACCGGCGGCGGCCTTGCCACGCCTGACCTGGGGGCCCGACCTGCTCTCCGATGGTGCGCGGCGCGCCGTCAAGTTGGGCGTCCTGCCCGGCGCTGACCTGATGCGCCGCATCCGCGACACCGGTCCGGCCAACCTGAATGTCCGCGAGGCCGCCGAGCATTGGGGATTCGACAGCGGGTTCATCTACATGGCCCGCATGGCTGCCGCGTTCTGTCCCGAGTTGGTCGAGGCCGTGATCGCTGAGGAGGTTTCTCTCGGCCCGGTGTACTGGCTGGCTCGCAAGCGCCGTGACAGCGGGCAGCCGCCCCCGCCAGGAATGCGATTCCCCAAGCCCCGCGCTGGCATCCGGCCCGTGGCCTCACATCTGACTGAACAGGCTGACGCATGGCTCCGCCTAGAGGCGGAGGCACGGCGGACTGGCACCCGGGCTCGTCACCCTCGCGCGTGGGGTGCGCGGCCACTGCGGCCTGCGGAAGGCAACGGGGCAGGGCCCGGCGCGGAAGGGTAGAGACATGCCGTTCGAACGCGACCCGTTGTCGGTCCTCTACGAGGATCAGGCGAATCTGCTGCTTGACCGGCTCTATTGCGAGCTCACATTCCCTGTGTCGGCCGAGGCATTCGTCCACATCCCGCTCGATGATCCTCCCGACGACTGGGATGGGACCCTTACCAAGCACCAACGGGCCTGGGTTAGGTCGCTCTATCGCCAGAACGATTTGCGCGATCCGCGGGGGTCTATCCGCAAGCCCGAGTGGCAGGAGATGACCCTGAATGGGCGCAGGGTGACGGTGACGATGTTCTCGGGCCCATCGGGGGCGGATCACGTCAGGCAGCACCCGGAATCGTCATTTGTGGAGCGACCGGAGCTGCGATCGAGTGGGTTGATACCAGATCCCGTGGAGTGAGCGCCCGCAACCTTCAGCAGAGCTTGATCAGTCAAGGGCATTTCGAGCGGTGAACAAGCCACCGCATGTTTGGGGTGGACGGCTTCGAGGGTGGCTGCGTTGGCCGTATCGCCCTGGCGAGGGCGATTTGCGGCGGATTGCCACTGTTGACGAAGCGGCGGAGGGCCCAGCATGCTGTGTCACACCTAGCCGGGGCCCGGGAGAATGGGGGGGCTGCGGGTGAAATGTGCCGAGTGCGGGACGGAGACTCGCGGCGCGGCTCCGGTCTGCGCCGCGTGCGGGGCGCCTGCCGCCGGGCGGCCATCTGTAGTGGCGGGCGGGCCGTCCGCTTCCCCCACCGGGGCTCCGTCCGGGTCAGCGAGGTTTTCCACCACTCGTCTGCGGCCTGGCTATGACATGGAGCAGGTCGATGCCTTCCTTGACGCTGTCCGTGACACGTTCCTCGGAGTACGGCACCCCCCGCTGACTGCAGAGGAGATCCGGGCCAAGCAGTTCGTGACCACCCGTTTGCGGCCGGGCTACGACGAGGAGGAGGTCGACGCCTTCCTCGAAGACGTCGAAGCGAGGCTGCGGGCGCAATGTGCCGAGTGCGGGGCGGAGACTGGCGGCGCGGTTCAGGTCTGCGCCGTGTGCGGGGCTCCTGCCGTGGCGCGGCCGTCTGCGGCGGTGGACCCTACACCTGAGACCTGCCTGACCTGCGGGACGGTTACGGCGGAGCACCTCCCAGGCTGCCCGGCCGAGGCCCCGGTGAAACGGCCAAGGCGGTGGCGGGTCGCCGCCGTTCTGGCGCTGCTGGCCACGGCCTCCCTGCTCGTGGTGGTGGGCAAGCTGGACCACTGGCATGGGCGCTGGGTGGTCGTGGCTGGCTGGGTCATGGTGGGCGTCGCGGCCATCCCGGCCATGGCCGAGAAGTGGTCGGAGGAACGCGGGCGCGGCCCATTGTTGCCGAAATGGCTGCGCGTGGTGACGCTCGTGTTGCTGGTGTACGGGTTCGCGCTGCTCATCACGCAGTCCCATGGCGACATCGGTGGCGGCGGCGCGTGATGACCAGCTCCCGGTCGCCCGGACTCGGGCCCGTGGTGGATCCAGGACGGCCGCTCGAGCCTTCCCAGCGCTTTCTCGGTATCCCGCATAGGCCTGGAAGCTCTACGGCCCGCACAGCGCCACGGCAGTCATGGCCAAGCTGACACCCGAACAGGAGGCGCTTTATGCGCTGAGGAACGGACTCCCACGCGGCGACCTGCCGGCGCCGACGCAGTTCGAATATGACCGGCTCAAGCTGGGCTGGGAGGACGGAAAGGACGCCGAGGCACAGGCCCGGGGGCCGAGGTAAAGGCCCGGGTACAGAGAAAGGCCACCGAGGCACAGGCCTGGAAGGCCGGGGTACAGAGAACGGCCGCCGAGGTACGGGCACGGCTCCAGGCTGGGCCGGCGGCGATCACAATAGTCAGCTGGGCCATCCGCGCGGGTGCGATCTTGTATCTACTTTGCGGCTACGCGCTCGCAGTGCTCTTTAGGCCGCCGTGGCAGATGCGCGGACCTGCCGTTATTGTCTACCTGGCTATCGTCGCGCTCGTATCGATCTTGTTGCTGTACCGGGTCTGGCGCATGCGGGTGTGCTTCGACGATCGTGGAGTCACAGTTCGTCAGTTCTTGCGGACGTGCCATTTTGGCTGGCCTGAGGTGAGCCGCTTCACGGACGGCAGTATTCAATATTTTGCCGATAGCGATGGCGGGCCGTCGTGGGCGCTCAAGATCGTGCTGCGCGACGGGCGAGCTGTCCAGGTGGGGGCGACGATGGGCTTGGGCAGGTCAGCCCGCCGCAAGCTGCTGGCCACGGTCGGCGCCGTCGCTGAGCTCTACGCGATACCGGCCCACTTCTACGCGGCACCGGCCCATCTGCCCGGAATCCATAGGGGGATTCCGCCGCCCGCACGCCAGCAACGACGTCGCGACCGGTGACTACTGGGCCATGATCACCCTGACGACCCGCCGCCTCGCCGCCCCAGCTGAGGTTCAGAAACAGGAACTAAGCAAGCCAAAGGTGACGCCACGTCAGGCGAAAATTGGCTACAGCATGTTGTCTCTGCCGACGATCAGCTAATTCCCTAGGGTGGCGATCTCGTAATTCCGCACCTGGTCCTGGTGTTGATGGTGCCGTCGCTGCCTCCTTCTCGTCAATGTCGTGGGTCATGGTGGCGGCAGGCACGGGGGTATCGGACGCGCCGCGCCGGGTGGGGGCAGGCTAGGCCTGCCGGTGTTTCCTGCCTGAGGGGCCGCAGAGGTCTCCGGGGTCAAGGCGGTCCCCGTTAGCGTCCACGGCCAGACCGTACCTCCGCGGACCGGAGCAACGGCAGCCTACGTAACGAGCCTACGCAGCGCAGACCGCGTAGTCGTCTACCTGTTCCGCCGACTGCCCGTCGTTGGCCACGCCGACCGCCCAGGAGGAAGCGTCCTGAACGGTCGAGCCGACGATTTGGACGCTTGGGAGGTGGGCCGGGTCCTGGGCGCCACCGTCCACTACCGACGAGCCAGTTGGGCACGCGGGGCCGGCGAACAGCATGCCCGGAGGCAGGGAGACCCCGTTCGACGTGATCGCGTAACGGGCCGGTTTCTGGCCGCAGATCGCAAAGACGGTGAGCTTCGCGTCGGTGGTCGTCCCGTTGTCCATGTAACCCGTGAACTTGGCCGAACTGCTTGGCCAGGCACTCGTGAGAACGGCCGCCAGCGCAGTGGAGGTCGACAGCGTGCCGCCGCCCAGCAGGACATCCAGGGTGGGGCAGGTGGCCGTGGCATGGGACTGAGTGTTCGGTGGGTTATCCACCATCCGAGAAACGATCTTGTAACCGGCCGGCTTGTTCGCGCAGACCGCGTCGACCACGAACTGCAGCGTCGTGTTGAAGGTATTGTTGACCTTTGCCGCCCAACCGCCGCTCCCGTTCGGCACGGAGCTGTTGACGGTGAGTTGGGGCCTGAGGCCACCGGTAATTGAAGCCCCGCCACCCCACACGACCGTGCCGGCGGGGCACTTTGCGGAGCCAATGGATTCGGCACCAGGCGGCGCGCTGAGGGGCCCGGTGTGCACGAGCTGGTATCCCGGCGGCTGGCCCGCGGTGATGGCAGCCGACGAGTTCCGCGCCGCGGCGGCGGGCGCCGCCACGGCGGCGGTCGCGGCGGCGGACAGCAGCGCGGCAGTGGCGATCCTCGGCAACCAACGATGAGCCAGCGCCGCTGCTGGCACGGCTAGCGCGGACTTGATGAGGACATGCTTTGGGTTCATGACAGTCTCCTTTGTGCCGGGATGCGTTCAAGGCGACCGTATGGTGGCTGGCCCGCGTGCAGGATCGGGAGAGATTCCCCGGATTTCGTGCTGCGATCCCCATATTTCTGCGCCGGCCAGCCCCGAGCCAGGCGGCGTGGGCGGCACGTCGGCAGATGGGCCAAGTGCGGATGCCCGAGCCTGATAACTAGCTACGGTTTGTTTGGGTGGCTGGGTGCCCGGCCCGGGGGGTATAACGGCCTGGTGGAGAGGTGCGCGCGGTGTGGTGCGTCTCTGGGGGCGGGCCAGCGGTTCTGCGCTGATTGCGGCGCGCCGGTGGGCGGGTGCCCGTGGTGTGGGGAGCCGGTCATTGCGGGCAAGCCGTTCTGCCCTGCGTGCGGGCACGGCCTGGCGGGTGCGTCGGCACCGTCACCGGTGGGCGGGCGAGCGGCCGGGGCGGGTGGGGGCCCGGTGGCGGAGCGGCGGGTGTGCTCGGTGCTGTTCTGCGACGTGGTGGGGTTCACGCCGTTGTCGGAGTCGCGGGATCCGGAGGTGGTGCGGGAGCTGCTGTCCCAGTACTTCGAGCGGGCCCGGATGGTGATCGGCCGGTACGGGGGGGTGGTGGAGAAGTTCATCGGGGATGCGGTGATGGCGGTCTGGGGAACCCCCGTTGCTGCCGAGGGCGACACCGAGCACGCGGTCCGCGCCGCGCTGGACCTGGTGGACGCCGTGGCCCAGCTGGGCGCCGAGGCTGGCGTGCCTGGCCTGGCAGCGCGTGCGGGGGTCGTCACGGGCGAGGTGGCGGTCACGCTCCGCGCAGTGGGCGAGGGGATGGTTGCCGGGGATGCGGTGAACACCGCGGCCCGGGTGCAGGCAGCCGCGGAGCCCGGGACGGTGCTGGTGGATGGGGCGACGCAGCGGCTGGCCGGTGGCGGGGTGGGGTTCGCCGATGCCGGGGAGCACACGCTGAAGGGCAAGGCGGAGCGGGCGCATCTGTGGCGGGCGACCCGGGTGCTGGCCGGGGTGGGCGGGTCGCAGCGGGTGGATGGGCTGGAGGCGCCGCTGACCGGCCGGGACGCGGAGCTGCGCACGGTCAAAGAGCTGTTCCACGCGGCGGCGGGGCGGCGGGTGCCGCGGCTGGTGCTGGTGTCCGGGCCGGCCGGAGTGGGCAAGTCGCGGCTGGGCTGGGAGTTCGAGAAGTACCTCGATGGCCTGACAGTGCAGGTGTGGTGGCACCGGGGCCGGTGCCTGCCGTATGGGGACGGGGTGGCGTTCTGGGCGCTGGCCGAGATCGTCCGCCAGCGGCTGGGCATCGCCGAGGAAGACCCGGCCGAAACCGCGGCGGGGAAGCTGGCCGAGGGCCTGGACCGGTTCATTCCTGATCTGGGTGAGCGGGCTTATGCCGGGGTGCGGCTGGGCCGGCTGCTCGGGGTGCCGGCCCCGGGAGACGGCGGGAGCGTCCTGGCGCGGGAGGAGCTGTTCGCTGGGTGGCGGCTGTTTTTCGAGCGGCTGGCCGCGGCGCAGCCGGTGGTGCTGCTGGTGGAAGACGCCCATTGGGCCGACGCCGGGCTGCTGGACTTCCTGGACTACCTGACCGACTGGGTCCGGGACCTGCCCATCTACGTGCTGGTGCTGGCCCGGCCGGAACTGGGCCAGGCCCGGCCCGGGTTCGGCGCGGGGCGGAACCGGAGCACGCTGACCCTGGACCCGCTGGACCCGGTGTCGATGGATGCGCTGGCCGACGCGCTGGTCCCCGGGATGCCACCGGCGGCGCGGGCGAAGATCACCGCGCAGGCGCAGGGGATCCCGCTGTTCGCGGTGGAAACGGTGCGGTCGCTGATCGACCGGGACATCGTCCAGCCGGTCGAAGGCAGCTACCGGCTGGTCCGTGACGTCGGGGAGCTGGCGGTGCCGGACAGCCTGCACGCCCTGCTGGCCGCCCGCCTCGACGCCCTCGACCCCACTGTCCGGCAGCTGGTGAGTGACGCGGCGGTGCTGGGCACCACCTTCCCCGCCGAGGCGCTGATCGCGGTGTCCGGGCAGGACGAGCCCGTGGTGCGGGCGGCCCTGGCCGAGCTGGTGCGCCGGGAGGTGCTGGCGGTGTCCGCGGACCCGCTGTCGCCGGAGAAGGGCAGCTACGGGTTCACCCACCAGATGCTGCGCCAGGTCGCCTACGACACCTTGTCCCGCCGCGACCGCAAGACCCGCCACCTGGCGGTGGCCGCGCACCTGCGGGCGGCGTTCCCCGGCGACGGGGAGGAGGTGGCCGAGGTGATCGCCCGCCACTACCTCGACGCCCTGGACGCCGTCCCCGATGACGGCGACGCCGGCCAGATCCGCGGCCAGGCGATCGCCGCGCTGGTCCGGGCGGCCGAGCGGGCCGAACGGACCGGCGCCCCCAGACAAGCCGCCACCAGCTACGCCTCGGCCGCCCGGCTCACCCAGTCCGGCACCCGGGACGGGCAGCAAACCGCCGCCGCCGGGTTGTGGGAGCATGCCGCCAGCGCCGCCATCACCGGCGCCGACTGGGC
>Ga0306920_100004302_pt1 | contig 18266 bp, 10 predicted proteins | sample flu12Cox44000170_FD_204666 | JGI IMG/M metagenome (GOLD analysis project Ga0306920, IMG submission 204666) | Lab enrichment of tropical soil microbial communities from Luquillo Experimental Forest, Puerto Rico - flux4day.12C.oxic.44.000.170 (v2)... | ecosystem: Environmental > Terrestrial >... | reverse complement strand
CGGCCTGATTTCGGAGCAGTTTCCGGCTCTATCCGTGCCCAAAGCGTGCCCGGGCCGGAGAAGGTGCATGAGAAAGGCTTGCCGCAACCTATTGTCACGACAAGCCTTAAATGTCGGGGCGACTGGACACCGTTAGAACTTTTTCTGACCGGCACCAGGGCACTGGCGTTGCAGTTATCCATCGGTGACATTGAGGCCGCGTGCGGGGCCGGGAATCTCAGCATCGGTGGCACTCGCCCCCGGCAATCTCGTTGAACGTCGAGCACGATCATGTCATCGCCATTCCCATTCATCGCTTACCACTCCTTCCACAGTTTTACCAGTGCGTTGAGAAACTGGTCGCACTTAGTGGAATTCCATTGCACGTTGCTGTTGCCAAGCAGCCAGTATTGCTCGTGGGCGCACGTCAGCTTTGTGCGGTCCGCCTCTAGCAGCCAGCTGATGCTATTGACAAACGTATCCTCATAGCTAGTTCCGTACTTCCCATTGGGCACGCTATACAGCATGCCCTCGATGAAATAGGAGGGTGCCACGTCGTTGGAAATTACTCCGTCGTTCACCAGCTTTTTGCGCATGTTCTTTACGATCCGAACCATCGGTTTGAACCAAGTGCTGGTCGCCTGATGCTTCACCGTACAGTTCTCGGCATGCTGTTTGGGATAGTTGATGATGTCGCCGCTCCAGGAAGACGAGAAAATGATGCCCGACACATACGCTTGGTCGGTTAGGCTCTTAAATCGCGTGTATCGACGGTACTCGTAGCATGCGATCACATCGGCGCTTCGCCGCGATCCACTGGCCTTAATCGCAATTGCTTTGTTGCCCTGAGTGACATCGCTTGAACCAAACGCATTATTGAGCCGCGTGACCACGCCTTGCTTGAATTCTGCAAATGTGTAGCTGGGCGGGCCGCCGAAACCTGCGTGATAGGCTTGCTGATCTTCCGGTGACAGCGCAGTCACGTCCCCGTGAAAAATTGACTCCAGCCTGATTACAGTATCCACATCGCTTTCGGCATAAATGTTGGTGGCATTTCCGTAAGACCCTTGGAGGAAGACGGTGAAGAATTGGGAAGCGTACACCGCCTTGGCGTCCATGAGCGCCGTGCGGATCGTTTGATATGTGTCGCTTGACTGAGTAATCGAACCTTGATGCGACCACGTCTCCAGTTGCGAGTTCGGAATTGCCATACAACGATCCTTCTATAGCTTTAGCGTCTTGCGGATTTCGGCTTCGTGCTTTGCAAACGACTCTCTCCCCAGGGAAAAGAGTGTTCGCAACTTCTTCGGATCGCTCTCAAGCAGGTCCGTGGCGTATTCTGGCTGAGGGTAGGACTCGCTCACGCGAATGCAGGGAACTTGGGGAAACAAAACGACGCGAAGCTGATCAATCGTCGTGGAACTGATATTGAACATCTTGGCGATGTGACGGAATGGCCATAAAGCAAAGATCAAGCGGTGGAATATGCTGCGCTTAGGCTCGTTATAGCTGCCAACCCCGACGCTCAGTACAGCGATTTCTGATGGGTTCTTCTTGAATTCATGACTGGCATCAGCGAGCGCGAATAGCGTCGGGTTGTTCGCCACGTACCCACCGTCCATCAGTATCGGCTCTCCCTGATTCTCGGTTTTGACGCTGACCATTTGGAAGAAGGGGTAGGCCGCACAGGATGCGACGACGGCTTCGGCAATGGTGCAGCCGAATCCGGGCTTGAACGTGGCAATTCGTCCGTGTGCTTGCTGCACGGAGCACTTGAAGACCATCGGCCGCTCAAAGCCATGATTGGTGCAGACGATTCCGATAGGCATCTTGAAAGTCGAGAAATCCTGGTTACCAAATAGGTTGGCTGCTTCCGCTTTTAGTGCCTTGGTCCGTCCGCGACTGAAGCGGCGTGTCATTACGTTCGGGATCAATGTGAAATAAAGAGTTTCGATGTCGGCAATCGATTTACCCAACGCGATGAGCGCGGCAATTATCGCCCCGGTGCTCGTGCCAAATACTAAGTCGAAGACGGTGCACAGCGGTGCGTTGGCGATAGCCTCTACTTCTTTGAGCACTCCGAGCGTGTAGACGCCTTTGGAACCGCCGCCATCTAAAGCGAGGACTCTGAACGGTCGTTCTTCCGTTGGGCCTTGAGGATCGGGTTGTGGTGTCATTGAATCCATGACTGTCAGCTTCCGCGTTCTTTTAGCTTTCGCGCCTGCTCTCGCAGTTTCCGCAGCTGTTCGCCCGTTAGCCCACTGGCTTCCCGCAACAGTTCCGGCATTTCCGTGGGTTCCTTCTGAATGATCTCTGGAAGATCGTCGGGCACCCGGCCCGCCAAGGCAATCCATTCGTCACTGTTCTCGGCCAGAAGGTCGGCCATGCGCTTGACCCGTTCTGCGGTCGGCGCGTCCACATTTCCTTGCTCGACCTGGGACAGGTACGTTGGACTGACGCCGACCAATTCTGCGAACTTCCGCAAGCTGAAACCTTTTGCGGTGCGCTTTTCGCGGAGAATGTCGCCAAACTTAACGCGTTTTCTGTTCATGGCTGTACCCCGGCTGGCGCGGCCTCCAGGACTTGAGACAGCATTGCGCGAACATAGGTGTCTTTGTCCTCCTCCTGAAAAAGGATGTGCCGATCTGTCATTGCCGGCTTGGTCATGCCCCATAGCATTCGCATCGTGTGCGACGGGGTGTTTGACACGATGAAAGAGTGAAGCTGAATGGCGGGGTCGCCGAGCCGCTGCTCGATCTCCTTGATATTCAGGTAGAACTGGATTTTCGGGTCGGTAGCGCCGATGTTCCGGATGCCCTTGGGGTCCACGAAGATTACGTGTTGCGTTCCGTCGATCAGCAGCCACAGGATAAAGTCGGGATGGAAATTGCCCGCCTCGAAGAAACCTACGCCCCGACCCTTGCTGAGATTGCGGAGAAGGTAGAGTTCCTTTCCGGTGAAGAACCCGCCATCGTTGTCGTGGAATGTCTTGAGGTCTTCGACGAATTGACGTTCACCTTTGTTCAAGGGGACGGGGCTGATCTCGACCACCTTTTCTTGCATGTATAGGAGCGGCTGATAAAGGTGGCGGCCGAACCAGATTGCTTTCAGGGTGCGAAACTCCCAAGGTTTCAGGTCACCTGCCTCGATTAAGCCTTTCAACTCTTCCAGTTTGGCGACGATCTCCTCCTGGGATTGGTCGATGAGAATCCGGTAATAGGGATCGGTGGGCGTCTCGCCCACGCCGAGTAGATTCGGATCAGATGGCAGCAGGTCCTGATACTCCAGGTGCGGCAGCTCCCACTCGCGCTTGCGGAAGGTGTAGTAACGCTCCGTGTATTTCTTAAGCAGCGCGAGTGCGATCTCTTCCCACAAATTCACTTTGTCGTACGAGTCGAAAGCCATTTCCTCGGGAGGAATCAGCAGCCGATACCAGCTTTGGTCGGCGAGCAACTCGGCGATGCCCTGCCGTGTCAGGTTAAGGTTGTACCAGCCCCGTTCAGCCTTGAATTGCTCCACCTCGAAGTAAATGTTGTCCAGATCGAAAAAAGCCACGTGGCGCGGGGTGAGGTGTGTCTGATTCGGGGCGGCATCGCCATCGCCTCCCACTAAGTCGCGTGACTTCATCGCTTCGATTTTGGGATACCAATTGAGAACAACCTGGTTTTTTTGCAGGTACTCGGTGCCGGCATTGCGGGCCGGGTCCGGCTTCTGGACCGTCGGGATCGGCCCGAGCTTGCGGAAGGCATCGCCGAATTCAGTGTTCACGCCATTGATCGTCTTCTTCAGGCGGATTGTTTTGAGTGGCTGCGTGCCCAGATTCTTGATTACAGGCAATAGGAACTCGATACGGTCGTCGTTTGTCGGAAGGCCTTCTTCTTCCAAGTGCTTGCGGAATTCGGCCATGTAGTCTGCATGGATGCCGAAGATTCCGAGCGTTTCCAGGGTCGAAATGTATTTGGGCCGCTCCACGTTGTCGGGGAGCTGGGTCTTACCACTACGCTTCAGGCTCATGTCGTAGCCCTTAAGCCGCACGCCGCGCCCGAATAACTGAATGATCTGGGCACCCTCGCCCCTGCCCACGTTCATGAGCCCCATAGTGCTGACGCGCCAACTGCTCCAACCCTCGGTAAATTTCTTCGACCCAATCAATAGGTTGACTGTGGAGTGCGGCTTGTTGATTTCGTGGAACAGGGAACCGGAGAATTCCAACTCGCCAGTTGCCAGGCCGGCATCTTCGCACAGTTTCACCAGCTTGGCGTCGTCGCCGACGTTTATTACGCCGAACGGATCGTTTTCCGCGCCGAGGCGGAGCGCGACCTCGCCGGTCGCGCCCTTTAGATTTTCCACGTAAAGCTGCCCGCCAGCCGAAGCGTTGAACATAGTCAGCAGTGTTTCGTCGAACACTTGTGCGGGTGTGAGCCCTGCCGTGTTGAGATAGGCAAAGCGGCCCGCGAAGAGATTTCTCCTCGCAGCGGTTTCCAATCCCTGATTCAGCACCCGGTCGATGCGTTGTATGCTGCCGGCACGGTCGGCCACGTAGCGAGCGAGGAATTTCAGAATCTCGACAATATCGGAGGCGTCCCGGCTGGCCAGGGTTTTGGTGACACTGCCGCCGACGAAAATCCAAAGCGGCTTCTCAATATTGAATGGGCGAAACGCCGCCCCTTGCTCTCGATAGAGTCGCTGCTGCTGGAAAAACGTGAGCAGGCACGCGACGAGGTACAGCTCCAGGTGGTTGGCCTGAGTTCCCTCATCGAGATTGAGAATCTGGTAATCCTTCCCGAAGCCGTCACCGTAAAAATAGCGATACGAGTAATTGAACAGAATGCTCTTGGCGTAAAGGTCGGTCAGCTTAGGCTTGCCGGCCACGGCCTGCTGAAACGTCGCCGAATACTCAAAGGAAAAGCCGTTCTCGCACAGGGCATTGCGGGCTTTTAGCCAGGCTCCATCCTCGCCGCCGCTGGCCCCGCGATGTCCTTCATCCACCAGCACTAGGTTGTTGCCCTCGAAGGCGTCTATGGCGATGGTCTTTTCACCCATTTCTTCTCGAAGTCGGGTAACTTCAATGATCTCCACCGCACGCCCCGTGAACAGGCCACGACCGTCCTTGTCAAACAATTCGGCATCTATTCCGGCCTCATCGAATTCCCGCAGGTGTTGCTGGCTCAGCCCCTCGTTTGGCGTCAGCAGCAATATCCGATTGAGGTCGCGCTCGCGGCCATGCTTTTCGAGGTAATGCTGGTACTGCAAAATGTTGGCGTGCATTACGAGCGTTTTGCCGCTGCCGGTCGCCATCCAGAAAGTCAGCTTGTTCAATTGCGGCCAAGCTTCGGACGCCGCGTCAAGCGATGCGATCTGGTCCGCTTCGGGTTTGTCCGCGTTGTATGCGGCGATCTGTTCATTCAATGCTTTCAAGAGCGCCGCAGGGTCGCGGAAATATCGGTCCAGATAGATTTCGGTGAACAGCAGGGCCAGATACTGGAAATACTTCCAGACGATTGGTTCCTCGCCGCGAGTAATCCGCCGTTCATTGAGCCGCAGCGTGTGCTTGACGATGTTCTGGTCGTACTCCAACAGCAGCTCGGTGGGCAGCTGCGTAAGGTTGAAAAGCTGTGCAGTGAGGGCGTGATGGAAGCGATGAACGTTATTTTCGTCTAGCCCTTCCAGGGCTTCATTACGAAGGTGCTGTGCTAGGTCCTCGAATCTCCCGACGCTGAAAAGGGACAAGAGCCACTGGTTAAGCACCAGCTTGTATGGAAAAGGAACCTGCGGCCGGTTGTTGTTCCGGGGACGCGGCGCTGGAGGTGCGGTTGCCGGCGTTGGTTCGGCTGGGTTTCTGCGAGGGCGTCCTCGTGCCATCACGCGCCCTCCTTCGCGAACATCAACCGGTGAAAATCCTCCTCGATCAGCCGTACCTTCCAAGTGTCATCGGGGGCTTTCAGGTTTTCCAAATTGTTCGAGCCGTTGACGTAGATCAGGTCGAATTCGCTATCCTTGCTCGAATATCCCTGCTTGGTGAACCATTCGTCGAGAACAAGGTTATCCTGCTCGATGCCCTCCGGTGTTTCGCCGCCAGGGCGCTTTCGCCAGATAACCAGCGCCTTCTTACCGTCCGGCGTGGTGCCGGTTACGGTCCGGAACCAGTACGGCCCTCCGTCCTCTTGCTTAAGGCGTCCCTTCATGCGGAGGCGCTTTTCAGTGTCCCGCTCGAACTTGGCGGTAAATGCTTGTGGCATAGCCAGATGCCGGACGAATAGGCCGATAAGCCAGTTAAACGTTTCCAGCAAATCGACGTTGACTTGACGGCTCTCGTCCGACCCTGGAACTTTTACCTTGAGCTGGTAGGCTGTAGGATCGATAAAGGCCTGCACGTTCAAGAGCGACGGACTCCCGCGCGTCTCGACTTCGAGCAGGTAACGAAGCAGGTACCTTTCCTTCAGACCCTCGGGGCCTTGGGCCTCGACTGTGTCGAGCAATGTTTGCTGTGCCTGGGTCCGGCGGTTTTCGAGATTGTTCAGAGCGTCCTCATAGGATTCGAGCCGTACCACCTTGACGCAGTGGCTTATGCCGTCATCTGATCGAGGACGCCCACGATCCCATTGGGAGGAATAGACCGCTTTCAAGACTCTCGGAAGCAGAACGCTGTCGAAATAGGTGTTAACCTCGGCAAGCACGTATTTCATTCGGTGTGCTTCTTCGCGATTCATGCGGATCACAGCATGGGCTGTGCTCCCTGAACCGCCAAAGCAGTCAAGTACAGTGCTATTCGAGGTTACGACCTGGCGCAAAAACCTTCGTACAAAATTGGTGTGTTTCGGGGCAAGAAAAACGCCAGGCCGGCCGAATAGCGCTGTTGTTTCTTTCTCACCATCAGAATAATCGGCAAACACACTCTTGCAGACATTTGTCTCGACTTCGTGAAGCATCCTCTTTTGCTGAGGGACCTTCGACTCATTAGGACCAAATGCAATGCGGTGATCTGCGCAAAGTGATTCCCAGCTATTGCGCTCCGGGTGTTTAGGATCGACCAAACGCGTGCCTTTCCAGCCCCGGGAAGGCATGGCGCAAGGTTTGTGCGTTATTGGATGATCAGGCTGGTAGAATCTGTAGTTTGGATGGTTCGGATCGTTGATGGTACTCGACTGCTTGTCCTCTGACGACATGATGGTCCAGTCACTTTCGCGATACACCCAAATGCGAGCATGCCTAGATTTGGCCTCGCTTTCATTAAGATAGTGGCCGTCATCATCCCGATACTCTGCAAACTTGTACTGGTAAATCCCGTTCCATGGATTATTGCGTTTCTCTACTTCCCAATCGAGCCCTTCGGCCTCGATCTGCTGCCGATACTCCGTCAGATTTCTCTTGTAGAGTTGCCTCAGCCGTTCCTCGACTTCGCCGATAGCGGGGAATTGGGGATTTAGCTCCTGGATCAATTCAACAACTTCAGCGAATCCCGGTTTGGGCTCACGAAAAATCCTTGGGTTCAGCTCAGCGGCTGGGCGATGCTTGGCGTATACTTCGACATACTCGTGATTGGTTGAGTAAGTAGGAGAGCGCCCGTCGTTGGTGTTTTGCACCCAAATCAGCTCCTCCACTTTGTTGGATTGACCAAAGGCGGCATCGAGCGCGAATTCGACGGTTGCGCGTTCGTGTTTGTCGATGCTTACGAAAAGCACACCTTCTTTTGAAAGCAGCGGGCGCAAAAGGCTGCACCGATCGTTGATTAGCGTGGCAAAGGTGGAGTGGCGGTAATCGTTTTTGTAAGGAATAGCACTTACATCAGTGTTATACGGCGGATCAATGTAGATGCAGTCCACTTGCTCGCGGAATCTGGGATAGAAAAGCCGGAGCGCATGGAAGTTGTCACCATGAGCCAAGACTCCGTTTGTGTGATCGTCTATATTGTCGATAGATGCGAGAAGGCGGGCAGTGAAATCGGGGTGAAAGAGCCGTGTATTGACCAGCAATGTCTTATGAGCTTTGAGAAAGTCAACGGACAGAGGAACTGAATAGGTCGGTACTGCTGGGGATGAAAAGAGAGACTCCCCTCGATCGGGATGGGACTCTGCCGACTCGGACTTGTCGATTCCGAACAAGCGCACCCATTCTTGGCGTTGGGCGTCATTGGCGGCAATTGTGGCGTAAAGCTCTTCGGGAACTCGATCTAGCGTTATGAAGTACTGCGTTTCCACAATGAACTTTTTTTTGAGCCAGAGCTTTTTCTGGAAGTCTTCTAGCTGGGCGAGAAAATCGATTATCTTGCTGGCAATGCGACGAATGACCTTGATCTTTGAGAGGTACTGCTCGACCCTTGGGGTCGAGTCGTTCTCGACATCGTCCAGGTGCATCACCTCATTCTTGATGTAAAAGTCCAGTTCCCGACGCAGGAATGGGCCGAGGTCTTTGTGGATGAAGTAATCGAAGGTGTTGCGGCCTACGTAACGAGTGAGATGTGCCTTGAGGCGTGAATAGTCGGCACGCTGGCCATCGGCTTTGATGTGCGGCTTGCCCAGCTCCGCGATCCATGTAGTGAACGTCTTTTCGGTGACAGCCAAGAGGCGGCTTTCAACAATCTCGGCCAATTCCTTTTGAACAGGCGGTTTTGTTTTGTGTTCCCGGACATCCTCAGGCCAGTCGGAAAGCGTTGCAGGTCGGTACTCGAAGTGTATGACAAGTTCCTTACTCTGTTCGCCCTGCTCCTCGCGGATAAAATCGTGACTCGCCAAGATGAAAGCACGGTCTTTACCGTTTGGCGGCTTGATGTTGCCATGTTCTCCCTCCGCCGCGTCAGCTAAGCGGAAATGCACGCGCATCGGGTTAGTGTCGCTGTGAGGACGGAGACGGAAGGCATAATCGCGGAGGTATTCGCTCGTTTTGATGTAATACTGGTCGGCGTTGGCCCAGTGAAGTTTGACTTCCTCACCCTCATAGGGAATGGCGTAGACACCAGGCTTATAGACGCGTTTGGAAAGGAAATCGCCTTCGGAGTAATAACGGCGAAAGAAACCGAAGAGATGATCGTAGACCTCGGCTTCCAAGGCCGCGATGTCTACTGCGTCTGTCATCAGCTTGGCGCGGAGCTCTTTGACCTTCTGCGTCGCTTCCGGGTCCACGCCCAGCCCCCGAGCCGCCTCGATGGCTTTGGCCAGTTCTTTCTCCACTTCGGCTTTGTCGGCGGTCTTGTATTGGCTGAATTCCTGCTTAACCTGCGGCAACAGGTCGCGGTCGAGGAATTGCGTTACTTCGCTAGCCTTGGCATGCATAATCCGATACAGGCCAAAATCGAGGTCCGGCTGATCGAGCTGGAACAGCTGTTTCAGCAGCGCCTTCAGTTTCTCGTATTTCTGGCTCATCAATCGCCTCGTCGTTTGTTTTCGTTTGTCCTGGGTGTTACTCGACCGTCCAGCGGATGGTGAATAATTGCTCCGATTCGGTCTTTTGCGCAAGCCGCTTTTCGAGCGAATCGACCAAGGTGTCGCGTTTCCCGATGATCTCATCCTCTACTTTGAATATCTCCTGCCGCTGCCGGCGTTTTACCTTTTCCAGCTTCTGAATCTCCTCCTGTATTCGATGCTGGTCGGCAAGCGTCGTTGCTTGCCGCGCTTCGCGCTGCAAAGCCTTGATCTTCTCTTTGGTATCGCGTAGCGCCTTTTCGGCGGCGAGGACCATGTCATCTGCCCAGCGTTCAAGCTTTTCGCGGGCCTGCTGGAAATGGCGGTTGTTCGTTTCGAGCGACCGGCTCACGGTCGCCTGCGAATGGCGCAGGCCCTCCGCGCCCAAACGTGCCGCGATTGTCTCCGGCACTTTGACCTGCCCGTCGATGCGGCCTGAGCAACCGAATACCTTCTCAATTGTTTCTTGATCGAGGGACTGCCCGTCGTCATCTAGGCCGGAGAAGAGCAGGTATTCCTCTCGCTCGTAAGAATCAATAACCTGCCGCGTCAGGGTCAGGTAACCACTTTTGCCGCGCAGGGATTCGACCACGTGCAATCGGGTTGGATGGTGGCTTACGTCAAAAACAATCCGGGCGGCTGGTGTGTCCAGTGCCTTGGCGTGGTCTACGACATATTCCCCCAGGGGATGCGAAAGCCGGTAGAGGAACACGCTACGCTCGTCGCCATCATGATCGGCCTTCGGCTGAGTCTTGGAAATCAAGTGGTATCGACCTGGGGAAATGCTTTGACGCGGCGGCCGGTCGAGATCGAATGATAACATTTCGTCGTCAAACCGAGCTTGGTCGGCTAGAACGTATCGGGTAACCAGCCAGAATCGTTTGCTGACGCGGTCCAGTTGCGCCTTCGCGTCCGCCAGCTGGAGTCGCAAGCGTTGGTGAACATCCTCGTCGAAATGCTCAAACAGCGTGCGACGCGTATCGTCGAGCCGAGTGCGGATTTGCTCGTCCATTTCGGCTTGTAGCTTGCGAAAGGCGGCGTCGATTTCATCCGGTGTCCGGCATTCCTGGTAAATGGCGAAAATGCGTTTTTCAAAATCAACACCTGATTCAATGGACCCAAGTACCTCATCGGAAGCGCCAAACACGCCATCAAACAGCTTGAACTTCTCACCCAACAGCTCCAGCACCCGCTGATCCGCTGCATTCCGTTCATTCAAAAAGTTGATCACGACGACATCGTGTTTCTGGCCGTAGCGATGGCATCGGCCGATGCGCTGCTCGATGCGCTGGGGATTCCAGGGTAGGTCGTAGTTGACTACAAGGGAACAAAACTGAAGGTTGACGCCCTCGGCAGCCGCCTCGGTGGCAAGCATAATGGTAGCGTTGTCGCGGAAATGCTCGATGAGCGCAGTCCGAACATCTACCGCCCGCGATCCTGACGCACGCCCGGTATCGTGGTTTGCTGCCGCCCACCGTTCGTAAATGGCGGTTGCTTCCGGTCCGCTGTTGGTCCCATTGAAGATCACGACCTGACCCGGATAGCCGTTGGATTCAAGGAAAGCCTTCAGATGCTCCTGCGTGCGCCGCGATTCCGTGAAGATCACTGCCTTGCGCGCGGCACCAATTACTGCAAGCTTGTCGAAGCCGATCTCCAGTGCCTTTAGCAGCGTCCGCGTCTTCGTATCGATTCCGATGCCGTGCGCCCAAGTTGCCAAACGCTTAAGTATGTCTATTTCCTCTTGTAGTTTTTTGCGGTCAATTGAGCTCGCGTTCGGTTCGGGGTTATCGGCAGCGTCGTCTTCTCCGAGAATCTCGTCTAGGAGGTCGTCTTCGATTTCTTCTCCTTCAATCAAATGTTCGGCAAACTCTGGATCGCTTTGGGCCTGTTCATCGCGTAATGCCTCCAATCGCTCTCGCAACGTGTTGAGTGTGGCAGCGATGGCCTGTGAGGATGAGGCAAGAAGCTTACGAAGAATCAACGCAGTCAGGTGACGCTGCCGCTGCGGGAGGGCATAGCTGTTCTCTCGCTGGAGGAAGGCGGAAACGGCTTCGTACAACGCGTGCTCGTCATCTGTTGGCTTGAATGGCCGCGTGATTGGCCGGCGTTCAGTGTAGCGGATGTATTCCGTTACCTGATTGCGTAGCGTTCGTTTACAGAAAGTCGATAACCGTTGACGAAGGGCATCCAAGCTGCTGCCTGCTCCGGCGTATTGGGACCGGAAAGCATTGATGTCGCCAAAAAGATGTTCGTCGATCAAGGTAGAAAGGCCGTAGAGTTCGATCAGCGAGTTTTGTAGCGGGGTCGCGGTCAGGAGAAGCTTGCGGCAGTCTTCCGTCGCCCAGCGAATTCCCTGACCAACCTTGTTGCTGGGGCGGTACGCATTGCGCAGCTTATGGGCCTCGTCGATCACCACCAAATCCCAACCGATTGCTTTGAGTTCCTCGCGAAGACGGTTGGCGTAGTGGAATGAAATCACCAGGACGGCCCTCTCTGCGAGTGGCGAACGGCCCTCGTGCTGGGCTTCCCGGTATGCCTTTGCGTCCAGAACCACTGCGGGCAGGTTGAACTTCTCTGACAATTCCAGTGCCCATTGCTTCCGGATGGACGCCGGGCAAAGTACCAGGAGCCGGCGTTTGCGCTCGGCCCAAAACTGGCAAAGGACGATTCCTGCCTCGATGGTTTTTCCCAGGCCGACTTCATCAGCCAGAATCACCCCTTTGGAAAGCGGCGACTGCAAGGCAAAAAGCGCCGCCTCAATCTGGTGCGGATTCAGATCGACAGCTGCGTCAAAAAGCGACATGGAAAGGCGATCAAGCCCGGCAGAACCGCGTCGGGTGAGGTCGTGAGCGAAGTATTTCGCCTGGTGAGGAGTGAGCGCCATTGCCGGCTATGCCCATGTTTATGAAACAGTTTACAGGTGGCATCATACCCGCTAGCCGTCGATTGGCAATCGGTTTCGAGTGGGAGTGTCTGGCTTTCGGAAAAACCGGAACAACAGAAATGAGGGAAGGAAGGCGGGGGCCTGGGGGCGGAAAACTGGGGCCTCTGGTTTCCGCCCCCGGATTTGTCTGGCGGTCGGTAGCTTTACCCGGCTTCGCCTGGCGTTACGGCAAGCTCGGCTCGCGGTCCTGCTGTTGCCGCTCCATCGCTATCCGTTCCTGAAACGTCATCGGCTGTCTGCCAGATGAAATCACCCCCACTGCCGGCGGCAGGGGAGCGGGCGGTTGCGGCGAAGCACCATGTTCAATGGCGTGGTCGGTCGCGGAGTTTGCTTCCTGACGCCTGCGGATACGGGCAGTGATCGGCTCCTCGGCCGCTGCCTGTTTCCGTTGGACGCGCTGCGGCGTGGCCTCGATGGTGTTGGCGGCCTTGAGTGCCTTAATCTTGTCGGCCAGTTCCGAGACAGTCGGTCCCTTTTCCTCACTGGATTCATGGGCTGCTGCCGACAGGCCAGCCTTGAGCTGGTCGCGCAGGTCGGTCAATTCCGACAGGTATTTTTCATGCGTGAACGGCTTGCCCAGGCGGTCGCGGTAATCCCGCAGCTGCGATTCGGCGATGGCCAGGTCCTGACGGACGCGCACAATGTCGGAGCAGTAGCCGGTTGCCAACCGCTCCAGGGCGTTGAGGACGGCACGCGGCCCTTGGTGATCCCGCGACAGCGTGGCCTGGCGGTTGATCGTACCTTCCAGATACACGTCAGTCGGAAATTGCGGATGCAGCACCAGACCGAAACGTAATGCCCGGTACATGCCCAGCGGCACGCGTGTTGTTTCGCGGACATTACGCGGCACGCGGTCGAGCTGGTCGGCCAGGATGGCGGGTGCATCCTCGCGTGACCAGGGGCGCTTGCCGATGGTGACCGGATCGCGGGCATGGGCCGTTGCGGTCGCTTCGTCGGTTGTCAGCTTGGACAAACGGTCGTTAAGGCTTTCGATAGTGCCCGGCAAATCGCGCACGCTACGGCGGGCGACGTATTGCTCGTCGAGGTGGTTCTTTTTCAGGAGATTGAGCCGTTGCAATTCGGCGTCGGCCTCGGCCAGCGTCAGGACGGCCGGGTTGCCTGAGGCAATGGCTTTGACTTCGGCATAGGAGAGTTCCTGGCCGCCGATGTCTTCGGCACGGCGGGCGGCGGTCTGGCCAGTCATGATCTGGCCGATGAAGCGGGCTTTGGTTTCCAGGGCCTGCCACATATACGCATCGAACGATCCCTCAGTGACGTAGCGGTAAATGGCCACTTCCTTGTTTTCATTTCCCTGCCGTAGGATGCGTCCATCGCGTTGTTCGACTTCGGCCGGTTTCCAGGGTGCATCGAGATGATGCAGGGCAACCAGCCGCTTCTGGACATTGGTGCCGGTGCCCATCTTCTGCGTACTGCCGATCAGCACACGGACCGATCCTTGCCTTACTTTCTCGAAGAGTGCTTGTTTCTTGCCATCGGATTCAGCATCGCCTATGGCGGCGATCTGCTCGCGGGGGATGCCCTGGGCGACCAGCTTCTCGATGATCTCGCCATAGGGTGAGTAACCCCAGGATGTCGGATTGACGCCCATGTCGGCAAAGATCATCTGCGTGCCGCGTTTCGCGGCGGTTCCTTTCCAGATGGAAACGACATTTTCCACCAGCCGGTTGACTTTCGATTCCGGGAAGTCGGGGGCCGTAGGCGAAAGCATTCTGGCATCGGTGGCCAGCTTCCTACCATCGGTGGTGATGTTAAGCGCGTTATCGACACGCGGGTCCACCTTCTGCGACCGCAGCCGCTCGTAGCGTGCTACCAGTTCCTGTTGCAGCTCCCGCTGCTCCTCCGACATCGGGCAGGCAACGACGATGGGTTTGCCGCCTTGCAGCCGGGGACGCGGCAGATTCAGCATTTCGGCGGTCTGCACATCGGAAAAGGACCGGAACATCTGCTGTAGCTCCGGCAGATTGGTGAAGCGGGCAAAGCGGCTGCGGGGCCGCAAGCCCGCGCCATCGGGTGCAATCTCCATCGTGTCTATTACTTCACCGAAGGTGGCGGCCCATGCGTCGAAATGCTCGATGCCACGGCTGCGTAATCCTGCCGGGTCGAGGAAACGCTGCATCGTATACATCTCAACCATCGTGTTGGAAATCGGCGTGCCGGTAGCGAAAGTGACGCCGTGGCCTGCATGCTGCTCGTCGAGATAGCGGGCCTTCATGTACACGTCGAAGGCACGCTCGCTGCCGCCGGTCTGGATACCGGCGACGCGCTCCATCTTGGTCGGTGTTTCCAGGTTCTTGAAGTAGTGGGCCTCGTCGATGAAAATGTGATCGACGCCGAGTTCGTCGAATACCAGCCCGTCATCCTTCTTGCCCTCGGCCAGCAAATCCTTCAGCCGTTCGCACCTGGCGGCCTTCTGCTTCTCAATGGTCTTGATGAGATTGCGGTTGGCTCCCCGGTCGGCCGCGTGCTCGCGTAGCAACTGATCGTATTCGGCAATCTGCTCGGTGAGGAATTTCTCCTGGTAGTCACGCGACATGCCGATGCGTTCAAAGCTGCTATGCGTGACAATGATGCCATCCCAATCGCCGCTGGCGATCTTGGCCGTCAGCATCTTGCGGCGGTCGCGGTTCAAATCCTCCTTGCTGGCGACCAGTAGGCGGGCATTCGGGTAAAGTTGCATGAACTCGCGGGCGAATTGCTCCAGCAGGTGGTTGGGCACTACGTACATCGGTTTCTTGATTAAACCGGCCTGCTTCATCTTCATGCCGGTGGCAGCCATCGTGTAGGTTTTGCCGGCACCGACGACGTGCCCCAGCAGCGTGTTGCCGCTGCTCATGCCGCGCCAAACGGCATCGTCCTGGTGGGGCCGGAGCCGGATGGTCTGGTTCATGCCGGGAAAATCGAGATGCCCACCGTCGAACAGCCGGGGCCGCAAATTGTTGTAGGTGTCGTTGTACAGCCGCACGAGCCGCTCCGTGCGTTCGGGATCGGTGAACACCCAGGACTGGAACCGCTCCTTGATGAGCTTTTGCTTTTCGCGGGCGGCCATCGTCGCTTCCTGATTGACGACGCGCTCTTCGCGGTCGCCATTCTGGATGGTGTCGTAAATCGTCGGTGACTTCATGTTGAGGGCCAGGTCCAGCAGCCAGGTGCCGTTGGCGCGTGCCGTGCCGCACTCGGATGTTGCGGCGACGGAGGCTTTCGCGGCGTAGCCGGCGTCAAGGCTCCAAACGGCATCTTTCTTCAAATGGGCAACCGGAACCGAAGATGGATCGACATGGAATAACTCGGCCGCGAATGCCTGGATGTCGCTTTCCGGTATCCAGGGCGCACCGAGATTGGCGTCGATGTCGCCGGGCAATACGTCCTCCGGCTGTACTTCACGCAAGGCGTTGACATTGCGGAGATATTGCGGGCCGGCGCGTTCGGCGGCGGCGAGCTTGGACCGCACATTGCCGGAGAGATAGACGTCGGCGGTCTGCCAGGTCTTGCTTTCCGGGTCAGGGAAGATCAGATCGCCCAACTCGGCGACAATCTGTGCCTTCGGCTTGCCGTAGAGGGTGCCAATGAATGGCAGATCGACCCCGCCACGCTGGTTGAGGGAAACCAGCAACCCTTCCTCGGCGCTGCGTACCTGTGTGATGGGCGGCGTCTTACCGACCACATCCCTCGTCATGATGCCATTGCGGTGAAATCATTCACGAAACAATAGCGGTTCATGACGAGGCGCCGGACGGTTCCGCACCGAAGATCATGGTGGCTGCCTCCGGTGCCGATGTCATCAGGCGGACCAGAGACCAGGTTCAGGAGTGGTGCTTACGCGAGCGCGGTAATCTACCTTGGAATAAAGTGGCCGTTCTAACGCCGACGGAACCCGGCAAGGAATGGCCCAAAAGCTTCGGAAACATCCCGCTCACCGATAGCTTCGACCAGTGGCGAGCTGACAAGGGCGTGCTGCTGTCAACCTGCCGACGCTTCAAGGGCCTTGAAGCCGACGCTCTGATTCTGGCAGGTATACCGAAACCCGACACGAAGAAATACTTCACAAACGCCGACTACTACGTCGCCGCATCGCGCGGCAAGCACTTGTTGACCATCATCGCAACGGAACCGCTGTGACTTAACAAATGGTATGACTCCAATGGCATCTGTTGGCTGGATTGACTTCTCCTCTGAGCATCGCGACAAAGTTCGCACAGTTCTCGACCTGCTCAAGAAGCAGGGCGTCGTGGACGAATTAGGGATTGGTATCGTCCGCGACTCGTTTGCCGACCGGCTCTTCCCCGGTGTATCCACAATTCAAACCCGAGCAAAATACTTCACGCTTACGGCGTTACTGATCCAGGAATACGACCAACAACCAGAGCACAAGAAAGCCAAGGTCACATTGGAGGAGTACCTCGCCGAATGGGAGAAGTGGTGTCGGATCGAGCTTGCAAGACGATATGGCGACCAGGGAGAGGGACTCGGGATCATCGGTATTACATTCGGCGAAAGGAAGGACCGCGATGTCCAGCGCCCGCCATCGTCCGTGTATTGGAATGGGCTCCGGACCTTTGGCATGATCCGTACACGATTGTCGCTGCACGAGTTCAGTAGGGCAATCAGTGGCAGGCGTTCGTTAAGGGCGATCCTGGAGGAGACAGGCAACCAGAAGGGAGATGATCCAGATGCGGATACTGCCCAGTTGCCTCGTGTTCGGGTCCCTTCCGTTGACGACGATTACTGGGAGAACCTCTCCATCACCTTGACCGCCGCCGAGGCGGAATTCCTCCACCAGCAGATCACGGCCACGGTGTCAGATAGTCTGCTTGGGCAGATTCTTCTCGACGAGGTGGCAATTGAACAGGTTCTTAAACTCAACGAAGGCGCGACATTCTCGGAATTCGCTGACCTTCCATTTCGTTCGGCGATGCTTTTCTACCGTCCGGATGCTGATATACAAGCGCTTGGCGATTTCCGCGCTGGTTCGACCTTCGCCGACCATTTCCAGGATCACCCGGGTTCCCTTCGTCTTCTCGGATTCAATCATGATCCTGCCGCCCAATGCTATTACCCGCTCGCGAATGCCGAGGATGGTGCGCCTTTCGCCGCATCGAAACCACAACCGTCGTCGTCGGTCACAATCCTGAGCGTCCCATCCAGCCAGTGAACGGCAACGTCCCGGGCCGTCGAATGAATCACGCCCTCCCTACCCCGACAACATCCAGTGGGTGAGCTGCCTCGTGTACCTGTTGCCGTATTTGGAGCAGCAGAACATCTACCGCCAGCTCCAAGTCAATCTGAATGTGAACCATTCTGGGCCCAATTGGTGGATGAATCAAGCCAACTGGACGATGGCGCAGACGCGCATCAAGTTATTCTTATGCCCCTCCGACGATCCCTACCGGTCTACTGAGGGCACGAGTATCGCCAGACACGCCGCGCACGTGCCCGGGCTTCGAACCGATGAACAGATGGCTGACCTGGAGGACCAAGTGCGTGCCCGGATCGAGAAACAAATCCCGGCCGTTGTTGATGCCGACGACGGTGCCGAACAGGAATTGGAAGAAGCCAAAATAGAGATCGAAACCTTGTAGCAAGAAGGCCAGAGCGAAGCAGCCAGTCGCCCAACGCGAGGGAATGTTTGGATTCCTCGTAGCCCCAATTCGCGTGGAACCAGGCCCAGCCCTTGTTGGAACGGAACATGGGCAATGCCTTGGCAATGGATGGCGTTGGTGGCCGCCTGGCTCGTGCGCTGGTCCTGGATTGCCTGCGCCATGCTCAACGCCCCGAGTGGAAACAGCGGCCCAGGCTATTGGCAAGCGCTTCCGGCCTGCCGTGGCCGCGTTTCACTTCGATCAAGAACGGGCGTTGTGGAAGCTGCACGAGGAATTGGCGACCAAGACCTACCGACCGGGAGCCTACCGTAGCTTCTTCATTTACGA
>Ga0306920_100004301_pt1 | contig 18268 bp, 17 predicted proteins | sample flu12Cox44000170_FD_204666 | JGI IMG/M metagenome (GOLD analysis project Ga0306920, IMG submission 204666) | Lab enrichment of tropical soil microbial communities from Luquillo Experimental Forest, Puerto Rico - flux4day.12C.oxic.44.000.170 (v2)... | ecosystem: Environmental > Terrestrial >... | reverse complement strand
CGCGTGCCTTCACACGTCCGAGTGCTGTCACAACCAATACGGGCGGTGCCTGGCAGCTGGCGATCAGCCGATGCTTTCCGGGTACGCGTTTGCCTTCGTATGTATCAGCAGGGTTGCGGTCTATGCCCGTGTCGCTGTTTTCTGCCATCACCGCAGTCACGGCTTTCCTGTGGACCATGCTGGTCTTTGCACTGATTCATCTGGCTCCCGTGCGAACCCAGCGAGCCACGCGGCAGCTTCCCATCGCCGTGCTTCTGGGCATGACCGTTTTCGCCGCGCTGTACGCGTGGCGCATCTGGGGAACTGCAATTCGAGCGCAGTTCCGGAAGAGTTTCGATCGGTTCACGAAATGGGAGTTCTGGCCGGCCTGGATTTTCTACCCACCCGTGGCCGCCTATTGTTTCTGGCTCGGCATGCGTTACCGGTCTTTCGGTCTGCCCGCCATCGCCAATCTCAACCAGAAGAATGGTGGAATTATCGGGGAATCGAAAATCGGGATTCTGCAGGAACTCGTGCAATCTGCGCCGGAAAGCACGGCCGACGCCTATCTCGTCCCGGAAGGCCCACTCGAGGATCGCATCGCCCGAATCAACCAACTCTGCGCTCGTCATGGCATCGGCACACCTTTCGTCTTGAAACCCAACACGGCTCAGCGGGGGGCAGCATTCAAGAAGATTCAGAATGACCGTGAAATCGAGAAATATCTTTCGCGGGTTACGGTTCCGCTGGTTCTGCAGCGCTATGTGGCCGCACCCAAGGAAGCGGGCATTTTTTACTACCGATTCCCAGGGGAATCGAGGGGACACTTTCTCGGTATCACCCGAAAGGAGTTCCCGTACATCACGGGCGATGGCGTGCATACGATTCGTGAGCTGATCGAAGTAGACGAGCGAGCCAGGCTGATTGCCAGTACATACTTACAGCGGTTCGGTGCGCAGGCGGAACGCGTGCCGCAGGCTGGAGAACGCGTCCGGTTGGTGGAAGCCGGCAACCACTGCCAGGGATGCGAGTTCCGCGATGGCTCTGACCTCTGCACTACGGAGCTGCTCGACGCTTTCGACGCTATCAGCCAGGGCCTAGACGGGTTCTATGTAGGCCGCTTCGATGTGCGGTACTCCGACGATAACGACCTGCGTGAGGGCAAGCACTTCCAAATCATCGAACTAAATGGCGCGGCTTCTGAGGCGACCCACATTTATGATTCGCGCAATTCGTTGTGGTCCGCGTACCGCACGCTGTTTCGCCAGTGGCGCATTATCTATGCCATCGGCGCTGCAAATCGGCGGAAAGGTTTCCGCCCGCCCTCGCCCTACGCCGTTTGGCGTGACTGGAGGGAGTTCACCGCCCAAGCCTGTGAATTCCCCTTGGCGGATTGAACAATGTGTACCCTGTCGTTTATACCGCGGAGAGAAGGCTACGCCGTCGGCATGAACCGTGATGAGCTACGTTTGCGGCCGCGGGCGTTGTTCCCTCGGATTTATGAACGCGACCGGATTCTCGCAGCGTACCCGTCCGAGTTGGAAGGCGGAACGTGGATTGCCGTGAACTGCTCTGGGCTGCTCTTGGCACTGCTGAATTGGAATTTGGACAATTCGCACACCGCCACACGAAAACAAAGGTCGCGCGGCGAATTGATTCCAGAACTCATCTTCCAAGAAAGTCTCGCGTCCGTTGAAACTCTGATGCGCCGACGCCACCTCGGAGGCCTATTGCCGTTCCGTCTTGTGGGGATCGATGCGGAAGCGAGAGCGATACGAGAATGGCGCTGGGACGGTGCAAAGGTTGTTGTGTTCGGATTCCCCTGGAATCGCAAACACTGGTTTTCGTCAAGCCTCTCGGACACAACGGCTGCAGAACAGCGTGGCGCTTCGTGCGCGGCTGTCTCTCTCTCAGGAAATCCCGAGGATTCCGGTTGGCTGCGTGACTTGCACGGGTCGCACCGGCCGGCCGCCGGTGCCTATTCTCTTTGCGTCCACCGGCCCGACGCAGCAACCGTGAGCTACACCGAAGTTCTTTATGACACGCATCGCATCTCGATGAGTTACATTGACGGCTCACCGTGCGAGTCGATCGGCCTTCACCATGTATTGGAAATGCCGCGGAGTTTTGGGCGGCTGTCTTACGCGCGGTCTGCCGCTCCCGTGTTCTGAAACTTTTGAGCGCGTCGTGGTTCTAATACCTTGACCAGTTGAATGGAAAGGAATCCGCAGACGTATGAAAGACCGTGTTGTTTTTATTCCCGGAGCCAAAGGTGGCCTCGGCACAAACGTCACTCAGACGTTCTTGCATCAGGGTGCGACGGTTGTTGGCGCATCGCGCAGCATCGCAAAAGAGGACTTTCCTTCCGAACGGTTCACGCCGCTCTCCGTCGATTTCACACAAGCCGATGCCGTGCGGGCCGCCGTCGATTCCATCATCCAGAAATTCGGTAAGTTGGACGTGCTCGTGCATGTGCTTGGTGGTTTTGCCGGTGGACAAACCGTCGCGGAAACGGATGACGTGACCTGGTGGCAGATGCAGGATCTGAACTTGACCGCTGCTTTTTACGTCCTGCGGGCTGCGATTCCTCACCTGCGCAAGTCCGGAAACGGGAGAATCGTCGTAATCGGCAGTCTGGCCGCGACCGAACCCCATGCTGGTCTCGGAGCTTACGTCACGTTCAAGACAGCGCTTGCCATGTTGGTTCGCACCGTTTCGCTGGAAAACAAGGATGCAGGACTGACTGCGAACTTAATTCTTCCGGGCACGATGGACACGCCCGCGAACCGCAAAGCGATGCCCGGTTCCGACTTTTCGCAATGGCTGAATCCTCAAGAGGTCGCCGATCTCGCGGCGTGGCTAGCCAGCGAGCAGGCGGGACGTATCACCGACGCGGCGATCCCGATTGACAATCCCCATGCTTGAGCAGGTTGCCAATGTGCTGGTCCATGGGCTGTACCTCTACGGCGCGATCGGGTTCTTCTTCGCGATTCCGTTTGTCGTGAAGGGTGTGCAGCGCATCGATGAAGAGGCGGTCGGCGCTGGTTGGGGATTTCGCGTTCTGATCGTGCCAGGGTCTGTGGCGTTCTGGCCAATGCTGCTGAAGCGCTGGCTAGGTGGTCAGCGTACTCCACCCGAAGAGAGGAATCCGCACCAATGATTCAGCCTCTTCGAACCACGCATCGCGTCGTGTTCTTGTTTTTGCCGATCGTGCTGGCTGCGATTCTCGCCAGTGGATTGGCTTTACGCTATCAGTGGCCCGCCTCTCACACCTTGCCACCGGATGGCGTTCCCGCGTCCGAAACGACCGAGACCGTCGTTGGGGTCAATCTGAAACTGCGATGGCTCAGTCAAACGGTGCCGACGGAACGCAAGGTGCAATTGGTTCCCACGGCACCCGTCGTCAGTCCCGACCTGCTCGTCTATTGGTCCGAAGATTCAGCAGCAACGGCTCTGCCTTCGAGTGCGCGATTGCTTGGCTCCTATCACGCCTCTGGGATCTACACGCTCCCGCCAGGAGGGCGGAGTCAAGGATATCTGAGTCTGTACAGCCTGGCGCATCGCGAGGTCGTTGCCAGCATTCCAATAGGAGCGCGGCCATGAGCGTGCAGTACCAAGCCATCGGCTGGAACCGCCAGAAGCGCTTTTACGACGCCACGATCGCCGGCGGAGTCGCCCTGTATATCAGCTTGTTTGTTGGTTTGGGCGTAGCGCTATTCCCCTTCGTAACCGCAGAAACACTGCTGATTCGCGCCTTTGGCTCGGCGGCATTTCTTTTACTGAATGTAGTGCTTTGCGTCGGCCCGCTCTGTCGTTTGGACTCGCGGTTCTTACCGCTTCTCTACAACCGCCGCCACCTGGGTGTCACCACGTTCCTGCTTGGTTTGTTCCACGGAGCTTTCGGCATTTTTCAATTTCACGCGCTCGGAGACAAAGATCCGTTTTTGAGCTTGCTGACCTCCAATCGTCATTTCACGAACGTGCCGGATTTTCCGTTTCAACAGTTGGGCTTTGCCGCACTCGTGATTCTCTTTCTGATGGCGGCAACGAGCCACGACTTCTGGCTTCGCAATCTCACCCCGCCTGTTTGGAAGGCGTTGCACATGCTGGTCTATCTGGCATATGCGCTGCTCGTGGCCCACGTCACCTTGGGCCTCCTGCAATCGGAGACGAGCCCCGTTCTGGCCGGAACTGTCGCGCTGAGTGTGATCGTAGTTTCATCCCTGCATTTTGCAGCGGGTCGCAAGGAACGTCGCCTGGACCAACAAAAATTGAAAGCGAGAGCCGATGGCTTCGTCGATGCCGTCGCAATCGATCGTATACCGGAAAAATGCGCTGCGGTCGTTCCCCTGGGTGGAGAGCGGGTGGCCATTTTCAAATTCGACGGCAAAGTCTGCGCAATCTCGAACGTATGCCGGCACCAAAATGGTCCTCTGGGCGAAGGGCGAATCATCAACGGCTGCGTCACCTGCCCCTGGCACGGTTATCAGTATTCGCCGGAAACGGGAGCTTCGCCACCGCCCTTCACTGAGAAGGTCTCCACCTTTCGGACGAAAGTCGTGGATGGGCATGTTTGGATCGATCCCAGGCCGAACCCTCCGGGTACCCATACTGAGCCGTCGAGCATTCCGCACTCGGGGGTTTCATCATGAATGATTTCTACGTTGGCTACTTGCCAAAAGCTCCCGAGGCGCTTGCTCGGCGAACGAAGAGGACGGCCGCCATACTGCTGATGTTCGCCGTTGCAGCATCTGTCGTGTTTGTGACCTCGCAGCGCACCGTGAGCACGCCGGCAACATTCGAATTTGGTCAGGAACGTCCGTTCGAAGGTACTCTCGTGGCTTCGCCTTATCCCGCTTTGCTCGTGACACGCCTGAATTCCTCGGAGGACCAGCCACAATACTCGTACTATTCACTGGTTGCGCCCGGAAAACATGGGGCGGACGAAGCTGTAGCTAGGTACACGGGCAAGGCGGTCCGCTTGCGCGGGACCCTGATCTATCGCGAGGACCAGACCATGATCGAAGTGATCCCCGATTCGATCGTCACTGTGAGCGCAAACCCATCCGCTGCCCCGGTCTTCCACAACCTGGGCAGCTTTACGCTGACGGGCGAAATCGTCGATTCCAAGTGCAATTTCGGCGTGATGAACCCGGGGCGAGGCAAGGTCCATAAGGACTGTGCCGTGCGCTGCCTGAGCGGCGGGATTCCGCCCGCGTTCGTCACGAATGATTTCGAGGGCCGACCGGCTACCCTGCTCCTGACCGCAAGCGACGGCAAGCCGCTCCCAAAACAAGCCTTTCTGCCCTACGTGGCGCAACGGCTCCAGCTGCGCGGGCTGGTTCGGAAAACCGGCGACGAGCTCTTCTTCGAAGTCGGACCCTCCTCAATTTCGACGGCGCGGTAAGCAAGCGGCGAATATTCCTGCATCCTGGATATCCCGGCCGCATCCAATCCCCTCAAGCGGCCCGGAGTGTGGACTCCATGGACGACAAATACGCTATCAACGTGGCGAAGACGATCTATCGCGAAGCTCACGAGCAAGCCGACGTTGACAAGTTGCTTTCGGTCTTCGGGACCGATGGATTCACGGACATGTCCGAGGGCCAACCCAGCAAGTACGGACAGGAAGCCCGGACAGCCCTGCGCGATCGCATCACACAGCTATTTGTGGACTACACGGTGCGGCTCACCAACATCATCATCGACGTGGTGATTCAAGGCGATACCGCCAGAGACCATGGCTGGCATGAATGGGTCCTCACTCCCAAGGCGGGTGGGCCCGTGGTCCGCAGGCGGGACCGTTACTTCGAACTCTGGAACCGTGCGCCGGATGGCTCTTGGAGAATCTCACTTTTTTTGAACAATACCGATGTGCGCGAGCGGATTGGTCTCAGCGTGAGCCGCTGGTTCATGACCGAAGAACCGGTCAGCGTTTGAAATCTATTTGTCCTTGATCTTGTCGTACAGCCGGCGGCTGAAGCCGTCCGGCATCTCGTACTCCACACCATCAGCCACCAACTTTACGACATTGCGAGTCCCGTCCAGAATTGCGGTGCAATGTGCGCAGACTTTGAAATGAGCTTCCATCCGCGCACGGAGTTCCGGCTCGACATCGTCGTCGACAAAGTTGGAGATCTCCTTCCAGACCTCCAGGCAGCTGATCTCAATCACCCTCATTCGATACTCTTGGCCCCGAAAAGATTCAAATCCACCGTGCCCGCAACCCCTACCAAGCTCGAACCTTAGCATATTCCTGGCGTCCCGAGGACCAGTTCCCGTCGATCCCAGGTGCCAAAGCGTCCCGCATTTGGAGGCGTGCGCGCAGCAGCCGGGTCTTCACATTGCCGGCGCCTATGCCAAGCACCTGTGCCGTTTCCTCGATGGAGAGATGCTGGATGTCTCGTAACATCAAGACCTTGCGATACTTCTCCGGCAACGACGCCATTGCGCGCTGCAGTGTCTCCCGCAACTCTTTCCGTTCGAGAGCTTCGGAAGGGATCTCCCGCCAGTCGGCGAAGTCACGGGGGAAATAGTCTCCATCCTCCCCGTTTTCCGGTTCATCGATGGATTCATACAGGTGTTTGCGGGCCTTGCGAATCTTCAGACGAGCTTCATTAATGCAGATTTGAATGATCCACGTGCTGAATTTGCTTTCCCCGCGGAACCGACTGATGTTGGTGAAGGCTTTCAGAACGGCTTCTTGAGCAGCCTCTTCCGCATCCGCCTCGTTATTGAGCATGCCCATGGCTGCGGCAAAAAGGGCTCTTTCGCAGGGCTGGACAAGCCGATAGAAGGCGTCCTTGCATCCCGCCCCTGCTTGTTGCACAAGATCCGATTCGTGCGTTTCCAAAGATGGATTGAGCGCTTCCATCCTCTTGAATTCCCCCATCAACAGGCATGGCCAGCGGAGAGCCCACCTGCGTTTTATTCAATTCGGTTGGAACCACTGAAAGGGCCGTTCGTCCTGGTATCGGATGCAACGCCGCTAGAAAAGACGCGGCTATTTTCGCCCAAATTTTAATGCGCTCTTTGACACCTTTTGGGGAGTTCCGTATCCCATGGCACATGAACGGCACTCCGACGCTGACGACAAATCCTGCACCCCGGCAAGGGCTCCAATCAGCCGGTGGGCGCGAGGTAAGCCTGTGGCACCGTCCCGTGCTGGCGTTCGAAACCCACTGGCCCGAATACCTGATGGAGGCCGCCGAACTCGGATTGTTTATGGTGTCCGCTTGCTCCTTCACGGTGCTCCTGGAGCATCCCGCATCTACTGTTCGCCAGATGGTTCCGAGTCCGCTTCTGCGCATGGCGCTCGTCGGTATCGCGATGGGGCTCACCCTCCTCGGCCTGATTCACACCCCCTGGGGTAAGCGTTCCGGGGCGCACATGAATCCCGCGACAACATTGATGTTTTTTCGTCTCGGCAAAGTCGAAAACTGGGACGCAGCGTTCTATATGGCCTTTCAGTTTGTTGGTGGACTCGCCGGGGTTGTTCTGTCTTTCGTTGTCTTCGGTACTTTGTTAACGAACCCTAACGTCAATTTTGCGGCGACCCGGCCAGGAATTGCTGGCGTCCCTGCTGCATTCCTCGCCGAACTCATCATATCGTTCGTTCTTGCCCTGACGGTCCTAATCGTTTCGAACAACGCCCGGCTCTCTCAATTCACTCCGTATTTCGCGGCGACGCTCGTTGCAACCTATATCACGGTCGAGGCGCCATTCTCCGGCATGAGCATGAACCCTGCCAGAACGCTCGGCTCGGCACTGCCGGCGCACGCGTTTCATGCGCTTTGGATTTACTTCACGGCTCCGCCCTTAGGAATGCTTCTTGCGGCCGAGTTATATCTCCGCCTGCCATCCGCACAGGCCGTTTACTGCGCAAAATATCACCACAAAAACTCCATGCGGTGCATATTCCGCTGCCGCTATGCGCAGTTGCAACGCATTTGATTTGGCTTTGACCGAGACACAAGAACCTGGAGAAAGAACATGACTGGCACGGAACAACACTTCGACGTAATCATCATCGGCTCGGGCGCCGGAGGTGGCACACTCGCGCATTCGCTTGCGCCAACGGGAAAGAAAATCCTGATTCTCGAACGCGGCAGCTACGTTCGGCGTGAAAAAGCAAACTGGGATTCACGCGCGGTGAATGTGGAAGCAAGGTATCAAACCAAGGAACAGTGGCGCGACAAGAACGGCAATCCGCTACATCCCCACACCAACTATTACGTCGGCGGCAACACCAAATTCTATGGCGCGGCCCTGTTTCGCTTGCGCCGTGAGGATTTTGGCGAGATTCGCCATTTCGGGGGCATTTCTCCAGCCTGGCCTATTTCCTACGACGATCTCGAGCCCTATTACTTGCAAGCCGAGCGTTTGTATCACGTGCACGGCCAACGAGGGGAAGACCCCACGGAGGCTGCGGCGAGCGGGCCTTATCCGCATCCGCCGATCAGCCATGAACCGCGCATTCAACAGCTCAGTGAAGATTTCGCGCGACAAGGCTTGCGTCCCTTTCATACGCCCCTTGGACTGCAGATCGACGAAGCGAATCCTGTCGCTAGCAAGTGCATTCGTTGCGACACATGCGACGGCTATCCGTGCCTCGTCGACGCCAAGTCCGACGCGCAGGTAATTTGCGTCGATCCGGCGCTCCGCTTCCCCAACGTTTCTTTGATGACTGACTCCTACGTGGAGAAGCTCGAAACAAGCGCGTCCGGCCGGGAGGTCTCACGCGTCGTGGTCCGGCAAAACGGCCACACCATCGGTCTTTCGGCCGATGTGGTTGTCGTCTCCTGTGGTGCGATCAACTCGGCGGCGCTGCTTCTTCGTTCGGCGAACGACCAACATCCGCGGGGCCTTGCCAACAGCTCCGATTTGGTGGGCCGCCACTATATGGGCCATGTCAATTCCGTGATGCTTGCGCTCTCGAAGTGCCCGAATCCGACGCTGTACCACAAGACCCTGGCCGTAAACGATTTCTACTTGGCTTCGAAGGATTGGCAATACCCCATGGGTCATTTTTCGTTCGTCGCGAAGCTCGATGGTGTAGCGCTCTCGGCAGGCGCACCGGCGATCGCTCCGGGCTGGACACTCGATTTGATGGCCAAGCACTCGCTGAGCTTCTGGCTCACCTCTGAGGATTTGCCCGACCCGAACAACCGCGTCACGCTCGATCGCGAAGGCAATATCGTTTTGAGTTACACGCCCAATAACCAAGAAGCTCATGACCGCTTGGTCGCGAAGTTGAAGCAATTGCTGAATCAACAAACCGCCTGCGGTGTTCACGGACACGAATGTCACCAGGGTCTCTTCGCTCGCAACCTGTTCTTGGGCGATCAAATTCCCCTCGCTGGCGTCGCTCATCAGAACGGCACAATCCGTTTCGGCAAAGATCCGCGGACGTCCGCGCTGGATATTCAGTGCAAGGCCCACGATCTCGATAACCTCTATGTCGTGGACGGCAGCTTCTTCCCGTCGAGCGCCGCCGTCAACCCGGCGCTGACGATTATGGCGAACGCGTTGCGCGTGGGAGAGCACATGAAACAACGCTTCGGGAGATCGTCCCTGCAATCGACTGCATCAGCCTCACTTGCTGGAGCTACCCATGCGTCGTAGTTCGGCTCGCTTGCTGCTGGCGTTTGTCGTCTGCTTGGGTGCGATCACTGCCTGTTATCCGCAATCTGTCGCACTGACCCACCCTCAGGGCGCGTTCGTTCGGGCGGTGGGCCCGATTCAGATGACCGTCAGCGACATGGATCGTGCTGTCGATTTCTACTCGCGGGTGCTGGCATTTGAGAAAACTTCGGACACTGAAGTCTATGGCGAGGAAATCGAGCAGCTGTTCGGGGTCTTCGGGGCCCATGTTCGTCTGGTCCACATGCGCCTGGGCAACGAGTCCATTGAATTGGCCCAATTTCTCGCGCCGCGCGGCCGTCCCATTCCCGTGGACTCGCACAGCAACGACCTATGGTTTCAGCACATCGCCATCATCGTCAGCGACATGGACCAGGCCTACGCGACTCTTCGCCGAAACAAGGTCGAGCACGCGTCATCCGGCCCGCAGCTTCTGCCGAATTGGAATAAAAATGCCGGTGGAATTCGAGCCTTCTATTTCAAGGACCCGGACGATCATCCGCTGGAAATATTGCAGTTTCCGCCCGATAAAGGGAATCCCAAGTGGCACCAGCCTTCGGATCGACTGTTCCTCGGTATCGATCACACCGCGATCGTCGTGGCCGATACGGATTCCAGTCTGAAGTTCTACCGCGACCTGCTCGGATTCCGCGTCGTCGGCGAGAGTGAGAACTACGGCACGGAACAAGAACACCTGAACAACGTTTTCGGAGCGCATCTGCGCATTACTGCACTCCGGGTCGAAGCCGGTCCGGGAATCGAGTTACTTGAATATGTGAGCCCGCGCGATGGTCGGCCCTTCCCCGCGGACGAGCACGCCAATGATCTCGTCCATCGGGCCACGATCGTTTTCACCGATGACCCCGACGACGCCGCTAAAGAATTGCTCGCGACCAAAGCAAAGTTTGTATCTTCGGGGGTCGTTTCGACTCATATGAGCAACCTGGAATTCCGCAAGGCATTTCAGCTGCGCGATCCCGATGGTCACCCCATCGAAGTGGCCGCGCAATAGCCCCGGGGTTGGACAGAGAACTATGAACGCCGAAGAGAAAAGATTACAGGAATCGCGCGATCGCCTCGTGCACTGGAAACGCTGGGGACCGTATCTCTCCGAGCGGCAGTGGGGCACGGTGCGAGAGGATTACAGCCCTGGCGGCACCGCCTGGGACTATTTCCCGCACGATCATGCCCGCACTCGCGCCTACCGGTGGGGCGAGGACGGAATCGCAGGAATCTCAGACCGCCACCAGTTAATCTGCTTCGCCCTTGCTTTGTGGAATGGGAACGATCCGATCTTGAAGGAACGGCTGTTTGGTCTGACGGGCAACGAAGGAAATCACGGCGAGGATGTAAAGGAGTATTACTTCTACCTTGACTCGACACCGACGCACTCGTACATGAAGGCTCTGTACAAGTATCCGCAACAAGAATTCCCTTATAGGGCGTTGGTCGAAGAGAATCGTCGCCGCACGCGAGGAGATTTCGAATACGAATTGCTAGATACCGGTGCCTTCAACGAGAACCGCTACTTCGATGTGCTTGCGGAATACGCCAAAGCCAACTCCGAAGACATTCTCGTCAAGATTACAGTGACGAATCGTGGGCCAGTCGAAGCGATGCTCTCGCTGCTTCCCACAATTTGGTTCCGCAACACCTGGTCCTGGGGCAACGACCCCTATCGCCCTTCATTGAACGCTCTCGGGAGCCTCGCCATTCCCAGAGAATATGGCATACCCGGCGCAGCCGTGATCGAAATCAATCACCGGACCCATGGCAAGCGTTGGCTGCTGTGCGAAGGCGAACCGGAGCTGCTATTCACCGAAAACGACACAAACACGCAGCGTCTCTTCGGATCGCCGAATTCATCTCTGTTCGTTAAAGACGGCATCAACGACTATGTCGTGAACGAGAAGTGCGACTCCGTGAACCCTGCGAAGGTTGGCACCAAAGCCGCGGCTCACTACCGGGTCCGGGTTGCACCTGGTGCGTCGATAACCGTGCGTCTTCGCCTGACCGACAAGGAGCCCAAAGTGGTTCGCATGTCGGCACCGCGGCTTGTATTAGCAGAGTCGCCCAAGACCGAATTGCTTGGACAGTCCTTCGAATCGATCTTCGCGTCGCGACTCAGAGAAGCCGAAGAATTCTATGCACAGCGCGTCCCAAAGGGGCTGTCGGAAGACGCCCGGAACGTACAGCGCCAGGCCTTTGCCGGTCTGCTTTGGTCAAAACAGTTCTATCACTTCGATGTCCGCACTTGGTTGGATGGCGACCCCGCTGGCCCGCCTCCACCCAAAAGCCGGAAGAGAGGCCGCAATCGCGAATGGTCGACTCTCTACAATGCCGACATTATTTCGATGCCGGACAAATGGGAATATCCCTGGTACGCCGCGTGGGACCTAGCCTTCCACTGCATTCCGCTGGCACAGGTGGATCCGGATTTCGCGAAAGAGCAGCTCACACTTCTTCTCCGTGAATGGTTTATGCATCCGAATGGACAGCTGCCCGCCTATGAGTGGGCTTTCGGCGATGTGAACCCACCGGTGCACGCTTGGGCTGCCTGGCGCGTGTACAAAATCGAAAAACGCATCCGTGGGAAAGCCGATCGCAATTTCCTCGAGTGCATCTTTCACAAGCTCTTGCTGAACTTCACCTGGTGGGTGAATCGCAAAGACGCCGAGGGCATGAACATCTTCCAGGGCGGTTTCCTTGGTCTCGACAACATCGGCGTATTCGACCGCTCAGCCCCCCTGCCGACCGGAGGGCACCTCGAACAGTCTGATGGCACGAGTTGGATGGGCATGTACTGCCTGAATATGCTGGCGATCGCGCTCGAACTCGCGCGAGAGAATCCCGCATACGAAAGCGTCGCCAGCAAGTTCTTCGAGCACTTCGTCCACATTGCGCACGCTATGAACGACCGAGGAGGTGAAGGGATCGAGCTCTGGGATAAGGAGGATGGGTTCTATTACGATGTGCTCCATCTGCCAAACGGAGACCGGCACTATCTGAAGGTGCGCTCACTCGTTGGACTCATTCCCTTGTTGGCCGTCGAAACGCTCGAACAAGACATCGTCGACCGGCTTCCCGGATTCAAACGGCGAATGCAATGGTTCATCGACAACCATCCCGACGTCCCAGAGCATATCGACACGGTCGAGCAAAAAGGCAAGGGGCTACGCCGTCTGCTCTCGCTCGTCAATCGTGGCCAACTCGAAAGCATCGCGCGTTATTTGCTCAACGAGTCGGAATTTCTCTCAGCCTACGGCATCCGGGCCATCTCGAAGTTCCATAAAGACAACCCTTACGTCTTCCGTACGAATGGGACGGAACACCGGGTGGACTACGAGCCGGCGGAATCCAGCACTGGTCTCTTTGGCGGAAACTCCAACTGGCGCGGTCCCGTATGGTTTCCGATCAATTTCCTGCTGATCGAGGCCCTACAGAAATTTCACTACTTTTACGGTGACAGTTTAACGGTAGAACTGCCAACTGGTTCGGGCGAACGTGCCTCGCTATGGCAGGCCGCCGCGGAGATTTCGCGCAGGCTGACGAAAATCTTTCTCCGTTCATCCGATGGGACTCGCCCTGTGTATGGTGGGCTGGAAAGATTTCAGCAAGACCCGCACTGGCGCGACCTGATTTACTTCCACGAATACTTTCACGGCGACAATGGGGCCGGAATCGGTGCCAGCCATCAGACAGGATGGACCGGCCTTGTTTCCAAGCTGATTGAGCAGAGCGGCGAAGGAATGTAGGCAACGGACTTCAGTAAGGACAATTCAAGGAGAGCGAGATGCAAGCAGCAACAGCAGAAAGCAAGAACGCTATGGTCGAGGGACGCCGGCTGGTGAAAGCCGTCGCGGTGATCCCCGGGAAGCCGAATACGATTCATCTGCGCGAAGTTCCCAAGCCCGCCGTTTCCGACGTGCCGAACGGTCGCGGCGTGTTGGTGAAGGTCCTGCGCGTGGGCGTGGACGGGACCGACAAGGAAATCAATGCCGCTGAATATGGAGCTGCTCCAGCCGGAGACGATTACCTGATCGTCGGGCACGAAAGCTTCGGTATCGTCGAAGAAGTGGGCACAAAGGTCACCGAGTTCAAGCCCGGAGACTATGTGTCACTGACCGTTCGCCGGCCCGGCTCGAGCCTCTACGATGCCATCGGTACCTACGACATGACGACGGACGATACCTATTTCGAGCGTGGTATCAATCTTCGCCACGGTTTTCTGACGGAATATGTCGTCGACGAACCGGAGTACATCATTCGGGTTCCGGAAAACATGAAGGAGGTCGGCGTCCTGATGGAGCCGATGAGCGTCGCGCAAAAGGCCATCGAACAGGCGTACCGCATTCAGCAGCGCCTCCGCGTGTGGCAACCAAAACGCGCCGCCGTGATGGGTTCGGGCACGCTGGGCCTGCTTGCGACGTTGGTGCTGCGCCTGCGCGGCCTGGATGTCACCACCTTCGGCAACACGATGCCGCCGACGCTCAACAGCAGTTTGATCGAGGAGTTAGGCGCGCGATACATCAGCACAAAACAAACATCACTCACGGATGCGTCTGCCAAGTATGGCCCCTTCGATTTGATCCTCGAAGGCACGGGCTATTCACCGCTCGTCTTCGAATCAATGAATGTTTTGGCGAAGAATGGCGTTCTCGCCATGGTGAGCGTTACCGGCGGTACTCGGCAACTCGAAATTCCTGCCGACAAAATCAATCTCGGGTTCGTTCTCGGCAACAAGGTTGCGTTCGGGAGCGTCAACGCCAACCGCGAATACTTCGAATCCGGCGTGAAGGATCTTTCTACAGCGGAACTGCAATATCCCGGCTGGCTCAAGAAACTCCTGACCCATGAGGTCCGAGGCTTGGCTAACTATCAGGAAATGATTCGCCTACTAACCGAAACCAAAGGCGCCATCAAAGTCTACTGCAACGTTGCCTCAATTTGAGGTCGTTATTGACCACCGCCACGACGCAGGCCGCAAGCCAAAAGATGCGACAGGAGATCAAAGTGCGGGAGTGCCTGTAACGGTGACAGAGCCGGGGTTGTTCACGATTACTTTGGCCGTTTTGGGCGTGACGAGTTTAGGCTTGGCAGGCTGTTCCATTTCTTCCTTTTTGTTCATCTCCGCAATCAGAACTTCCTTCTCTATCGAACTAACGTATGACCAAATGCTCTCTGACTCTTCGTCGTGGCCCAGTAGATTTCGGACCGTTGGGACATCATAACCGTATCCACCCAGCCATTTAGGACGCAACCATTCAGTCGCACGTGTCGCCCTGAACGTCTTTAGATCGAAGCCGCCCATTCCTGCCCTCTTTGCGATTACCTGAATCTTGTCCCACAGATGTGTGTCTGGACGGCCCGTGCTGGTGCAGAAAACTAGCCGGGACTTCGGATGCGCCGAATCGTTCATGTGCGCTACGATCCCCTCCATTAGCTCCTTTGAGATTGGGACTTCTCGCTCCGAATTCGCCTTTGCCTTGAACTTGTAAAGGAGATTTCCGTTCTCATCGTAACGGTTCTTGGATTGCACGCGGAGCATCTGGCGGTCCCTAAGTACGTCATCTTTTTCCAGATATACCAACTCCTTCTTGCGAAATGCAGGCTCATACAGCGCCCTGAAACGTAGCTCCTCGTAAGGAGCGCAATTATCGAAGAACGATTCCTTTTGCGCCTTCGAGTAAATCTTCACGGAGCCGATCCGCCTGATCTTTCCCAGTTCGGATTTCTTGATCGGCCCCTTCCCATCGGGAAGGCCGAGGGTGATTCTGACCAGTTGGTTCACGTGTGATGCCTTCCGATCTGCGGTGCGCTTGTCGTTGCCGGGGTTCTTCAGAAACCTGTGCTCGTTGCCGTGCTTCATGAGCCAATTCCGGAACTCCATCAGATGATCATGGTCGATTTCATCCACGAAGTGCCGACTTGTCCATTTCTCAAATTGCCGGAGTGCCTGCCTGTGCGACTTCAGTGTGTCCCGCTCAAACGTGACCTCGATGCTGTGCAGCCGCCTCTCGATGGCGTCCGCAATCGTGATTCGTTCAGCCTTCTTTTTTAGAGGGTCAGGTCGTTCAAAGCCATCAGCGGCGTCTTCGAGGTGCCGCTCTTTCGCCCTTGCAGCCTTTACCGCAGCCTCGAAATTCCCCTTGACCCTTTGCTCGCGCTTCTTGCCTTCGGTCCAGACCAAATAGAATTTGCCTTTTCGATCTGCTTCCGACGGCATCAGCTTCTCGTCCCTCGGTCGGAGATTTCGACTCCAACGCCAGCGCCCTTTGGGGTCTTTGATTCGTTCTCGAATACTTACGGTCGTGTTAGCCATACCCTGTACCAATACCCACTTTCAGGGCAAAGCCTCGATTCTTTGGGACAAATTTGGGACACGCCCGAGGAAGGCTATCAACCGTGCTCGAATGAATCAGTTAGGAAGGGTTGGTAGCGATACCGGGATTCGAACCCGGGTTTCCGCCGTGAGAGGGCGGCGTCCTGGACCCCTAGACGATATCGCCGTTGGTTTGCGCGGCCGTTTCCATTGCGCTCGATACATAAATTTTCTCATGCCCCCACTTGACGTGCAAGCAAGCTCATTGGTTTACCTCAGCTCTCACGCGCTAGCCGCTCAGCGGGAGTCGATCCTCGTGCCGCCCGAATTCGCCCTTCAACCATTCGTCCGATCGTCCGCTCAGCGCCGCCGGCCGGTCCCTACCCCTGCCTTTTGTTCCGAACTGAAATGCCATACCTATGCCCGCTCCGCGGCGGCTAGTTGTACACACAGCGCAACCCCCTCAGCCGCCTGACCCACTTCCGTCAAATCTGGGAATGTCGGTGCGATGCGAATCGTGCGGTCCTCTGGATCTTTCCCGTAAGGATGCGTCGCGCCTGCAGGTGTTAACTCAATCCCTCCCTCCGCCGCCAGCTTCACCACGCGCTTCGCGCAGCCCTTCGGCACCTCCAGACTGATGAAGTATCCGCCCTTCGGTCGGGTCCAGTTCACTCCAGCAACACCTTTTATCCTTTCGGCAAACACCGCCTGCACCTTCTGAAACTTCGGTGTGATCAGCGCGCGGTGCCGATCCATCAACTCTAGAATTCCCGCCTCATTCTTCAAAAACAGCACGTGCCGCAGCTGATTCAATTTGTCCGGCCCGATGGTTCGCGGGTTCATTCGCGCCAGCAGCCACTTCACGTTGTCCTTCGAGCCTGCAAACAGGGCCAGCCCCGCTCCCGCCAGTGTAATCTTCGACGTGGAGGCAAAAACAAACGCACGGTTTGCCTGCCCGTGCTTCGCGCAAAGCTCCAGCATATTTGCAATTTCCACCCGCTCGTCGGTCAGATGGTGTACTGCATACGCGTTGTCCCAAAACAAGCGGAAATCCGTCGCAGCCGTCTTCATTGCTGCGAGTTGCTCGATCACTTTGCCCGAAAACGTAACTCCGGTCGGATTGCTATATTTCGGCATGCACCACATGCCCTTGATTGAAGCATCCCCCGCCACCAACCGTTCCACTTCTCCCATGTCCGGCCCGTCATCGCGCAGCGGCACCGGAATCATGCGGATTCCGTAGTCTTCGCAAATCCGAAAATGCCGGTCATACCCCGGCACCGGACAAATGAATGCGATGTCGTTCTGCTTGCCCCACGGAGCCGTCCCGTCACACGTTCCTTGCAGTAATGCGTACGTGATGCAGTCATGCATCAGGGCCAGGCTCGAATTATTCGCCACCACAACCTGCTCCGCCGGAGCGCCCAACATTCCGGAAAACAACCGGCGCGCCTCCACTAGTCCCTGCAATCCACCGTAGTTCCGGCAGTCCGTCGCGCCCTCGGCCATGAAATTTTTCTCGCCGGGCAATGCAAGCAGCCCCGCGCTTAAATCCAACTGCGCTAAAGACGGCTTCCCGCGCGTCAAATTGAGTTTCAACCCCTTTTTCTGAAACGCCTCGTAGCTCTGCCGAAGTTCCCGCAATCGCTCGCCCGAGGCCGAACCAGATGAAGCGGATCCTGTCATGGTCAACGTCGTCCCCTGGTATCGTCAAAGCGCAGTCCCATTCCTGCGCAATTCATTATCGCGAATTCCCGGCCAGCATGGCCACAACTCATCCGCACGCACCAAAGGCAAATTGGCCGCTCTGTTCCATTTTCTGTTTTCGATTTCCTAATTTCGAACTACACTTAACCGCGCTCCGCGCAAATTCTCGTCTTTGGAGACTTCCGAATGAAATCTGTCGCTCCGTTCCCTCGCAGGCAATTCGTTTTCGATGCCACACGCCTGTCGGCTCTTTATGCCCTCGCTGGGGCCATCCCGCTTCCTGCGTTTTCTTCTTCTTTTGCCGGTAGGGCTCGCATGGATCAAACGCCCATCGTAGATGCCGGCTACGCCGCCGTCTACAAAGTGAAAGACGGCATCTACGCTACCATCTCTGACACTTCCAAGGGTTTTACAACCATCTGCAACGGCGGTTTTCTCTTCGGCAAAGATGCCGGCCTCGTCCTGGAAGGCTTCGGGACGCCCTCGGGTTCTCATTTTCAGCTCGACGCATACCACAAGGTCGCGCAAGTCCCGGTCACCGGGGCGCTGCTCACCCACTATCACTTCGATCACTCGATGGGGAACACCACCTATGGCGCAAACAGCATTCAATTCTGG
>Ga0306920_100004300_pt1 | contig 18273 bp, 25 predicted proteins | sample flu12Cox44000170_FD_204666 | JGI IMG/M metagenome (GOLD analysis project Ga0306920, IMG submission 204666) | Lab enrichment of tropical soil microbial communities from Luquillo Experimental Forest, Puerto Rico - flux4day.12C.oxic.44.000.170 (v2)... | ecosystem: Environmental > Terrestrial >... | reverse complement strand
TCATGAACATCGTCAGCGCGCAAATAGTGCGGACCGGGCCGGGCAGCACAAACATCTTGGGCAGCATCACCTCCGGCGGAAACAGCGGATTGCAAGCCAGCAGCAGACGGCGGGCATGCTCCCGGAAATGCAGGGCCGTCAACTCGATGGAGTGGATGCCCGCGCCGTCTTGTTTGACGTGGATTTCGGTGATCTTCCCCCCCCAGCGGCGCCGCCAATTCGGATGCAAAGGATCAAAGTCGATGATCAGATTCAAATCGGAGATCGGCATGGTCTGATGGGTCATCCAGTCGACCAGCCAATTGTCGTACAAAATGGTGAGTGTGCATTTCCCGGTGTCCTCCATCAGCTCCTCCACCGAGCAGGACAACTCGCCTTCGAGGGTGTTCATCACGTTCAGGTCGCCGTCGGTGATCCGGATCAGGGGGCGTTGTTTGGCGCCCTCGAGGACGGTGTGCCGGACCCCGTTCAGATAGGTGGCGCACGCCGCCGTGTCCGTCAACAAATCGGGGACGGCCGGCCCGGCGATCGGCAGCTTGATCCATTGGTCGAACTGCAGGCCGATGTCGAAGTTCGTCGGGCCGCCCAACAATGCGCTGATGGCTTGACTCACCGCGACCTCTTAAAGCGTTGTCCGACTTGGGCGACGATCACCCCGGCCGGATCACTGTGCCCGACGGTCAACTGGACGACGGTTTTCGGGGGGATCGCATAGATAAACCGGTTCGCAAACTGCAGTTGCAGGGGCAGGCCTTCGTTGGCGATGCCGCCCAGGAAGAAGTCGAGGATCTGGGATTGCCGGATCAGGTCGAACAACAAATTGTCTTGCGGGTCGTTGGCGGCGGTCAGGGTGCGGTGCGCGGGTTCGGTGTCACACATGAACGTTCCGACGCTGTTGGTGGTGACCGGCAGCGCGACCAGTCGGGTTGAGGCGTTGTCCTGCACGATCGCCTGCCCCGGCGAGCTGACGTAATAGGTCGCGTAGCTGGGCAAATCCCCGCGGTTGGCCAGTGGCAGCGTCCCCCAGTAGTAGGTCTGCCCGAGTAGGGCATCCAATGTTCCGGCCAGCAGACCGGCGGGGGGTGGTTTCGCCGGCCCGGCTTGGCTGGCTTGGAACGGCAGTGTCAGGGCGGGTTTGGTGTAGTAGGGGCGGGCGGCCAGCCAGGTCAGATCCCAGGCGGAGAAGTTGTTCCCGAACGCGGTCGGGTCCTGCGTCTGCGGGGTTTGCACGGTGGTTTGTGGGCGGACCGGGATCCACCGCCACCCGGAGAATCGGGTGTAGACGGCGAGCCAGCCGTCGTTGGTTTCGTCCTGGCCGGCCCACCAGTGTTCTTCGGCCATCCGGTATTGATATTCGGTCAGGGGTGGGGCGTGGTTGCCGATGATGATCTTCAAATTCAGTTGCCGTTGGCCGACGTTCTGCCGTTGAATCGAGGCGCCCATCATGTAGGGGGAGTTGACGAGGACTTGTTCGGTGGGCCAGTTCTGGTCGCCCATGATCTGCCCGGAGCCGGACCCGGCGAGCCGTACCCCTTGGCGGCCTTTCCGGGGGCCGGCGAGGTCCCAGTAGTTTCCGAGCGGGTCGAGGTAGAGGATGTGGGTTTGCATGCCCCGCAGCGCGGGCGGCAACTGGTTGAAGGGGACAGCGGCGTCGGTGAACGGGGGGCGCCCCATGCTGGTGGTGGTGTTGCCCGGCGGGTAGGACGGCGTGGTCATGTCGCGTGCGGCAATCCCGCTGCCCCAGTGGTGGGGAAGCTAGCCTGGCTGGCGGCGGTTTGCAGGGCGGTGATGTGGTCGGCGGCGTTGTTCCCGGCGATCACGGGGCTGTTCAGGGACACGCTGTTGATGTTGGTGGTCCCTGGACTGCCCGCGGTGCCCCCACTCCCGCCGCCGCCGGGGCCGCCGTGCGCGGCGCTCGCCATCTTCGCCAACCCCATCCCGTAGTTGAGGCCGGCCATGCCCATCTTCCAGGCGCCCCATTGGGTGAACGGTTTCCCGAACACGTCGGGGAACCCCAACTCTTGGAACATGCCGGAGATGATGGACTGCCCGAGCTGCTCCCCACCACCGCCGCCCGCGCCGCCACCGCCAGCCCCGCCGCCCCCGCCGCCGCCGCCGCCCATGTCGACGCGGGAGCCGCCGCGCCCAGTCGCGGCCTGCATCTCAGCTTGAGAGGGGGCCTTCGTCATCGCCCAATGCACGTGATCGGTATGTTCGGCGAGCATGGCGGCGCCGTACACGTTGCCGAATTTCCCGTTTTTGATGCAGTTATTCGAGTCGAATCCTGGGCCGCTGTAGATGAGTTCGAGGGTGTATTGGGCCCAGTTCTGCGCCACCCAATTCGCCAGGTCGGCCATCTGTTCTTGGGTGCCGTGGAAGTCGAATGCGTATCCTTTGCCGTGCCAGCCCTGGTCTTTGGGATGGGTGGCGTTTTCCCAGGATCCGGTGCCGAAGGTGTTGGGGATCCCGAAGTTTTCGGTGACCCAGGAGCGGATCTCGTTTTCGTTGGGGGGTGCCGCGGTGGGGGCGCCGGCGGCGGCACCGAAATCGCCGCCACCTCCTCCGCCGCCGCCGGTGTAGCGGCCCCGGCCCCCTGCGCTGGTCCCCCCGCCGCCGCGGCCGCCGCCGCTCTGAGTCCACCACGTCTGCGCCCAGCGTTTCGGGCGCTGCGCCATCGGCACCCGTTCAGCGACGATGATCTGCTGCTCGCGGGTGGCATGATCAGGGCGGTCAGCGAACTCCAGGCCGCCGAAGTCACGCCAGGTCGGCATGTCGAACTGCAGGCCACCGTAGTGGCCGGTGCCGCCGCTGTCGGGATCCGCCCAGTTTCCGGACGATTCGGCCTGGGCGAGGGCGTCCCAGTCGGTGGTCGAGGATTCCTCACTCCGCCACCCGCTACGGCCACCCCCACCCCCACCCCCACCGCCACCGCCGCCGCCGCCGCCGCCGCCCCCTGCGGCGCCGCCGGTTTCCGGCGGATACCACTGGTTATAGAAACCACCTCCAGGCGGCGCATACGAAGGCAGCCCAGGTGGGTTCACCCCGCCCGGGGCGCGGGTGGCGCCTGCAGGGATGGGGCCGATGAACCCCTCTGCATAAGGTTCGGGCTGGCGGCTGTAGAACGTCCCCCCGGAATCCTTAGGCCACCAATACTTTTGGTTAGGCCCAGCGGCAGCGTAAATCGATGACGGCGGCTCTCCCCAGCCTGTTCGGCCTAAAACGTGCTGCTGCATCCACCGCCCGATCGGCTCGCCTTTATCCAGCCTGTCGAGCCAACTGATATGCGAGTCAAGCCAGTCGTTGATATGGACGATGTCCGTAAACAAATCTTTCGCGATTTCCAGATAGCCGATAAAGGTTGCGCCTTTGTCGATCCACCCGCCCAGGCCGCCGCTGGATGACTTCCCGAACTCGTCGCCCGCGGTTTTCGCCTGCTGCAAATGAGTCACAACATCGCTGGTTTTGTTGCTGATGTCATTGATCTCGGTGTCTACACCGGGCGGGATCTGCCAGCTTTTCATATCGATGCCGACGGTGGCGGCGATGTCCGCGGTTTTCGACAGGCCGGTGTTGATGCTGTCGATGGCGCCGGTGACGTTGCTGCCTCTGAGGCCGTCGCCGATGGCGCCGCCGATCGTGGCGCCGATCGCCGCCCCGTCGATACTCTGCAGCTTGGCTTTGATGCCGCCGCTGATTTTCTCCCCGGCGTCATTCCCGGTTTGTTCCGCGGTGGCGGTGATCCCCTTGTTGATGCTCGCGCCGATCTCTTTCCCGGCGTTTTCGGCGGCCGCTTTCGTCCCCGAGGACACGGGTTTCCCGGCGACGACATCGGAGAGGACCCCGCCGCCGCCGCTGGGCGCGGTTTTCATGCCTTCGGCGATGCCGGTATTCAGGCCTTTCCCGATCTCGGTTCCAGCCCTTTGGGAGGCGGTTTTCGTCGCCGTCCCGATGGGTTTCCCTTGGATGACTTCGCCGAGGACAGAGGCATCCGACGGCAGCGCAACTTGTTTCATGCCTTCGGTGAAGCCCTGCAAAAACGTTTTCGCGCCTTCGCGGCCGGCGGCCAGGAACTGGTTGCCCAGCCCCGACATCTTCGGGGCGACGTTGATGAAAACGGTCCCAAGTTCATTCCCGCCCGCAGGGGTGGTCATCGCCACCGCCGCTCATGGGACTTGCCCTTGGGCCGCTGCTCGCGTTCGGCGTCGAGCGCGTCCATTTCCTCCCAGGTCATGACGTCGGCGGGAAACATCTGCTCGCCGGGCAGCCGATCCCCCAGGCCTGGGCGGTCGTAGGGTCCGGTCAGATGGGCGACACCGGCCTGGGCTTCGGCCATGTTCGCCAGGACATGGTCGGTGCGGGTCCAGCCGTCATCGAACGCGTGCCGCAACGCGGACCCGGGCGGGGCGGCCACCACAATCGAAATCAGCTCATTGATGGTGAGCCGGTCGGTGAACATATCCGCGCTCCGGAAACCCAGCGTGAGTAGATCCCGTTGCAGGGCGTGGTGGAATCTGCCCACCGCCTGGGTGAGCATCAGGATTCCCCCGGCGGCTCCCCACCCGTCGGGCGGTTGATCGGCTTGAACCACGCCGTATACATGTTGTTCTGATCGGTGGGATCGTCATCGCCGAGGGCGGCGACCCGCAGCCGGATCGCTTTGGGGACTTCAGCTTTGATCAGCCATTCGAAGCCCTGGAACATTTCGTTGAGGTCATAGATCAGGCAGAAAAATTCTTGGCTGGTTTTCACCGTGGAGATGTGCGGGAGGACGATCGGGTCGCCGCCTTTGCGGGGCTTCCACACGAAAATCTTGCGGTCCCCGTACGGGTGCTCAATGTCGGGCACTTTTGTCGGGGGTGGCAGCGGGGTAGGGTTGGCGGCGCCGTTACTCGCCGGGCCGTTGGTTTTCTGCGGCGCCGCCAAGCTCGCGGGTTTCGGGGCCGTCGCCCGTTTCCGGGGTGGGGCTGCGGTCATCAGGTGAAGATCCCGTCGTCCCAGTATTCGATCGCGAAATCGTTGTTGTCGTCGGGGAACGCCTCCAGGGTGACGTCGAAGGTCGCCAATTCTTTGTGCGACCATTTCGGGCCGGCGATCGAGGTGGGGCGACCGTAGCCGACAACCAGGCGCGCCGACATCTTCTGGTAGTACGCATCGAAGACCCAAATCCCGGAATCCAGCAACTTCCCGTTGATGTGGCTGGTATACAGGGTGCCGGTGGTCGCCGTCGGCGGCGTTACGGTCACATTCGAGGATCCGTGGACAGCGTTCTGGACGTCTTTGTTCACCATTTGAAGGAGCTTGAATTTCAATTGCAGCCCGTAGTGATCCTGCAGGATGGCGATCAGGTTTCCGCCCCAGTCGTACTGTTTGCCTTCCGGCCGGTCTTCGACCCGGTCCAAACCGTTCTGTTCAACGCGGCCCAGGGTGACGAACGCGGGATCCAACGCGCTGGTGGAGTCGGTGGGCATCGTGGTGCCGAACGGGGCGAACCGCACGCCGCCGGTGACCTTAGGGGAGGGGGCGGCGATTTCCTGGACTTCGGCGATCACAACGGGGGCACTCATTCGGTTTCCTCCTGCTCAAGCATGTAGCAATGCTGCACGGCTTAGCATTGCACGCCAAAAGGGGTTTCGGGGGTTAGGACACGGCGAGGGCCTGGCCGGGGATCCGCCACATCAGCATCGCCTTGTAGCGGGGCATGTTGACCAGGGGATCGTTTTGTTTGAACAGGTTGCCCTGCACTTTGGAATGCGCCACCCACCAGTCGACGCCGTCGGGGTCGGTGACGGTGAACGTGTAGATGCCGCGGGCCCCGTAGCCCAGGGCGGTGCGAAGGTTTTTCGCGGCAGCCGGTTCCTCGTTCTGCGGGGCGTAGGAGTGCAGGATCAGGGACAGGTCGAACATGATTTCGTCGTCCCGCATGAAGCCGCCACCAGCCTCCAAACGAAGCCAGGGGGTGACGGTGTCCGCGCGGGCCGCCGGTTTCGGCAGCCGGGTGGTGACCGGGACCGGGGACATCAGCGGGGTGAAATACGCCAGCGCCAACGATTCGGGGTCGGGGCCGACGATGCCGTACGGGGTTGGCGCGGTCATTGGGTGGCCGTCCCACCGAAATGCGCCAACGCCTTGAACAGTGTCGAATTGTGGGCGTCGTCGATCATGGCCGCGAAATTGCTGGACCACACGTTAGCGCGGGCACGTTTGGAGTCCGGCCACGACTGCACTTCGGTCACCGCGTAGATGGCGCCTTTCTGCACGGCGATGCTGTTGGCGTAGTCGGCGATCTGCGCCACCTCGTCAGCCAGGGCGGCGATGACGGCGGGGGCGTGCAGGGCTTGGATCGCGAACGCCGAGAAGGCGGCTTTGTCGATGACCATCTCGGAGCCGTCCCGGAAGGTGTGCGCCCCGGCCGGCGCGTCGGTATCGGTGCCGGGATCATCGGCGCCGCCGCCGGCCAACGGTTCGGTCATGTGATCCGCCGCAGCTTCACAACCCCACCCGCCCACGCGTACAGCTTTTTGAACGGGCCCTGAAAGTCGCTGGTGGGGTCGCCGTTCACCCAATACTGCACCCCACCGTCATAGTTCCCGGACTCGTCGACGGTGCCGCCCAGGATCACCCCATCGGACGCGGAATAGTGTTGCGGGTCGGGGACCGCCATATCCAGGGTGGTTTCGATGCGGTCAAGGAACTCCGGCGAAATCACTTCCGAGCTGCTGCCCAGCCGCCCGGCCTGGTGGTACGAATACACGTAGCGGATGACGGGGGCGCCGTCTTTGATCGGGTTGTTGCCGTGGGCGTCGGTGGTGGTGGTGTCCACGGTGCGGGGGGTGTGCAGCACCGGCCACGGCGCCGGGATCTTCATCAGGCGACCACCGGCAGCCGGTAGGGGGCCAGCCGGTCCATCTGCTCACAGTTCAGGTTCAGGCCGGCGTTGCGGGTCAAGGTCAACTGGTAGCCGGGGGTGGTGATCCCGGACACATTACCGGCGGTCATTTCCGCCGCCACTTCCGCCAACTCGTAGGCCACCGATTTAACATCCGCCGGGACCGCCGGATAGCCGTGAGTAAAAGTGACGGTGGCGTAGCCGAAGTTCATCCACGGCAAATACGCCGGCGTGTCCGGCCCGTAGTAGAAGCCGGAATAGCCGCCCCAACCCCACCCCGTCAAACCCAGCGGCATGATCCAGCCGTTGGCGAACCACTCGTACATGTCGGGGTCGATGGTGATGCTGGTGTTTACCCCGGTCTGCACGGTCAGCTGGGCGACATCGGTGACATACAGCGACGGGAGCATGATGCGGCCGTTGGTGCCGATCCGCAGCCGATCAACGGTGTCGGTGTCGTTCGGATAGATCCGCCACCCGCAATACGTCCGGATGCGGGCCCCGGCCACCGACAGGAAATAGTTGGGGTCCTGCGCCTGGAATGACGCCCAGTCCGGGTCGTTGGGGTCACACAGCGGCGGGTACGGGTCACGCCGTGCCGCTGGTGACGACACCGGACTGGGCGCAGTCACTGTTCCGCCTCCTCGAGCAGGGCGATCAACTCACTTTTGCGGGCATTAGCGGGGTAGTCGACCTCGAGGTCATCCAGGGCGTTCTTGAGTTCGGTCACCGTCCACCCCTCGAGGTCGACGCCCTCCGAAGCTTCGGTGTCCCACAACGACGGCTGCTCATCGGGTTCGGCTTCGGACGAACCGGCTGCACCCATCGGTTCCGCGGAGGCAAACGCGGGAAGTGGGACACCGAAGTCAGAATCCACCGCCACGGTCGCGGTATCGGGGAGCTCACCGGGCACCGACCGCGCCAACTCCACCAAATGGTCGGGCACCTGTTCACCGACGGCTTTAAACCGCTCCACCCCAGCCACGATCGACAACGCCCACCCGGTATCGGGGTTACGCACCCAGATCTTGCCGGGCGGCGGCGGCGGCATCCGCCCGAACCGGCCCGGCGCCGGCGCCGACATCAGGCGACCGCGATGCTGGTGGCGGTCGTGGTGACCTGCGCGGTGCCACCCCAACCCGGGGCGGTGGCGTGGGCGGACTGCAGCCAGTTATGCAGGGCGAGCAGGGTGCAGGGCGTAGTCAATGCGCCGGGCGGCTTCGTCACACCGGAACGGGTTTCGGGGGATTCGGGGGAATCTTTAGCAACCATAGTGGGAAGCGTAACGCCCAACCGGTGAGCAATGCCCAACCGGTTGAGCGTGTCGCTTGCTGTCCTAGAAGGTGGGTGCGGTCAGCCCGGTGATCTCCACCACGGACGCCGGATAGCGGGCCGCGGTGAACGCTAAGTACGAATAGACTTGGAGCAGGACCGTGAGATTTGCTGCTCGGGTCTCTGGTAAGACCCTGGCCCTTATCCCAGACTCCCACAGTATGAGGTCAGAGGCCCGCATGACGTAGACGATGTCCTCAGTTCCCGCGCCGGAGTTGGTAGCTATGTTAGGGTCTGTAACTATCGGCAAACCCTGTAGGCGGCCGACGATCTGCTGGGAGTCGACGGCCTCCAAAATCCCTACGGCGTTCATGGGGTTGTTGGCTTCGGGCAGCACCACCGGACGGTTCTGGGTGTCGACCTGGGCGAGCAGCCAACCCCACCGCCGCGGGTGCATGACCACCACTTCGGGCGGCAAAAACCTGGTGGTGTGTACCGTCTGGATCGCGTTGGCGATCGCAGAATACACCTGAGTCAGCGTGACCCCGGCGGCCGCGATCGACGTAATACCCGGGGTGTTATTCACACCCAGCACCTGACCGGATGACCCGGATCCGCCGATCACCTGCCCATCCAGTACCGCGGCGTGCGCGGCCACCAGGTCCCGGAACACGACATCATCGAACGCGATCGGGGACTGGTCAATCAGCTGGATCGCGAGCCCTTGCTGACCGGAGATCGTCCGCACGGGGGCGTTGATGAACGTGTCGGTCAGGTTGGTTTCCGAGACGGTGCTGTTGTCGGTGGCCTGGATGGCGACGCTGGTACCGGTAAGCATCTTCGGCACGTTTATGCTATCAGTACCCCCCGGCAACTGTTGCCGTTGGCACACATTCGCGAACGCCCGGCCCGGGCGGGCATACGTCACATACTGATCCATGAGCCATGCCGGGGGCACCGCATACCCACCGGAACCGTCAACCCGGCTGATGTCGCGCCATTCCTGATATTCCGGGGCGGTGGCCACATCCTGCGCGTGATCAAACAACCGGCGCCGCGACTCCCCGTCGTGATCCTGATTCGTCGTATACCGGATCAAATCCCGCACATACGACCGCTGATGCTTGTTCTCCGCGGTGTACACGTTGGATTCGCGGACCGACACGATCGCTTTCTGGGTGTTGCGGACCTGGGCGAGGTTCGCCTGGATCTGCCCGGTGCGCCTGACTTCTTCGCCGGTGTCTTTGATCCGGGCGTCGAGGGTTTCGATGTCGGTCCCCAGGGTCCGCATGGATTCGACGTGTTTGCGTACTTCGGCGTCCTCTTCGGCGGAGAGGGTGTCGCCGTGGGTGTCTTGGGCGACCATCAGGATCGCGGTGGCTTTGGATTCGAGGTTGTCGCGTTTTTCGGCGAGTTCGGCGCGTTGGTCGATGAGCCGGTTGAGATAGGCTTGCAGGTCGATGGCGCCGGGAGCGTCGCTATTCATAGGGGTCTTCTTTCGGGCGTGACGGGATGGGTTGGTGACCGTGCCGGTCGTGCCCGTGCCGGGCGCCGCCGCCTGTGCCAGGTTCGCGGGTTCAACCGTTGAGGATACGTCTAGGGGGCGAGTGTGGGGGGGTAGGACACGCGGGCGGCCGCCAACTCAGCCAACCGGGCGGTGATGGAACGCAAACCTGACGGATCGGCGGCGTCCCGAACCTTCTGCAGGGCAGCCTCAATCACCCCCACAGTGATCGGGTCTTCGCCCGGCCACGCTTCGGTCCCCGCTGGTTCGATCTCCTCGTCGTCTTCGTTGGGGGGTTCGCCGCGGACGACGCCGGGCGCCGGGGCGCTGAACGGGATCGGGTCCGCGCGGGCGTGGGCTTCGGTGTCGATCGGATACTTCCCGTTGCGCGGGTCCGCGTAAGCGACGTCGCCGTACGGCTTCTTGGGGTCTTTGTCGGCGCGGCACGCCTCCAGCGCATCGGCCAGGGAAGCGTCGAGGTGCCGCAGCTCAACGAGCTGGCCGTCGGACAGGTGGGAGGCGGCCTCCAACGCGTCGGCGATCGCGACCTGGGTCGTCGGGTTGGCGCCATAGTTCACGATCGAAACGTCGCCATGCTGCAGCGTGATTTCGGTGATCATCCGCTGCGTGTAGGAGGCATCCCAGACTTGATCTTTGACTCTAAACCCGAACGACATCTGGTCCATGATGGCCCGCCCATTGGCCTGCGGCCGCAGCTTCGGGATCAGCCGCTGCACGTCCCAGTCATCGGGATCGAGCTGGGCGCGGATCTTCAGCCCTTTCATGTCGCGGGTGACCTGTAGATTCTCAGTCGTCGTCCGCGCCAACGGCCAGCCTTCATGATTGACCAACAGCATCAGGTCCGGTTTGGTGGCCAGCGTGACATCGAAAGCGCGCTGGTCGATCCGCTCTGTCCATCCTCCGCGGTCAGGACCACCCAGGATGTCGTAAGGCTCCCAGGTGGCGGCGTAGCCCTCAATGACGATCTTGCCGCTGCGGTTTTCGCGGTACTCGAACGGGGTGGGGCAAGCGCGGGTTTCGCGGACGTCGAGGATTTTCGCGCGGTTCGGATGGACAGCGATGCTCATTTCGTGACTCCTACGGATTGCCCGTTGCGGCTTGGTGGGGTTTGGGGTCGGCCGCCGAACCCCGGCTCACTGGTGGGGGGCTTCTCGCCCGGCGCCCCGGCCGCGGACAGTGCGGCGGTCTTCGCGGGGTCGAACCCAGACGGCGCCATATTCACCGGCTGCAAGAAAGTGTCCAAACCGTCAGCCGGCTCCATCTCCTCTTTCGCCCGAACCTCGTTGCGGTTAGCCCACCCAGCCTGAATCGCCGTCTGATACGCCTTATACCGGGTGTCGATATCACCCCGGTAGAGGGCATCGAAGTCGGTGGAGATGTACTGGCCGCGGGGCAACAAATCAGACAACGCACTCTCAATACACGAAGTCCACGACCGGAACGAATAAGTCACCGCACCCTGAGTAATCTGTTCAATTCCAGTTCCCCATGCGGTCGCGGCCTTCGTATGACCCAGCAGCACTGGCGGGACGCCGAACATGATGCAAATGTCTTCCCTTTGAAATTCCCTCGTTTCCAAAAACTGGGACTCATCCGGGCTGATGGACAGGTTCTGCCACTTAAACCCACCAGTCAAGACGGCGGGGAGTCGCCGGCCACCATGAGACGCGATCCAATTCTGCTGCTGCCGCTCCACACTCTCGGGATCCAAATTCTGATCCGTCATCAACAACCCCGACGGCGAAGCCGATTCCTTAAACCAGCGGTAGCCATACTCTTCAGCCGACAGCGACAATCCGATCGCCACCGCGGCCTGCCGAATCGGGGACAGCCCCCACGGCTCACCGGGCATCGTGAAACGCCGGACGTGGCAGATGTCGTTTTTGTTGACCTGCTCACCCATCACCCGGTAGATCGGATCGAACCACGCCAAAATATCCGGCCGTCTCTCCAAAAAGACGATGTCGGGGTGCAGCGGCATCAACGCCGTCGGCGTCCCCCCGCTGTCCCGTGACGTGATCAGGTGATAAGAATTCCCGCGTAACGCCAAATTCGCGACGACCATCCATTTCCACTGAAAAAGGTTGAACCCAGGAAATGGCTGTCTAATGATGGCGGGCTGCGGATTCAGTTTGACCGGGATCCCTTTCTTATCTTTGCGATACGCCGCCCACGGCAGCGACGCGATCGTGTCCGCCAGCAACCGCACACACCCATACACCGTCATCGACGCCATCGCCCGATGCACACCCACGAAATCGTCGATCACCCCGACCTGGGGCGGCGGGACGAACGCCGAGCTCATCAGGGCCCGCTGCTCCGGCTCCCCCGGGGCGGCCCGGTTCATCAAACGGGCGAGGATGCTCACGGCAGGCCCACCGCCACCCCCAACAAAATCAGGCAGATCCCCGCGACGATCAGGCCGACCGCCGGCAGGATCAACCACCCACCCACGGCGAGCGCCGTGATCCCAGTCAACTCCAACACCGTCGACGCAACAGAGGTGAGGTGGGGCGGTGCCCCCGCAGCGGCCGGGGGAGTCGGAACAGGGCCGGCCGCCGTGGGGTTCGGGGGCACCGCATTCTTCGGCAGGGTAGGTTTGTTGCCGAAGAACGAATCCGGGTCATCATCGGGGAACAACCGCTCCGAACCCAGCCGGGCGCCGATCGGAATCACACCATTGTCGTCCATGCCCGCTCCAACTGATCGGACCCCCGGTCCCACTGCGACAGCACCTTCTCGTCCGGCCACGCATGACACTGCGGATCCTTGACATCCGGTGTATAGTTCGCCATCCACACCGCATTCGCCACCGCCACCAGGGGCGCCACATCCACCGGCGAATTCCGGCGGTCGAACACCCACGCGTCCCCGGTCCGGCGCCCCACCCCCGACGCCGCCGCCCTATCAAGGATCGGGGCGGGGCGGTGGAAAATCGTGTGCTCACAAATCCCGTCATAAAGCAGCCCACACGCGGTCTGCAGCTCCACCCCCGCCGACAACGCCGTCACCGTGAGCCCAGCCGCTTCCATTTCCGGAATCAACCCACTAACAGGGGCCCCGGTTTTCTGCACCCCGATCCCGGCGAACTTATCCTTGCGCGCCACCAACCAATCAACCAACCATTCCGTCCCCACCGCCCCGGCCACCACCTCCACATGCAAATTCCCATCCGGACGCACCGCAGCAATCGCCACATACGACCGCCCCCGATCGAAACTCACATCCACCCCCACAAAAACCTCGGCACCCTTCGCCCGCCGACTCGTCTCATCCAGGGTGTCGCCCCAATGCTCCGCCGGCACAATCCCCGGCTCCAACGCATCCACCCACGTACACAAATGCTCCGTCTGAAACCCCGCCATATTCCGGAACTGCTGCGCCTCCAAATACCCCCGCAAATCCTGCAACCGAAACAACCCCGAACCCATCGCCGGATTCGCCAACCCCCACAGGCTTTCGTCCCGTGGGTCCGCATCCACCGGCACCGACCACTCAAACAACGCCGTCTCGGTGTCCCGGGTGGACTGAGCGGCTATCCGCGCCTTCGCGCCATCCCGCAACGTCCGCAAAACCTCCGACTTGGAATCCCCCGCATTGCTGCAGCACACCACCTGAGCGTGCGGCCGCGCCGTCGTCGTCGGCACAATCGCGTTCCACGCCTCCCAACTCTGATGCTCCCGCAACTCATCCAGCAAAACCAGATCAATAGACAGTCCCCGGGCAGCCCGCCGATTCGCCGCCACCGCCTGCCACGATCGGTCATTCGTCAACGCGATCTGATGACCCCCATTCGTCAACCAATGCCGCACAAACTCCCGCCGCACCGCCGGGGCCGCCGCACCCAGATCCGCCGCCACCTCCGCTAACATCGCCTCCGCATATTTCAAGTTCTGACAGGCCAGCAACACCGTCTTCGCGCCCGGACAATCCGGCGACGAACGCCCCCGCGGATCGGTAAACAACCGCCACAACCCCAACCCCGTCAACCACCGCGACTTGCCGTTTTGCCTCGACACCAGGACGCAGATCGTGTTGAACCGCAGCCCCCGCCGATCCGGGCCCTTCTCCAACGCATGAACATAAAGCCACTTCTGCCAGTCCAGAAGCCGCCACCCCATACACGACTCCAAAAAATCGGCGCAGTCATACCCCCACGACCACTCCCGGGTAACCCAGCCGTCCGGGCCGACATGCTCCGGCAAAGCCGGCGTAAACAACCGCGGAGTCACCGACCCCACCACCGGCGCCGCATCAGCAACCGCGGACGTCACGGCACCGCCGTATAACGTTTGCGGAACGCCGCCAACTCATCAGTAACCAGCGCATTATCGCTGATAGGAGGCGTAGGACCCACTTCCGCATCAATCCCCAAATATTTGCCCTGCTGCGCCAACACCCGACGCGCACACTCCACCGCCCGGGTATCCCCCGCCATCGCCGCTGGCCACACCGCCACCAGCAAAGCCTCCAGCCGCTTCGGGTACATCTCCGCCGGGGTCGGCTTACGTTTCGTCACAAGAATTGATTATTGCTCAACGCCGCAGCATTGCCCCCTGAAACACCCCGAAAGACGCCAGAATCGGCCGGAGAGACTCGAGAAGACTCCGAAACCGCCCGATAAGGGACTAATCGGCGACCGACGCGACGATATCGCTGCCAGTCACATCGATTTGCACCCCGTGCGCCATCCCTGGCACCACCACCACCGTCCTGTCAATCCACGCCTGCAGCTCCGGCAGACTACACGGCGTGGCCAGCGGCGGCGCCCCGTCCACCGGCTTCGCCTTCGGGGACTGTTTCGTCGTCATGACCGACACAATAGCCCCGCGGCCTGGATGCCGCGTTGTTACACACCGGTCGCTGTTTGACACGCCTGGGCACGGCGGCCTGTTAGACACCAGGGCGGTATTGCACAACCCCCCGTGGGGGGTTAGCTGGACTGTTTGGAGGGGGTTTGCTGGGTTTGCCAAAACCGCGCTTCCGCAGGTAAATGCATATATTCACTATGTAGCTATGTTATGGGCAATAACGCTCTGACCTGCGGTTATGCATTTGGCAGCACAATACTTTTGGTTGCTCGGGGGGATATTTGGCGGGGGGCCATCGGGGGTCCCCCAATAGCTCAGGGCTTTGCGACCCCCATCCCCCTCTTTGCTGGCGGATGGTGGCTATTAGACACGCTGAGCTGTGGAGGGTGACCTGCTATTAGACACGGATCGCTATTAGACACGGGGATGGTGCCCGTGGCTGGGATGGTGCCCGTCGCGGAGGGTAGGTACCCTGCGGGGATGGTCGCCGGGAGGGTGGGTACCCGGCCGGGATGGTCGCCGGGAGGGTGGGTACCCGGCCGGGATGGTCACGCGGAGGCCTTCACCATCGTTCGATGATTACTGCTGTGCGCAGCATCCCTCGGTTGCCTTGATACGGTCGGCCTAAGGCAGCGAGATCAGCTCTCTTGTGGCAACTAATACATTTGGGTGCATAGAACTCTGGATATAGCGAGAAGCGCATCGGTCGTTGCCCAACGTAAGTATGGGCGTCGTATCCAGCACGTTCAGTAGCGTCAGTGCCGTCATAAGACCAGGTCGCTGCGGGTTGACCGCATGTAATGCATGGATATTGATTGGCTGATCCCCACAGCGCTTTCACTCGACTATGAACTGCGTTATAGCCCACAGATTCCGATTGTTTGGGAGCGGCGACGAGATGGATTGGGTTGACACATAACCGGTTTCCGCATATCTGAGTAACTCTGATAAGCGATCTGTCTGGATCGTTGTTGGCCCATTGGTATGCGAGTCGGTGAGCTGCTACACAGCGGCCTTGATACCAGAACTGACCGAATCCATCCGTTCCTACACGGGCTGTCCATAGCCAGCACCCGTCAGCATCGGCGTTAGCTTCTACTTTTGCATAGAAGCGTTGTTTGTCGGCCGGGAACGGCTGATCTGTAGGAATGGTCACCGGCGCCCCGTTCGTGGCTGTGTGTGGCTGCTGGAGGGGGAGGGCGGGGCAATGCCCATTCCTCTCAGTCCGTCACAGGCTCGTTGGTCCACCTCAGCGCCCAATCCACACCGGGATTCGACACCGAAATCAGCTTGTTGCCACGAGTGTAGGTGGCAGACTCCCCGCCATAACTAATCGTCCAGTCTCCCGCCACAGGACGGCCTGTGATTTTTTCTTCTTTGGCGGCGATCCAGGCCTCGGTCCACTCCCCGGGGGTGGTGAAGTCCTCGCCGCAGCGAACACAGGTGAAGGGGGTGATCACTTGGGCAGCACGGTGAACCGGTCGATGAGGGCTGCCGCTGCGGCGGCAGCCTCAGCCGGATGAGCGAGATGGGGTGCGATCACCTCGGCGACCTCATCGACGCAGGCGTGGCGGAAGGCCGAGACGTCGGGGGTGACTTTGACGGTGATGGGCATCGGGCTCCTCACACTCACACAATTACGGCCAGCAGCTCGTTTCGGCACGTTTGAGCATTGCCCAGCCGTTCAGCATAGTCAACCGGTACCCGAAGGTCACCTTCGGGGTGTTCGTGGCTGAGCGTTGATCTGAGGGCCAGCAATGCCCATCCGTGTGTCGTTGCACAGTCTCACCAGATTTCGGAGGGTTGTCCGAGTTCGATGCGGGGTTGGCCGGCGCCGCGTTGGTTGTTGCAGTCGAGGTGGGCTGGGCGGAAGTTGTTGGGGTCGAGTAGGTGGTTGGGGTTGTCGGTGATGGGGATGGCGTGGTCGAGTGTCCAGCTGCGGGGGTGGGGGTGTTTGAGTCGGTAGTCGATGGGGCCGTTGCAGAGCCAGCAGGGTTGGCCTTTGGAGCCGTCGGGGTTGTGGTGGTTGGCGGTTTGTTTGCGGTATTGGTTGCGGCGGCGTCGGTATTCGGCGCTGGAGCGGATGGTGCGGATGGCGGCGGCGCGGGCGGTGATGGGGGTCGACACTTTGGGGGTGGTTTCGGGGGTGTCGTCGTAGATGTTCATCGGTATTCCCAGATTTCGCCGTTGCTTTGATGTTCGAATCGAGGATGCTTATGGCGCGCGCAGAAATCGTCGGTGAAGAATCCCGTTGTTTGGTGGATGGCCCAGCCGTCTTTACGGGCATGCTGCAGTGTGGGGTATTCGTTGGCGATGTTGCAGTAATCGCAGGTAATGCGGGTGAGTCGGGTGATCATGGGCTGGGTGGTCGGCAGTCGGGGCAATAGACGGTGGTGGGTAGGTGGCTGCTGTTGCTTGCGGTCCAGTTCGGCGGGAAATTAACGGTGGTTCTGTTGGTGAGGATGGTGGTGTAGGTTTCTGCGGTGGCGTTGCAGTGGTCGCAGCTGAATTGGGCGACGACGTGCATGCCGCCTTCGTGCATGGGAAACATGGCGATCATGGGCTGGGTGGTTGGAAGCTGAGCCGCGGAAACGTCGGATCTGTCAAACAGACGGGGGTGGTGTCCGGTGGTGCGGAGAACGCGAAGTTCTGCAGGGTTCCGAGGGTGGAATTGTATTGGACCTGGGTGAACATCACGTCGTAGATCAGGGATGGGATGTTTTGGTCGATCAGGTTCAAAAGCGGATCGTTGGCCACCAAATCCACGCCGGGGGAGTCGGTGACGTCGATGCTGGACAGGACGCCGGCCCAGATGCGGCCTTGGCGGGTGGGGATGACGACGCCGGTGGGTCCGCTGGATGCGGTGGATCCTGGTGTGGTCGTTTCCACGGTGATCGTCGTGGTCGGGGTCAGCAGGTGGCCGTCGGTGGTGAGTGGGGCGATCGGCTTGTTGCCTAAAGTGCCGGTGAAGGTGACGGTGTAGTTGAACGCGACTGGGCTGGCGACGGTGCAGTTCCCGGTCCCGATCGATGTCAATGCCACTAGCGCGGCCTGGACGACGGAGGCTGATGCGTTGGGGGCGAGGGCGGTGGTGGTGTAGCCGCCGTAGCTGATGGTCCAGGTGCCGCCGGTTGGTGTGCCGGTGAGGGTGATGGTTTGGATGGCGTCTTGGTTGATGGCGGTGGGGAAGTTGGCGGTGTAGGCGGTGAAGCCTTTGGGCAGGCGTGGGGTGAAGGTGACGAGGCCGTTGATGGGGAGCCATTCGGGGGTGCTGGTGGTGGCGGTGTCGGCGGGGTCGGTGGATGACCACCAGTTGGCGGTGACGGGGAAGACGGCGGGGTAGCTCATGGTTGTCTCCGGGTTTTGGTGCGTCCGATGGTGGCGCGGTTGGTTTGGGGGAGGCGGATGGCGCCGGGGGGTGGTGGGCCTTCGGTGATGATGTTGGTGGGCAGGCCGGCGGCTTTTTGTGCGGGTTCGCGGGTGAGTTGTTCGCGGATGGCGGCGCCGATCTCGGCGGCTTTGGTCATGGCCTCGATGAGGTGCGGGACTTGCTGTGGTGAGCAATGCCGCGGGAAGTGCAGGATGCCGTTGGGGTCGACTGAGATCTGTTCTGTCCCGGCGGTGATGAGTTTCCAGCCGTCGGCGGTTTGGATCGAGGGGGTGGTCATCGGCGGGAGGGTTGTTCGATCCAGGTGCGGTCGGGTGGGTCGCGGTGTAGGCCGGTTTCGAGGTGGGGTTGGAGGTGTTGGCCGCAGAGGGCGATGCCGCCGAGGATGGTG
>Ga0306920_100004298_pt1 | contig 18277 bp, 23 predicted proteins | sample flu12Cox44000170_FD_204666 | JGI IMG/M metagenome (GOLD analysis project Ga0306920, IMG submission 204666) | Lab enrichment of tropical soil microbial communities from Luquillo Experimental Forest, Puerto Rico - flux4day.12C.oxic.44.000.170 (v2)... | ecosystem: Environmental > Terrestrial >... | reverse complement strand
GGCTACCGAGTTGAAACGCATGCTTACTGCGCTGATGCGCAAGCTGAACGCTGATGGCTGAGCGCTGAAAGCTCCGACGTTCAAGATTTCAAGTATCCTTGGCTATGTCTAGCCGGACGCGGGCCCCACATTATGCAACTGAGATCGGACATCGGGCGGCGCTTTCTGCCGAGAGAGGGGCCTGACTGTGGGCCCTACTTTCGGAGCAGCTCGGCAATGTCTGAAAGCGTGACCACACGGTAGACCCGCGCCGTCTTGTCCTCGCTGGCGGTCACGACGCGCTGGCCATCGGGCGAGAAGTTCGCGTCCTTGACGTTGCCCGTGTGGCCCTCCAGTTTGGTCAGCAGTTGGCCGCTAGCCGCGTTCCACACGCTCGCCTCCTCGTAGAACAAACCAGGACTTAGCTCAAAACTGAGGAACGATTCACTTGTGGGAGCACCAAGGAACTGCAATGCTTTCCGGATAGAGGTTAAAACTTCGCCTAGCGGAAGTTTTTTACCAACATGATGCTAGATTCCGCTACTTCCCTTTGGGCATACAGAATTGAATTGCCGTCAGCAGACAGGGCTAAGCCGAATGCGTATGCTTTCCGTGGGCTACAGACGTAGGTTTGTTTGCCCGATGCGAAATCATAAAACTTCACTGTCGGCTCGCGGTAGGGTTCAGTTGGGCGTCTGGGTCGTCTACTCAAGTCAAGAAAATAAATGCCGTTCTGAGCGACTGTCCAGTTCCACCAATCCTCTCCATCAGGCCGATCCAAAATGCGCGTTTCGTCTCCGCCGCCCAGGGACATTTTCCATATGCCCGGGGATTCAAATTTCGAATAATAAAAAAAGCCGCCATCCATTGCTTCGGCGCCAAATATTCCACCCTTCTTCGTGACCTGGACCGGGGATCCTCCGCTGACTGGAATCTTCCATATTTGAAACGGTCCACCGCCCTGATCAGAGTAGAAATAAATCCACTTGCCATCTCGCGACCAATTAGGACCCCCGTTATCTGCCCCTGGCAAAGTGGTCAGCAACCGCGACACTCCACTAGCGACTTCGAGAAGATAGACTTCGCTGTGTGCTTTGGGACGGTACTCGAAGGCGACGTAGTTTCCGTCCGGCGACCAACGTGCGGCCCCTGCGATTCCGTGTAACGAAGTCAACTGCCCGCAGTTGGTTCCGTTGCTGTCGCAGGTCCAAATATTCGAGTACCCTAAGCGGTCTGATTCAAACACAATCCTTTTGCCGTCCGGAGAAAACTGGGGGCGTCCTGTTTGCATTCCTTTGTCCGATATGACAACTGTAGGCACCCCCGGGTGATTTTTGTCGTCCCTCAAGTTCAGTTTCCAGATATTGGTCTTGAAGCTCATCTGCTGGTACGCGAGCTGATTGCCTCTCAAAGAAATGGAAGGGGACGCCGCGATCACACCGACACCGGGAACGCGCTCTGGCATTCCTCCAGATATAGTTATGCGCCACAGACTCGCAGGTCCCGCACGCATGGATGAGAACACGATACTACGACCGTCCGAAGTCCAAGCCGGGGACCCAAACACCCAGGCGTTGTCGAAGGTCAATCGCTTAAGTTCGCCACCTGCGGTGGGCACCTTGTAAAGGTCCTCTACCACACCGGGGGCAATCCCTCGCACAAAAACTACCGTTGCGCCATCCGGCGAGAAAGCGGGGCGATAGTCGAGGCTTTGACTCGGTGGGGAAGTGAGCCGGCGCGTCGTTGAATCAGTGAGCGAGATCAGGCTGATCCAACCCTGGGTCATGTCCGCGCTATTCTCTGTAAAAGCCAGGATTTTGCCATCGGGCGACCAATCCAGGGTTCGAGCTGTCCTCCCATTTGGAGGAAGTGTGGTCTGTGAGGACGGCAGAAGGTGCTCCGTGCCACCAAGTGCTGGAATTATGTAGATACTGACATCCTCGTGAGAAGCTCGCGAAAAAGCAATCTGTCGCCCATCCGGCGACCACTTTGGACAGCAATCAGTTGAGTTGTTCGTCAGTCGCAGTGGCCTCTCGCCTCCGGGTATGCTCGTGTAAATTCCGCCATTCTCGATAGAATCGAGAGCAAAGGCCACCTGGTTGCCGTCGGGCGAAAAGGCAGGTTCGCTTTCAAAACCAGCCAGACCCGCTAAGGGCATCACCTCAATTGCCGGTAGCGCTGGCTTCGAGCGAGTTGACCCAAACCGGAGCACCACGACCACGGTGACCGCCAACAGCGCAGTCGCCGCGATGATCGACACCGCCTTCGATCGAAACATTCCAAAAAGATCCCAACTTGGAACGTCAGCGGCCAGTTTCCTCCATGGCAAAAAGCCAGCGGCGGTCGTCGGCTTCGGGAGATCCGAGGGCGACGATTCTGGTGGAGCTTCGATCGATCCGGACCCTTGCGCCGCAGAGCTCGCGAGCTCGAGTTGATGTTTCTCTTGGTGTCGCGGCGGCAGTATGGATAACTGGCGGACGGCGCCGACAAAGCGGTAACCTCGCTTCGGTATCGTCTCGATATATTGGGGATCTTCCCCTAGTGCCTTGCGCAAGACAAAAATATTGTTGGAAAGATTGCCCTCCTCAACAAAAGAATCGGGCCAAAGCATCCTGATAAGTCCGTCTTTTTCCAGCAGATGGCCGCTGTTGCGGACCAACAGCACCAAGGTATCAAAGGCTTTGGGTGTCAGAACTACAGGTTCGTTGTTGCGCGATAGCTTGCGCTCGGCAGGTTCCAGCCGGAACGGACCGAACTCATAAAGCTCAGGGGTACTCTGACTGGAAGCCCCTGTAGCGGCGAACAGAGGTTCGCGAGTGTTCTTTGAGCTAGGTCGCTGGCCAGTTTCGTCGCTCATGGCCCTCTTTTGATCGCTACGAGAATTCTTAGAGAAATTTCAGAGCCCGCCGTGAGGACTTCGAGGGCTGCCTGCCGTGAAGTATGCGGAAAAGCGCCCGGAACGCCCCGGATTCTACCACGGCAAATCGGCCGCTTCAAAAATTCCTTAAAACGGGAGGTAGCCCCATCATGACTAGATTCTTCGCATCCTTCGCCCTGGCCGCTGTGGCACTAGCTTTAGCGCCTCAGGCTCTGAAGGCCGACCCGCTGTGCCCGCTCCTTGACGCAACAAAGCACGGAACCTACGTGGTGTACGGCACGGGCACCGCAGTCGGCGTCGGCCCGGCGGCCGCGGTTGGCGAAATCACTTACGACGGCCACGGAAACACTCTGGCAACCTTCACGGTGAATATCAACGGCAATGTCCAGACGCACACGACTGTACCTGGCACATACACCATTCATGCTGACTGCACGGGAACGGCCCTGGAAGCCGGCGCGCATTACAGTTTCGTTACCTCCCCGGATGGGAATAAAACGACATGGCTGGAGACCGACCCTGGCGTCGTCTTCAGCGGCACGGAAGTCCGCTTGAACCCCGTGGAGGACGCCGAGGCGCAAGTGCACTCAAGCAACGGGCTCGCGGGGCCAGCTTCGCACCACGCCGGCGCCTTGCGACCCGCGAATTTCCGCTCAAGAACCGAGCCTGTCAGCCGCCGGCCTTTGGTTCCTTCAAAATCGCTTGTGACGTACTGATTGTGGTCCTAGCGATTTGATGCGGATAGATCGTGTTGTAACAGGAGGGAGAACATGCGTACGAAAGCCAAAGTAGCATTTGCGTTGTTTGCCGCGGGAGTGTCTCTGTGTGTGACAGGTGCGCGTTTGCGTGCCCATGCTGACGACGATCTGCCGAGTCTCGAAGGGAGTTGGCGGATTACGATTTCCGCCCCGCCCAGCTGCCAGGGCGCTCCACCGGCGTGCATCACGGCTTCGGAGTTCAGCAATTTCTATCCTGGTGGGACCTTGACTGAAACCAACACGATCCTCTTTGCTACGAGCGAGCCGAACCCGCCCAACTTTTCGAGCGGTAGCGACGGCTATGGCACCTGGACGAGAACGGATACGCCGAATGTTTATTCCGTGCGGTTTGAGAAGTTGCTATTTCAGACGCAGAGTGTGCCCACCTATGTCTCGCCAACCGGGAAACTCGTTGTCAACACGGCGGTCGCCATAATCAAGGGGAAATATACAGTCAACTCAGACGGAACGCTGTCTGGCCCCTTCACCATTACCATAACGCCGCCCAACAACGGCACCGTGCTTTTCGAGGCAAACGGATCCGTGAAAGGCGTGCGCCTCACTGACTAAGACGACAATGGGTGCTGGAACAGGCCTTGTCGGATTTTGCGCTTCTGGGAGGAGCAGTGGGCGGGATAAGCGTCCTGTTCTTTCCGCATCCAATCGTGCATCCTTCCCGATTCCACGGAGTCAGTCTGATAATTAGCCCCGTGCTCGCATTACTCGGAATGTCATTCGTTGGTTCCACGATGCGAAAGCGGAACAGGGTCATGCAGCTAGAAAGCTTTGGTTACGGTTTCGCATTTGCATTCGGGATGGCGCTCGTCCGTTTCTTCTTTACGACCAAGACGCAATAAGGTCGAGTTGTGCACTCGTGTCGGCCAAAAAGTTACTTGAGCTTCACAAATGTGCCAATTAGACCAGAAACTTTCGCCAACTGATTGAGAGAAAGACAGTTGGCGGAGGCGTGTGGAAGTCGAATCCACCATTCCACCCGCGAAGGGAGGAATCGCCGGCTTTGAAGGCCGGGAAGGTCACCGGACCCCATTCGCCCCCGTAGAAGATTCTAAAAGGCTTATTGCACGTAGGCAAATGTCTCCGCGGTGCTGGTGTCAGTAGTGGTGTCAGTTGGATTTTGAATTCGCGACACCGCTTCGTGCAGATTCGACATTGCGAGATGGGCGTAGCGCCTCGTCATCTTCAAACCTTTGTGGCCGAGCAGTTCCGCAATGTTCCCCAGAGGGACCCCGTTCTGACGGAGCCGGCTTGCGTACGTGTGCCTGAGATCATGCCAGCGAAAATTCGGAATCTTCGCCTGGCGGATGGCGCCTACAAACCAATGTGCATTGACGTTGAGTGTCTCGCCGGCTGCGTTGCGTACCACGCGCCCCGTTCCGTCCCCTCGGCCGCGGAAGACCATCAAAGCGCGCATGGCATCCTCGTTCAATGGAAAATACATAGCGTCGTCATTTTTTGTCCTAGGAATCTTGGCGACCCGCGCCTTGAGGTCCACATTCTCCCACACGAGGTCGACGTACATGTTAGTGCGCCGCAAACCGGTGTGCATCGCGAGGTCAACTTCCGGCAGATGCTCCGCCCATTCCGGTTTGGAGCGGAGAGTCTGACGCAATCGTCCCTCTTCAGCGAGGGTGAGGAAGCGCACTCGCTCATTATTCTCTTTCTTGCGCCGGATGCCGGTCACCGGACTCTTCTCGACTTTGGGCGGGTCGTGTTCGAGGGCGAGGCGATATATAAGGGAGAGAACGTTCTGGTAATGATGCCGAGTGGATAGGCTCCACTTTTTTTCCTCCGTGGCTGAGTTAAGTGCGGCTCTGACTTCCTCGCGCGTGATTGACTCTGCCGCCCGGCCGCCGAACCATTCTTTCACCACTTCTACCCTTGCGACATCGTCGGCCGGCCGGGCGTACTCTTGTTTGATATACGCGACGGCATCATCAGCGATCTCTCGGAAGCCGAGCAGCCGCTGTCGCAACTTTTCAGGTAGCTTGCGACCCTGAAGCACCTCGGCCTTGCGCTTGATATAGAGGTCGCGCGCCGACGCCCAAGTTCCGGCTTTTTCGCGCCGGATGCGGCCCATGGTGTCCGCATAGCGTACCCACCACTCGCCAGAATCGATTACCTTTTGAAAGATTCCACGTTGCTTCATGATTCGGTTTCTCCCATCTCCAAGAGCTTTCTCTCGTACTTGAGGTAACGCTCGTGCCACTGCCATAGGTTACAACGCCAGCATCCGCAGCACTTTGTTGTGTCGTTCCACATCGGCCCACGCGGATCATGCTTCATATTGCGGAGACGTTCGATAGCCGTTTGTGGGCTAATTCTCATGAGCACACCCGCCATACCGCGCGCCAAGTATTCCAGGCGGGACTCATCGGCATAAGGAGACTTAGGAAACCGTGTCTTTGGCCCCTTCATTTGGAAGAAAGCCTTTGCGTTCGCTAACACATAGTCAGGGCCAGGGAAGGCTGCGACCTGGATTCTTCCATCCGGCAGTTGCTTTTGGAACCGCGTCGAAAGAACGATCCACCGCTTCCATTCTTCACAAGCCTGTTTAAGAGCCGGAAGCGATCGCGCCCGAACGAGTGTTTCCCAGGTCTTGCGACGCTCGGAACGGGCGTGGATTTTTCTGGGTTCCATTTGTTGTTCAAGTTCTGCGATTTGGCTTTTTCTCTCAAGTTCGGCGAACTCCAACCGCGATCTTCTTTGCTTCTCAACCCACTCCCTCTTTGCTCGCGCGCGCTCCACCGTTGTTGATAGCTCGTCGAACGAAGGTGGATCTAGCCGAAGCATGTCACCCAGAATGTCTTGCGGTTTTGCTTTCTTCCACCAATCCAATCGTGCAGCCGCTTCAAGCCGATTCATTCTTTCATACACAGGCTCAGGGGGGAGCTCTACCCCGTCGCGGAGAAGGTGTAAAGCCTTGTACCACTCGAATTCCCAGGTATTCAACGAACCCATATGGAAGGGTTTCGGTCCGCGTCGGCCCATTTACGGTCACCCAGAGCGCTTTGAAAAGTAGAAAGTTAACTTAAACTAATGCCAATCTATGCCAACTAACGCAATATCAGCTTGAAAATATCAAATCATGCGTTTACCTTGCAAGAGAAATTCTGCAGGAGGCTGCGCATGGAACGTTTGGCAATTGGCAGGGTTGAGGCGGCACAGATGCTCGGCGTTAGTCTGAGGACCCTCGACACTATGATAGCGAGGAAAGAGATTCACGGTCGACGAATTGGCCGACGGATAGTCTTCACGTTCGAAGACCTCCAGCGCTTTCTCGCGAAGGATCACCCCGTTCAAGCAAAGGCGACGCCGTGATTTTTGGGGCAGCATTGAGCCTTCCATCGATGCGCGACCTGCTCGAGCAGGCTGGCTTTCGTATCCGATCAACGAACCGCGCCGATTGCGCACACTGTTTGGGAAGCTCGACCCGAACGGTGGGCTACACATTAGAGCTAGCTCACTGCTTCCGATGTGGATGGGCGACAAATCGCCTCGGGCTAGCCAAGCACCTAGGACTATTCCACAACGACGCTGAAACACGGGGGAAGCTCCGAACGGAAGCGCGGCATCGCCGAGGCGTGGAGTCCACTCTGAGACAGTTCGAAAACTGGCGCCAAAAGCGCATCCAGAGGCTTACTACGCAATATCGTGTCCTAGGGCGACGAGCCCAACTGGCGCACGAAGTCTTACTCCGCTGGCCGGATTGTGAGCCCGCATGGGATGCCCTGGCACGTTTTTCCCAGGCCGAAGCTCGCCTCCTAGCGGCGATTGATTTTCTCGGTTTTGCGAAGGCCAGCAATTGGTTGGAGTGCGACTCGACACCAGGGGAGGTTTTCGCAACCTGGAGGGAGCTCCATGTCGCTGCGTGATTCGGAACGTGCTCAGATCATAGAGGTCATCGAGTCTAATGCTGGATTGCCTCAAAAGATTCGGGAGGTTGCTCTCGATGACGACACCCCATCATTTGATAAGCGGCGCGAAATCGCAACGCTTATTGAAAACGAACTACTGTCTCGCGGAACTTTTTTCCGGACCCCTGACGGGCGTGGGTTTTTCTTTTGCAACGCAGAGCGCCGAATCTTCGATCTAGAACAGGCCGAGTTCGGTCGCTCAATGACGGAACTTTCAGGGCTCAGCTCGACGGAGGCCTTCTTCAAATTCGCAATTGACGTTCTTCAAGCCAGAGTTCTAACCAGCGCCCAATTAGTAGACGTTCAGACTTTCTCCCATTTCGATCCAAAATCAGGGCTGCTGTCCGTGTCCGACGGTGCCGGCGGTATTTGGACGCGTGAACGCGGGGGAAACTGGCGGGAGGGACACAACGGCGACAATGGACTTTTCTTCTTAACGGAGCGCGAAGCGACCCCATTCATCCCTGAATTCAGGTCCGATAGGGTCGCGCTTCCATGGTTCCTTAGCGTTTTTCTTTTTGCAGACCGCCAGATTTCCGCTGATGACGCCCGCGTATTGCTCTCGATTTTTCTTCTTCAGCAATATTTCCCTTCGCTACGAAAAACGCGGGTGATTCCTGCATTTTTGGGGCCGCAGGGCAGTGGCAAAACCAGCGCGGAGCGACTTGTTGGCCGCCTACTGCTCGGCTCCAGTTTTGAAGTCACAGGCATAAGGCGCGACAAGGAAGATGCTTTTGTAGCTGCAGTCAGCAACCGCGTCGTTTTGGGGCTCGACAATGCAGATTCGCGAATCGACTGGCTGCCAGATTCGCTCGCCCTGTACGCAACAGGTCAGCAATTCCGGCTTCGCAAGCTCTATACAACGAATGAAGAGGCTTCATATTCCCCGCGAGCAATTGTGCTGCTTTCGAGCCGGGACCCCCAATTCAATCGTCCAGACGTGAGCGAGCGACTGCTCCCGCTGTATTTTGAGCGCCCCGAAAGCTACACACCAGAGCATTCGATCTTCGAAGAGCTGTCCTCACGTCGCGGGGCAATCATGGGTGACATCCTGCAGCAGGTCGGGCAAATTGCAGACCATTTAGAAAAAACGGAAGCGCAGTCACTCCCCTTTAGGATGGCCGATTTTGCCAGCTTCGGCGCTCGCGTGTTCGAACCCGCCGGCAAGTTGAGTGAGTGGCTCGCACTCCTTGGAAAGGTCGAGTCTGCGCAAGCAGGCTTTGCCGCTGAGGGCGATGGGGTTCTCGCAGCTCTCCAGCTGCTAATCGAACGTGAAGGACGCATTGAAGACGTCGCCGTTGGCGATCTCTACAAGAAGGCAAAAGTCATAGCCGAACAGGAATCGTTCCCCTTCCCGCGTACTTCTCAGGGCTTCGGACGATATCTCAGTACGCACAAGCGGGTTCTGGAGGTGGAGCTAAGAGTGGAACTTATCGAAGTTCGACACGGTGGTGGCGTCAGGGCTGTGACCTTCAGGCGGAGGAAGCCGTGAGTTTGCTGGATGTTTTAATTGGGCAAGCAAGCGCGCTGCCGAGGGAAACTTTTCCCAAGGCATCGTCACCTTCATCACCTGTGCCACCCCAATCAGTTACAGAGGTGACAGAAGTGGCGATACCCGTGGAGAAGTCTTTAACAGATTTCAGCGTCGAACGGAGAGTGAAGCCGATCCCAGCCAACGCGACCCTCCTAGCACTTCGCTACGACGGCGCAATCAGACCGCTGGCATCGGTGCCTAAGTGTTGGTGCTGTAAAGTCCCATACAAACTTGAACGACTCCAGAAATCGCAGAACAAGACTTATGCCTTTCTCGAGCCAGGATGCCACTGCCTTGACGAATGGATGTGCTACGGGTGCTTTGTTTGCCGCGCGCATTGTCAGTGCGCGTCCATGCGGGACAAGAGTACCGCTCCAAAAACGCCACAAGAGGTTTTTAGAACGCTCAACAACGACGGAGACACAGGATGAACACCAATGCTAAGGGGGAGCGCGCAGGCCCGGTGAATCCGGACTCCTGGTTTGACCGCCACCCCGGGGCTGCGCTTGTGCTGATTCTCGCAGGCATCGCCGGGCTCCTGTGGCTGCTGTTCCGCAGGCACGGCGGGCCGCCGCCCTTGCCGGGATCATCAGCGCCTCCGCTCCTCGTCTCCACATGGAGTCCCCTACAATGAATGACTTTCAAAACCGGATTGTTGGCGTGGTTGGACGCAAGGGAAGTGGAAAGTCGACGTGTGTCACCACGCTGTTGAAGTATTGCCCGCGCATCTTTGTTTGGGATCCGATGGAAGATCACTGCGACTTACTGCCTGACGCATTCGAGGGAGTCGATGACGATCTCGATGAATATTTTAGACAGGCAAGGCGGGCAAGGACGTTCGCCTGCTGTTTTGTCCCTACCGAAGACTTAGAGGAGGATTTCGAGGAAATCTGCCGTTTTGTCTATGACTATGGGCGCATGCTCTTCGTGGTCGAAGAAGCACCGCTGGTTCTGAAGGCGGGATACATGCCGCCCGCCTTCGGAAGGATCGTCCGTACCGGACGGCATCGTCAGCTAGACCTCTTGTGGACCGCACAACGCGCCAGCGAAGTTTCGCGGACGCTTACAAGTGCCACAGACATCTGGATTTTCTACAGCCAAACTGAGCCGCGCGACTTGGACGCCATTGCGGAGCGCTGCGGACGCGAGATTGCCGACAAAACGGCCGGGCTTGGCCTCCACGATTCGTTCGTCTGGGATGTAATTCAACGCGAGATTATGCCGGAGTCGCCGCGGTTGCTGAAGCGGGTGGTGCCTGGTGGCTGACAACTGCAACACCGCCGTGGCGTTCGCGCCAGTGGCGTGCCAGCAAAAGCCGGCAGCCCCGTTCCGTGAGTCGGTAGATTTGAAGGACTCTCCTCCAATCTCGCGCCTTCTCCACCAAGCCTTCGTTGCAGAGACGAAGGAGATAAGCATGGAGCTGGCCGCGGCGACCGAAGGGCAAACCGCCAGCGATCTGACGGGGATAGTGCCAGCGCCCGTCTCCGAGAGATTCGAGTACGAGGTGCTTCAATTCTCCGCGCTTCCTCACAAGCGGATTCTACCAGCGTTTGTCAGCACAACCTTGTTTGTGATGGAAACGTGCAAGAAAGCCAAGAGAAACCATAGAAACGGCAAAAGCTTGCACTTTGCAAAAAAGATTGCGCACGTCGACTCGCGCACAATTGTTCCCGTTACTTTTTTGCGGAAAGGTCTGTAAGCAATGCTCAGAAAATATAACTTACTAAAGAGCCGTGCGTTGGCTGCATTTGAGGATCGCGGATGGCTTTCCCCGCCGGCGTGGGCAGTACTGACCGGCTTCTATCCCGTACGCGCTTCCTATTCTTATCTGAAGCGGCTTTTCAAGTGGAAGTTATTGGAGCGCTCGCTCGACCGCCGTGGCCTCCTTCTTTATCGGTTAAGCTCACGGGGCGCAACCCGACTCGCTTGGCTCCGGAGGTATTCGCGATGAAGGCGGCACTTTATTCCCGCGTCAGCAAGCACACCGCGCAGAGTCCGGAGATGCAGATTGCTGAGCTCCGCGACTACTGCCAACGGCGGCGCTGGGAGATCGCCGGAGAATACGTGGACGTGGGTGTCAGCGGCGCAAAGGAGCGCCGGCCACAGCTGGACAGGTTGCTGGTCGATTGCCGCAAGCGCGGTGTGGATGCTGTTGTGGTCTACCGCTACGATCGCTTTGCGCGTAGCCTTCGCCAACTTGTCAATGCACTCTGCGAGTTCGAGGCGCTGGGAATTCAATTTGTGTCACTTCATGAAGGTGTGGATACGTCTACCCCAAATGGGCGCCTGGTGTTCGGCATCTTTGCCAGCATCGCGGAGTTCGAGCGGGAGCTAATCCGTGAGCGCGTTCGTTCCGGCTTGGCGGCAGCCCGGGCCAAGGGCAAACGCCTCGGGAGGCCACGCGCACACGTAGACGCCTCCAGAATTGCAGAGCTTCGCAAACACGGTTGGGGCTGGAGAAAAATCGCAACAGAACTAGGAGTCGGGGTCGGAACAGTCTTGAGGGCTGTCAGTAATGGTAGCCTTTGTATTGACCATCTGGCACAGACGCCCAAATAAGGACTGGCCTCCACTTTACCGATTACCGGACTTCTCGGGACTTGAACGCACTTTTAGCGATAAGATTCAGTCCATGCCTGCGACGTATCTGGTGCCATTCTTCGGAAAGCTAATCTGCGTATCCGCATTGAGTTTGCCACTTCTCTCGGCGCAGAGTGCTAGGCCTCCCGCCGCAAATGTGCAGTCACCTCGGGTGTCGAATTTTGAACAGAAGATTGGCAGTCTAATCGAGCGATTCGACACGTCCGGAAGAACGCTCGTTGATTCCGTCATCGAACTTGCCTACAAGTACCAAGTACCGATGGCCATCGAATACGCGGACTGGGAAGCTACGAAGCGGCCACTAAATTTAGAGTTTCGCAAGAAATCTTTTCGAGGAATAGTCGAAGCTATCGTTAAACAGGACCCACAATATCGAGTAAGCTTTTCTAACGGCATCGTAGAGATATTCTCACCGATGGCTCGCGAAGATAGTTCCAATTTGCTCAATAAAATCATCAAGGAGTTTTCCGTGACAGAAATGGAGACTCGGAGGGCCGACTTTCAACTATTCTGCACTCTCGCGGATTCCGGCGGTTGCGCGGGCAGCCTAGCGGTAGGCCAATGGGAGCCCATTAGAATTACGTTGCACATGCATAATGCAAGAGTCTACGAAATCCTGAACGCTATAGTCGCGCAAAATGGAAATGCCATCTGGACAGTGACGGCCAGCAACCTAGCCAGCGTCCCACAATGCTGTGGCCTTTGGTACATTTACCCGCTTCAAGAGCCCTTCAAAAGTGGTGTCTCGGACAGGCTAGTCAGAATGCCACAATAAACCAAGACTGTTGGTTAGGGCCTATCGGGAGTGTTTCAACCAGCCATTGACGGTCGCATTGCACTGCTGAACCGATCCGCCCTGGCACTCGAACCAATAGTTCTCTGATGGCTGGTTATTGGGATTGCCCTCGTCGCGACCTCCCTGCAAAGTGCATCCGCGCACACACTTAATCGTCGTGCGTCCGGCTGGAGCCTCAATAGCAGCGTGAACTCCGGCGCAGGCGTGTTAGCTCTTCCCACAACCCAACCGAAGGCGACCAACGCTAGTGCGACAACTGTCTGAATTGTTCTGCGTCTCATCTCTTTTGCCTCCGGCCATCTAGTTGGCGACGTGAACAGAATAACTGCGTAGAGGGCTTCAAGTCCCGATTTACGACGTAATCGCCGAGTTGGTTTTGGCAGGGGCAACTTACCTGTTTCGCGACCTACCGGGACCTAGCCGAATTTGGCGTAGTTTTCTCGTGGTAGTCCGCAGTAGACACAGCTTTTTGGCAACCACGGCCTGCCCCAGAATCCACGAAAAGCACATCCACAGCGCGGGCAGGGCCAGCGAAGCCACTTCAATTGTTTCACGCCCATGAAGCTGCTCGAAGCAAGAACTGCCACCAGGCCAAATGCAAAAACCCCAATCCGCACTGTTCTCGGCACGTAGTCACCGAAAGCCGCGCTCAAAATCAGAATTAGCGACGAAGCGACAAACCATCTCCAAGACCGTATGTAGTCTCTACGCAAGCGCCAATATTCTCGCCATGATGATTGATAGACAGCAGCATCTTGGTGAGGCTTCGGTGGGATTACAGCTTCAACGTCTTCTTTTAGCGCAAAGAATAGTGCAACTCCAGCAGGCAACATCGCGATGAACCAAGGCACACCGATTTGAATTATCGCACCAAAAACTCCACCAATTCCAACGATGACCGCTAAGACTTTGATTAGCCAGACCGTGCGTTTCGGAAAGGGAATGCTGCGCATCGTGATAACTTGCAAGCAATGTCTGGTGCGCACTGCCATCCAAATCCACGGTGGAAGAACGATGAGGGGACCAACGACGCGCAGCAGGCCTTCGTCTAGCGGACCATTTTGAAAATTCACTGCAGTGGCGCTCCCACAACTATTCTAAGTTCTACGGGCTTGGCGGGAGGGTTTTACTGTTGGATATGTATTCCATGCAACAAATAGCTGCGTTCAGTCCCTGATTAACCGATGCCGGTTCAAACGGTCGACGCAACACTTCCTTAATCGTTTGACTCCATAATATCTTTTTGATGAACCGATCTCCTGTGTCGCAGTCAATCTAACCTAAACAGGGCGGTCTTTTCTTTGAGTTGAGTTTCTCGAACTGATTTAGACTTTGAAATTCCTGCTCTTAGACTTCGAGCAGTGTTGCATCCACCCATTGAATCCACCGCCATAACCGGAAACCTAGGAGCAATGGAAGGGTGAGCTGCTCCCTTTTGTGATAAGAATTGAAACGCACAATGGCTGACTCCGAGCAAAAACGGCGATTGGCTGACCTGCTTGAGCAAGTAGTCGACGGGAAGCTCCAAGCCGCAGACGCGCTAAAGCAAGCCGAGAAGTGGTCGGACATGCCATGGGAAAGACGCGACGTGAATGTTGCATGGCATACCTTGATGCACTTCCACATTGACACAGATATTCGCGAGAAAAACCCGCAATAAGATGAAAAAATGAAGCACAGCCTCCGGCTCCACATCTCGAACCTGCGTAGCTCCTGATTTACGAGATAATCCGGCAATTAAACCACTCAAACTAATTGAAGACAGTTCGCTACGTGAGTTCCGATTTAACTCGAAAGCGGCTTGTACTGGGAGGAACTTGTCCGGTTTCGCGACTTGACGCGCGCGGATGGAGTAAAATTCATTGCGCGAAACTAATATTAAACTGGCGCACTGATCCACATTGAGTCTCGCGATAGGTCCATACACCGTGTTTGTTTGCTCGCGCTATGGCGTTAAGTGCATCAAGCAACGGTGCGTCGTGCAATCGAAGGCCGAGCGGTTTTTGGGGTTGGGGCGAAACCGGGGCCATACCGCCCAGTCCCGGCCCCAACGCATTGTGAGTAAGCCCGAGCCGAGCGCCAGCGCGTAACACGTCGGGTGATGAGCTGAGGATTGACACAGCGGAGACCGCATCAGTGACTTCACCCGAATCGTAAGACACGAGAGGTGTTTTGAGGAGCGCAGGAACTCCCTTCACTGGTTCAAGGTTGACCACGCCTTTGCGAACTCTCCAGATATAGTGAGGTTCGGCGCTCATAATGCTATCCAGCACTTGACGCAACGTAGTTCCGTGCGGATGAACAACAGACTTTGTTTCGTCCGCGCACCGTTCCACAAAAGCCATCCCTCCGGGAACACCGGACACTTGTAGCGCATCTTCAAATGCTGAGAATGCTGGAAGCGACTGGCCGCTGGTCGCTGCGGGACGTGCGAGTACGTCGTCCTGTAGACTCGGCGCCAAAGGTCTGCTGACCCCGAGTGAGGGCAGCAGGGCGACTGCTATCAGAGTCACTGTCGCCGACATTTCGGAAATGAATTCAGCCCCGAGATTAACTGAGAGTGCGACCATTGTTCTTTTCTGCATGTCCTCAGTTTACTCGGCAATCTTCCTCAAATCCCGATAAGCAAGCGAATTTGCTGAGTGCCTGGGAAACGCGGTTACCGCCGAGTTGATTTGGCATAGGGAACGTTACCGGTTCGCGAACAAATCAGGCACAAGACCTAGGAAGGCAGACTAACCCTGCGGTGTGCATCCATCTCGCGCAGAATTCGCAAGCCTACTTGAGCAATACTGAAGCACTTGGCCGCGTCCTCATAGGAGTATTTTGCATCACCCCAATGCAAGACACCATTGCGCGGCCAAAACAAGTGCCTTTGGAAGTCTTCAGCCAAATGGCCCACCCGAACACTTTGAAAGCTGGACGAAATATAAGCTTCCAGTTCTGGCTTGGACCTAACGAAATCATCGATTCCCGACTGCACGAGGAATCGTGAAACCTCTTCGATTTTGCGCTCGACCGAAGCAAACCTTCGAAGCTCGCCTTCGCATTGCTCACGGTCGAAAATCGTCCCCGGCATGATGCACTCAATCTCTTTCCACTTCCCGAATAACCGCGACAACTCGGACTCGAATGCCATTGCCGGAAAGACAACCGCCATCGGGTAGTCTTTCTCTTGAAGTAGTTCATGTCTGCTTTTCTCAAGCAGCAAAACTCCAATCGTCACGTCCAACCCAAATAGAGAGGGGTGGGTAAAACCACAGGCTGCGCACCGCCAATCAAAGGATGTCTCGTTCAGGCGAATTCTTGGCGAATTTGGTTCGCCGCAACGCGAGCATTTGAGGGATAGAGGAACCTTCGTCGAATACTTTCCTGGGTCCGTGGCCACTTCTCGGTGAAAACTCCTCCTCCTGTCAATTTAAGCGCTTCCAGGCGTGGTGTCCAGACGTGGACATGAGCAATAGCGGTACTATGAGCAACATTTCCGGTAAGCGCTAATGGCCAACTCTCCGAGGAGTTCCAAAAACCCTCCCGGAATCGGCTTCCCAAGCTCTTGATTCTTGGCGCTAGAACGAAGCAGCTGTCTGCGTTCAGGAATCAGGTGATTCTGAAACGTCTTATAGTCAAGGGCCCAGTTTTGGCTACGGCACCCTTTTTTGACCCCACGGCGGCATAGAATGTTCTTGTAGGATGATTCTAGTTAGCCGGGTTATAGAGAGGCCATGAGATTCACACTCTATCCGATTTATTGGCTGTCTGACGCACTGGAGGATGAGCAGTTTGACCTCAGCAAGCTGCCATTTACAGTTACCGACGACGTCCGCATCGAAGCTGTGTCGGTGGGCGCACTCGAGTTGGGGAAGGAGAGACTAGGCACGGACATTTTAGGAGAGTTGGAGAGCGTCAGGCATGCATTGGTACATCGTTACGAGGCGGAGCCTATCGTTAATGAGGAAACTCGGGAAATTCAAGGCTACAAACACTCTAGCGAAAGTTCTGAGACGATGATTCGCGAGATTGCCGCTTGCCTGCGGTTGATTCGTCCCATGCGCCAACGTGCATTGTTGATGCGTGGCGAAGTTCGCGAGGATGGCACCTTTGGCGTTACAGGCTACGATGTGCCGCCCCTTCATTTAATCGAAGTGCCCGAAGTTCAGAAGCTATTCAAACTCCGGAATCAGGACGCGAACGACTTGCGGAACTATGTGCCAGAGTTTTTGCGAGGCATGAGCGGAGAATTCTGGAAATTTCGCATGGCTGTTCAGTTTCATGAGCTTGGGCACTTCCAGCCGTTGGATTGGAAAGCTCGGTACCTTCTCTGGTGTTCGGCTATCGAGTCAATCTACACCTCCCACGATTGGGAACACCAAGGCAGTCTCGTTGCTACGTCCAGAATTAAATGGTTCCTTGGTAAAGACACGAGCATTTATGCTCCGGGCGATATTTCAAGCTTGCTCAAAGACCCACGTCTAACGATTGGTCAAATCATAGGTGACCTCTACGAAATGCGAAATTTCATGGCGCACGGTGACAGGATTCCTGATCCATTCTTTACGGACATTCTCCGTAACGGCTTAAATGGTGGTGTGATGAAAGCTCAGGTGCTTCTCGAGGCCGCAAGTTTCATTATTCGAACCAGCCTGCTGAAGATTCTCCGTGACGGCTTGCTGCGTCACTTTGCTGATGCTGGTCCTGCCGAAAAATATTTTGGCGCTCAGAATCTTACGAAGTCCGCGTTACGCATGGCCCACCGAGCTGCTGCCCAACCTCCCGCTGCTCAGCCAATTGCTTAATTTCAAAAGCATAATCAGGCCGCAAAAAACTGGTGTCAGTTCTGGTGTCAGTTCATTTTGCATTTTGACGCAGGGAAGCGCAGTTACGCACAATCACTGAATACCTAAACGGTATCGTTTGCAGCGTGTTGCAACTATGTTCAGGTCGGAGCACTACCTCGTCGGCGGCTTTGAAGGCCGGGAAGGTCACCGGACCCCATTCGCCCCCACAGTCATAATACATTCAAACGGAGACCGTCGTTATCCGCCGTCCGGCAGCGCCGCTGGCAGCCGTTTTGTCCTCAAAAAGTACGGGGGGTTGCATAGCGACCCGCTCTCTGTCCCCACAGATTCCGTTGTGAAGGGATGTGTTACTGCAGCGGTGTGCCCGTTCCGGAATCACAATTAGGAGCACCACCTTTGTAGTAGATCACGCCTGTCTGATCCAGAACGCGCGCGTGCCGGTCGAGTTCAAGCGCAGAGGAGCCGCCAGGGTGCCGTCATCGAAGCGGGGCCTCCAGCGTGAAGCTGTAGCCATCTTTACCGCTACTCCGGTTCGATGGCATCGGAAATCCTGCCGCTGGAGCTTACGGTTCTGGGCGCCTGTGCCTTCCAGGCGACCCGGTTTAACCGCCACACACGCGAAACGTTAACGTTTACTCTGGATGTGGCTCGCTACACGCGCGCCGTTTCCAAGCCAACCGCTTGCGTACGCTTCAGCGCGGCAACCAAGTCGTATAGAGCGGGGCTCGTACACACTTCATAGTAATAGTGGTCCGCGGGTTGCCCGATTTTCCCGTCCGGCAGAAGCTGCCGAGCTACTCCCTGGCGCAGCACCAGCAATTCCACCGACTCCCCCATCGGCACTTCGCCGTAGTACAACGTCACTTGTTCCTTGCCCCACGGCTTATCCAGCTTCGCTTGGATCGTCTCGAGTGATATCTCCCCGCCGAGCTTTTCAAATCCCTCGTCGTTCAGCTCGATGCCATTCATGTTGTAGCGCACAAGGAACTCGTCCAGCTCT
>Ga0306920_100004296_pt1 | contig 18282 bp, 17 predicted proteins | sample flu12Cox44000170_FD_204666 | JGI IMG/M metagenome (GOLD analysis project Ga0306920, IMG submission 204666) | Lab enrichment of tropical soil microbial communities from Luquillo Experimental Forest, Puerto Rico - flux4day.12C.oxic.44.000.170 (v2)... | ecosystem: Environmental > Terrestrial >... | reverse complement strand
GCTCCCCAGCCGCAAGACCAATTTTTGAGAAGGAAGGATTCACCGTTATCGCGCACGCCGGAGGAGGTGCTTAAGACCGGTTCATTCGCCCATTTGTAACAATGCGCCGCGCCGGCGCGCGTTGTGAAAGGCGATGAAAAAGACGGCGGCGCCCGGCGCGATATAGAAGACGTCGAGCCCGAGCGCGATGAAGAGGAAATCGGTGCGGAAGATCCCGGTAAACAACACCGCGCGCATTCCCTCGAACACGTAGGTCGAGGGCAGCACCCAGGCGACATGCTGCAGCCAGCCCGGTAAGGTCGACACCGGGTAATAGACGCAGCTGATCGGCGAGAGCGTGAATACGACAGTCCAGGCCAGTCCCTCCGCTCCCATGCCCTGGCGCAGGATCAGCCCGCAGATCGCCAACCCGAGCGCCCAGCCGAGGATCACGAGCACGGCGAAGAACGCGACAAGGGGCAGCCCCAATGAGAAGATCGAGTAGTGATAGAGCGGGATCGCCAGCAGCGCCGCCGGCATCATCCCAAGCAAAACGCGGATCATGCTCATCGACAACAACGACAGGACCCACTCGTATGGCCGCAACGGGGTGACGAAGAGATGCCCGAGATTGCGCGCCCACATCTCCTCGAGAAACGACATCGAAAGGCCCAGCTGGCCACGGAACAGTACATCCCACAGCATGACCGCCGCGAGCAGCACGCCGAAGGCGCGGAAGACATAGCTGCTGTTGACGTAGAGGAACTGGCTCATGAAGCCCCAGATCAGCATCTGCAGGGTCGGCCAGTAGAGCAGCTCGAGCGTACGCGGCCACGAGCTGCGCAGCAGATAGAGATAGCGCAACAGCATCGCCCATACGCGGGCCGCCGAAAACCGCAGCTCACCCCTCATTTAGCCGGTTCTAACTCGACCCGGGGCTCGCGCGCGATGTGCAGGAACACTTCTTCGAGGTTGGTTCGGCCATAGCGGTCGATCAGGGCCTGCGGGCTGCCGCGATCGACGATCCGGCCGGCCTTCATCATCATGACCTCGGAGCACAGCCGCTCGACCTCGCTCATGTTGTGCGAGGCCATCAGGATTGTCGCGCCGGTACGCGCACGCCAGCTCTCGAGATAGCTGCGCACCCAATCGCCGGTGTCGGGGTCGAGCGAGGCGGTGGGCTCATCGAGCAGCAATAGCTCAGGCTGGTTCAGCAAAGCCTTTGCGAGGGCGACACGGGTCTTCTGCCCGGCCGAGAGCTTGCCCGCCGGCCGCTCGAGAAATGCCGTTATCTGCAAGTCGTGAGCGAGATCCTCGATCCGTTCGCGGCGCCGCGGCAGACCATAAAGACGGGCATAGACCAGAAGGTTCTGGCGCACAGTCAGGCGATGCGGCAGGTCGACGAAGGGAGAGGAGAAATTCATTCTCGGCAGAACGCGATACCGGTGGCGCAGCATGTCCTCTCCGAGCACCTCCACCCTTCCCGAAGTCGGCAAGAGAAGCCCGAGAAGGATCGAAAGGGTCGTTGTCTTCCCCGCGCCGTTTCCACCGAGCAGTGCCGCGGTGACGCCGCGCGCGACGCTAAAGGTGATCCCGTCCACCGCTACCGCGGTGGGGTAATGTTTCACCAGATTGCTTACTTCGACGGCGAGCGCGGCCACCGCCCCTATATGATTGGTTGCCGGAGCCCAGGCCAGTGCGAAAGCCGGCGGCAAAGGAGACGAGGTTCAGCGTGAGCGATACCAACCTCATCACCGCGAGCGAGCCTTCCAGCGGGTTTGGCCGGATCAGCCTGCGCACCCTGGTCCCGATTCGCTGGGTGGCGGTTGCCGGCCAGGCGCTTACGATCCTGATCGTGCACTACGGTCTGGGGTACCGCCTGCCGCTCGTCCCGGCCCTCGGGGTGGTCGGCGGCTCGGTTGTGCTGAACGTGGCGTTGATCCTGCTGCGGCAGGCCGCAGCCCGCCTTGGCGAGAGAGACGCCGCGCTGTGCCTCGGCTACGATATCCTGCAGCTTGCCATCCTGCTGTACCTTACCGGCGGTCTGCAGAACCCGTTCTCGACCTTGATCCTGGCGCCGGTGACCGTTGCCGCGACGATCCTGTCGCGGCGCCCCGTCATCGCTCTCTCGATCCTCGCCGTGGCGGCAACCAGCGTGCTGGCTCTGTGGCATATGCCGTTGCCCTGGCGCACCGAACCGCTGGTATTCCCGCCCGAGCTGGTGCTCGGGATCTGGGTGGCGCTGGTACTCGCGACAGTTTTCATCGGAAGCTACACCTGGAGCGTCGCGCAGGAGGCGCGGCGATTGCGCGACGCAGTGGCCGCGACGCAGCTGGCGCTGGCGCGCGAGCAGCGCATCTCGGCGGTCGGTGCGCTCGCCGCGGCGGCGGCCCACGAGCTGGGCAGCCCGCTCGCGACAATTGCCGTCGTCGCGCGGGAGCTGGCGCACGATCTGCCGGCTGACAGCCCCCACTCCGACGATGCCGCGCTCCTGCTCAGCCAATCCGAGCGCTGCCGCAAGATCCTCGCCGAGCTGGCGCGGCAGCCGGAGCACGACGGCGGCTCGCCTTACACTCGGCTGCCGATTTCGGCCCTCGTCGAGACCGCGGGCACGATGCATCAACACGAGGGGGTGAAGCTGATCTTTGCGACGGCGGGACAGCCCGGCCCCGAGGAACCGCTCGTCCGGCGCAGCCCCGAGATCATGCACGGGCTCAACAACCTCGTTCAGAATGCGGTCCAGTTCGCCCGCCGCGAGGTCAGCGTCACCACCTTTTGGGACGAGGCGACGGTCACCGTCGAGGTCGCCGATGACGGACCGGGGTTTCCGCTGCACCTACTCGGGCGGCTCGGCGAGCCCTATATTTCGACGCGTGCCGGTGCGGGGGACCATATGGGGCTCGGCATCTTCATCGCGCAGAGCCTGCTCGAGCGCAGCGGCGCGGAGCTGATCTTTGATAATCTCCCCGAAGGCGGCGCACATGTTGCGATTTCTTGGAATCGTGCCAATCTGGAGACGGTAGAGCAAACCCGCCCCGCCGCGGCGGCCGCTCATGCGTTCATTCGCGCGAGTTGAGCCGCGGCCGGCGTAAAAAGGCACGATCATGGAGACTAGCGACCGACTGACCCGCCCCGCCGCAGACGGGTTCTCTTCGGGGTTGCAGGGGCTTCCGGAGTCCGAGCGCACCTTGCTCATCGTCGATGACGACGCGCCGCTGTGTCAGCGGCTCGCGCGCGCAATGGAGCGCCGCGGCTTTGTCGTGACGACCGCTGACAGCGTCGCCGCCGGGATCGCCGCGGCAACCGACGAGCCGCCAGCCTTTGCTGTGGTGGATATGCGCCTGGGCGACGGCCGTGGCTTCGATGTGGTCAGCGCGCTGCGCCAGGCGAGGCCGGGCGCGCGCATCGTCATGCTGACCGGATACGGCAACATCGCGACCGCCGTGGCCGCGGTGAAGGCAGGGGCGGTCGATTATCTGCCGAAGCCGGCGGACGCCGATGCGGTCGAACGCGCCTTGCTCGCCCAGGAGGACGGAACCCCCGAGCCGCCCGAGGACCCGATGTCGGCCGACCGGGTGCGCTGGGAGCACATCCAGCGGGTGTTCGAGCTGTGCGACCGCAATGTTTCGGAGACGGCGCGCCGCCTCAAGATGCACCGCCGCACCTTGCAACGCATCCTGTCGAAACACGCACCGCGGAACTGAAGCGGCTGGTGCCGAACTGACGTTTCGCCGAGCGGCTTCAGCCGGCCAGGCTTGCGAGGCGTTCGCCGACAAACCGGTCGATTGCGTCGAGCCAGGAATTGCGGATCGTATCCTGCTCGAGAAACGGCTCGTGCTTGGATTCCGGGAATTCGACCAACGTGCACTCGGGCAACAGCCCCGCTGCCCGGCGGTGCGCCGCCGGCTCGACAAACGATTCGCGCCCGGCGCTGGCGAGCAAGATCGGCGTATCGATCCCGGCTAGGAATTCCGGCCTGACGATCCTCGCCACCAGCCGAAACGCCCCGTCTAACCACCCGTAGGTCGCCTCGTCGACACGCAATTGGGCGCGGGCCGAAAACCAGAAAAATTGCACACGGCAGCGTTCGGGGTCGTTCGAGACACGGCTGGTCGGGGGTGACGGAATGCGATCGGGCTGCCAACGCCTCGCCCCGGGAACAAAAAAGAGACCAAGCCCCGATGCCCGGGCCGCAAGCGCAACGCCGCGAGCCAGCCTTGGCGGGACGCGGCCGGTTCGGATCCCGAGCATCGGGGCCGACAGGATTGCCGCATCGAAGAGATCCGGAAATTGGCGCAGACACAGCAGCCCAATGGCACCGCCCATCGAGTGAGCGACCAGGAAACGTGGGTGCCGCGCGGGTGGCCGTGACCGGGTGAACAGCGAGAGGTCCCTCGCGTCGCGGTCATAACGGCGCGGACGCGGGCGGCTCGGCAATCTCCGGGGGCGCTCCGAGCCGCCCTGCCCGCGCCAGTCGAGACACCAAACGGAAAGCCCGCGCTCGGCGAGATCGGCGATCGTTTCGAAGTATTTCTCGATACATTCGGTAAAGCCGCCAACCATTACGCATTCGGCGCGCGCAGCGGGGGCCGGTAAGTGACCCCAGCGCAGGTTTGCGCCGTCCGGCGCGGCAAAACTGCCCCAGCTAAACCCGGATGGCTCGAGAAACCGTGCTGGAACAGGCAGAACCTCATCACTTGTGAGCATAGACCCGATGATCGGCTGCGCGACGGCGCACGATCCACCACCTTCGCACGGCAAAATTGCGGCAGACCTTTGCGACGATGATCAAGCAAAGCAGGCTCTGCTGCATAGCAACATACGGGAGACACTAAAGTGATTATCTCATGCCATGAGATAATATCAAAAAGTTAGATTTATTATAGAATTGTTACTGTTCGCGGTTAGGAGGGAGCCACACTAGGCAAGGTTATGGTCAACCGTTCCCCTGCTTGCTGCATGGCAGCATACTGAGAATCGCAACACGAAATATTAGTCCGTCTGTCGATTATCCTGACCGCCGTAGCGGTGTGCTTATGGCCATAGGGAAATAGCGTAGGAGCAGTGCAGTTATGAGCGTATTTAAGGGAGCAATCTTGGGCGCGGCGTTCATTTCGACTATTGCCGTCGCGGCCAGTGCCGCCGATCCCGCATCAAGCACTCCGACTTATCGGCCTCAGGTCGCCACAAATCCCGACCTGCCGTATTCTGCCACGCGGGTTCCCGGACCAAAGGTCGGGTCTAGCAATTGGATCCCGTCACCTTCCGGCTCCGCACCCGCTTCCGGAGTGACGCCGAACACCAGCGGGGACACCGGCTACTATTCAGGGAAGGCCTTCGGCCCCAAACCCAATTAGGAAACAACGAACGCCCACCGGGTGCGAAACTTCTCTGCACCCGATGGGCGGATCGATTTTTTCTTCGAGATTGCCGGCCCAGAATCAGCGTTTGCGCAGCAGGAACTCGCGGCCGGCCTTGACCATCGGGACGCCGTCATAGGCAATGATGTCGGCAGTCGCGTAGGTCTCGCTCCACAACTCGGGAAGGTATGAGCCGGTGCCGATCACGTCGATCGGCGCATTGGCCGCGGCCATCATGCGGCATTTCGCAGGCCCGAAGCCCGAGCTGGCGACAATCTTGACCGGGTGAAACCCGGCCTCGTCCAAAGTTTGGCGCAGCAGCCAAATGGCCGCGGCCGAAACCCCGGTGCCGACCAGGTATCGCAGCTCCTCCTCGGTGCGGTAGCCGCGGACCGCATGCGGCGCGTGATGCTCGAGCACCTCATAGGACCGCGTGGGGTCGAGCCCTTCGCAGTAGCGACTGCCCGGCGTATCGATGCGCAGAGCCAGCCTGCCTGCGGCGGCGAGATCGGGGAAGTGCCGGGCAACAGCAACGGCGTCCGACAGCTCGAGCCCGAAGTAATCGACCAGTACAGTCAGCGGCTCGTCCGGAAAGACCTCGCGAAACATCTCGGCGGCGCGCACTGTCGAGCCGGCATAGCCGATCAGGGCATGCGGCATCGTGCCGAGGCCGTGAGCCTGCCCGAAGAACCGGGCGGTCGCGTCGGCGGCACAGCCGACAAAACCGACGGCGCCTGCCTCGCGCCGCGCCACCGCAGAGCCGACGGAGGCGGCATAGGCCATCAGCTCCGCCATTTCGGCGCCGGCGCAGTGCCGCGCATCCATCGCCATGAATGCGACTTTCGGCAAGTCGGCGCACATTGCATAAGCGTTGTAGGCGGCGACGCAGGCGGGGCCGAGTCTTTGCAACAGCACGGTTTCGAGGTCGACGAGGCTATGCAATGAGCCGCCGACGTGAAGAATCGCGTCGCCGGCGCCGACCCAAGCACCCTCGGGGTGGCTGAGCTCGATGTCGAATTTCTGGCCGCGTTGGGCAGCCGTGTTTTCGAGAAACTCGATCGCGAAGCGCGGCGCGCAAATGACTGGCCGGCGCATGAAAATCGCGTATACCGCGGATCGGTCGCCAAAATGCCCGACGATGGCCTTGGTCTTCAGAAAGTAACTGTCGGTCTGCGCCTCGACTTCGTCCATAGCATGCATGCTGTCATTGCGAGCGGAGCGACGCAATCTCGACCGGCGTTGCGCATCGAGATTGCTGCGTCGCGTCGCTCCTCGCGATGACGCGGCTTACGAGACGTCAGCGAACCGGTGCGCACCATTGGCACCATTGGTGTGACGCCGCGTTTTCAGCGCTTCGGCGAGCTCGAAAGCCAGTTCGAGCGCCTGGGTCGCATTGAGCCGCGGGTCACAATGCGTCAAGTAGCGGTCGGCAAGCGCGGCTTCGCTGATCGCCTGCGAGCCGCCGATGCATTCGGTGACGTTTTGCCCGGTCAGCTCGAAATGCACGCCACCGGCGTAGCTCCCTTCGGCGGCATGGATCGCAAAGGCGGAGTGCACCTCGTCGAGGATGCGGTCGAAGGAGCGGGTCTTGTACCCGTTCGACGAGGTAACCGTATTGCCGTGCATCGGGTCGCAGCACCACACGACCTCCCGCGCCTCGCGCTGGACGGCGCGGATCAGATAAGGCAAACGGGCTTCCACTTTGTCGGAGCCCATGCGCGTGATCAACGTAAGCCTGCCTGGCTCGTTTTCAGGGTTGAGCCGATCGATCAGCCGCAGCAGATCGTCAGGCTCCAGGGTCGGCCCGCACTTCATGCCGACCGGGTTCTTGATCCCGCGTAGAAATTCGGCATGCGCGCCGTCGGCCTGGCGGGTACGGTCGCCGAGCCAAACCAAATGAGCCGAGCAGTCGTACCAGTCCCCGGTCGTCGAATCGATCCGAGTCAGTGCCTCCTCATAGGAGAGAAACAATGCTTCGTGCGAGGTGTAGAACTCGGTCTCGCGGATCTGCGGGGTCGTATCCGAGTCGAGCCCGCAGGCCGCCATGAAGTCGAGCGTCTCGGTCAGCCGGTCGGCGAGTGCGCGGTAGCGCTCCCCTTGCGGCGAGTCGGCGACAAAATCCTGGTTCCACGCGTGAACACGGTGCAGGTCTGCGTAGCCGCCCTGCGCGAACGCACGCAACAGGTTCAACGTCGCGGCGGACTGGCTGTAGGCTTGCACCATGCGCTGCGGGTCGGGTTCGCGCGCCGAGGCGTCGAACTCGAGGCTGTTGATGATGTCGCCGCGATAGGACGGCAACGTGCAGCCGTTTTGCGTTTCGGTGTCCGAGGAGCGCGGCTTCGCGAACTGGCCGGCCAGCCGTCCGAGCTTGACGACCGGACAGGCTGCGCCAAAGGTCAGCACCACCGCCATCTGCAGCAGAACCTTGAACATGTCGCGGATGTTGTTCGGGTGGAATTCGGCAAAGCTCTCGGCGCAGTCACCGCCTTGGAGCAGGAAAGCTTTGCCGGCCGCCACCGCGGCGAGGCGATCCTTCAGCCGCCGCGCTTCACCCGCAAAAACCAGCGGTGGAAAGCGGTGCAATGTTTCCTCGACGCGGGCCAGCGCCGCCTCGTCCGAATAACCCGGAACTTGCCTTATCGGCAGTCCGCGCCAGCTGTCGGGAGCCCATCCCTTTGTCATGCACCACCCTCCGATCTTGGAAGCCGCTCCGCCATCGGCGTCTTTCGGATCAGCGACAGCATGAAACACGAAAGCCGCCTCGGTAGGGCGGCTTCGGGGAAAAACGCGCGTGCGCGATCCTAGGCCGCCATGCTGTACCGGCGGTAATAAAATCGCACGATCCGATTACGGCCGCTCTCGGCCTCGATCTCTGTCATGCCCGCACGCTAGCGGCAAGACGCGCCCGGCGCAAGCCACTTGGTTGAAGTGCGGGGGAGAAGCCGCACTCCCCAGCGGGCTAACCTCTGCTAGTTTCACAGATCCTCAACCGGAACGGCGGCCATGACCGATCTCGCCTTCACCTTGGCAGCTGAACCGGCCTCCCTGATCCGCAATCGAGAGGTCTCGCCCGTTGAGATCATGCGCGGGACGCTCGCGCGGATCGAGCTGAGCCAACCCACACTCAACGCCTTCATCACCATCGCGGCCGAACTGGCGATGGAGGCCGCGAGAGCAGCGGAAGCCGCGGTAATGCACGGCGCCGCGCTCGGCCCGCTGCACGGCGTGCCGCTGGCGGTGAAGGATCCGCCTGTTGGTGCGCGCCCGAGCGAACTGGCCAATCGCGAGAGCTGACCGGCTCGGCGCGGGTGCTATGCCGGATAACGAGTCACCACCACCATCTGCCCGGAACCCAGACCCAGCGCCGACCATTCCAGTGCCACCGACCTCGCGACCAGCGCCAGGGGTGGGCTCCACGGGGCCGCCGTGGTGGTGTCTCGGGTCGTGGCGGCGGCATTGGCGGACGGCCCGGAGAGGGACCACCCGGAGGAGGACCACCCGGAGGAGGACCACCCGGAGGAGGACCACCCGGAGGAGGACCACCCGGAGGAGGACCACCCGGAGGAGGACCACCCGGAGGAGGACCACCCGGAGGAGGACCACCCGGAGGAGGCGGCATCGGTTGCCCGCGGGCGACAACGGGAAGAGCGATGATTGCAAGTGCCGCCAGGATTTTTCGTCGATGTATCATTGGCCTATCCTCTAATCAGCGCCGCTGCATCAAGCAGTGTCGGGTGGCGGCGGTGCCTACCCTTCGCCGTTTCAAGGAGATTGCGCCGGCTCGGAGGGAGCTGGCGCGGTGGAGAAGGACCTAAGCTGTCTTAGCTCCTGGGTGATCACGTCCAGTTGCGATATTATTATCCCTAGAAATAGCGAGAGCGTAAATATGACCCAACCTGTAGCGGATATAACATACGATAGGTACCGGACTTGCTGCTGAATAGCGCTGGTAGGCTCTATGCTTATGCCCTTTAGAAACCAGCTAAGGGCGATAAGAAGGCCTAACACTATCAAAAAGATTAAGACTGCGTGGCGCCTGCCCGTGGTGGGGACGATTGTGATGGGGTAGATTGGCGAAGCCATTGCCTTGGTCCTTTCACCTGGTGGTCAAAGACAGCGTCGCCCGCCCCACGGGTGGCGCTGTCTCGCTCCATTGTAATGCTAGAAATGGCAAGCCGTCGCTGCCGGGACGCCCCTGCGCGCCAGCCCGTCCTAGGGCTTCCTGACCCGTTTTTTACGGCACGCTTTTCGTCGGCGCCGACCGAGGATGATGCCAAACGCGCAGCGGCCGAGGCGGCGCCTCAGGGTCAGTTACTGAGCGCGGGCGCCGCACTGATAGGGGACGCCCCGGCCAAATCGTCGCGCGCCGGGCGGCAAACGTCTAGTCTATCCTAATCTGCCGCCATCTTGTGGCGGACGGTCTTCTCGCGCATCGTCACGAATTCCTCCGCGGCGCTCGGGTGGATGCCGACGGTCTCGTCGAACATGCGCTTCGAGACGCCGCATTTCACGGCAATGGCCAAGCCCTGCAAGATCTCGGGCGCGTCCGGCCCCAGCATGTGGCAGCCGAGCACACGGTCGGTTCGCGCATCGACGACCAGCTTCATCAGAGTGCGTTCCTCGCGCCCGGAGAGCGTGTTCTTCATCGGCTTGAAGTGGGCGCAATAGACATCGACCTCGCTGTATTGCTTGATGGCCTGCTCCTCGGTCAGCCCGACGGCGCAGATCGGCGGCTGGCTGAACACCGCTGAAGGCACATTGGCGTGGTCCATCTTGATCGGGTTGTTGTTGAACAAGGTCTCGGCAACGGCGCGACCTTCGGCGATCGCGACCGGCGTCAGGTTGATCCGATCGGTCACATCGCCGACCGCATAGATGTTTGGAACATTGGTGCATGACCATTCATTGACGACGACGGCGCCATTGTCGGTGGTCTTGACGCCGATCGCGGCGAGGCCCAGCGCCCTCGTATTCGGCTTGCGCCCCGTCGCATACATGACGACATCGGCCGAAAATTCCTGGCCGATTGCCGTGTAGACCGAGTAGCCATGGTCCTGCTTCTCGATCCGCGCCACCTGGGTGCGCGCATGTATCTCGATGCCGCGGCCGCGCATCTCCTGCGCCAGAGCGATGCGAATGTCATCGTCGAAGCCGTAGAGCAGTTCCTCACGACGGATCAGCTCGACAACCTCGGCGCCGACGCCGTTGAAAATCCCGGCGAACTCGACCGCGATGTAGCCGCCGCCGACAATGACGACGCGTCGCGGCAGGCTTGCCAGATCGAGGGCTTCGTTGGACGAGATCACATGCTCGATGCCGGGAATATCGGGCACCGTCGGATGCGAACCGGCAGCGATCAGAATCTTGTCGGCGGTATAAGCGCGGCCATCGATCTCGATCGTGTGCGGGTCGACCAGCACGCCCCTCCCCTCGATCAGCTCGACGCCGCTGTTCTTGAGCATCTTGCGATAGATCTGCGAGAGGCGCTCGATTTCGCGGTCCTTGGCATCGATGAGGGCAGGCCAGTCGAAGTTTGGCACCGGCACCGTCCAGCCAAAGCCGGCAGCATCGGCGAAGGCATCGGCGAATTGCGCGCCATATACGAGGAGCTTCTTCGGCACGCAGCCGCGGATCACGCAGGTGCCGCCGACACGGCTCTCCTCGCAGATTGCGACGCGCGCGCCGTAGCTGCCGGCGCGGCGTGAGCTGGCAACCCCGCCCGAGCCGGCACCGATCGTGAACATGTCGAAATCATAGCGCGGCATCGCGGCCTCACTGCTTCAGCCAGGGTTTGTCTATCATCTGGTTGTCACAACATCGCCGCGCCGGCAAGCTTGTACATGTCGACCCGTGCCGCGCGGCACGCGGCCGAGCTCACGGAAGAGGCAGGCGAACAACATGAAGGTATTTGTCTTCGATCTCCTTGCTTATGGCGAGCAGCTCGAGCACCTCAAAATCGACAACGAGCTGCCCTATCCGCTGCCGAAGAAGTATTTCAAGCCCGGGGTTGCGGCGCGAACCTATGCCGAGCACCTCGAAGCCTGGGAGGAATTGGACCGCCTCGGTTATGACGGGGTCGGGTTCAATGAGCACCATTGCTCGCCCTATGGGCTGATGAACTCGCCAAACCTGCTGGCCGCCGCCGCGGCGCAGCGCACCAGGCGCCTCAAGCTGCTCATTTACGGCAACCTGCTGCCACTGCATGAGCCGCTCCGTCTCGCCGAGGAGCTGGCGATGCTCGACTGCATCTCGAATGGCCGGCTGATTTCAGGCTTTGCCCGAGGCATTCCGCGCGAATACCAGGTCCATAACGTGCCATTGTCGCAGTCGCGCGCCCGCTTCGAGGAGGCGTTCGAGATCATCCGACAAGCCTGGACCGAGGAAGTATTCTCCTATCAAGGTGAGATTTGGTCCTACAGAGACGTCGCGATGTGGCCGCGGCCGGTACAGCAGCCGCATCCGCCGATCTGGATGCCAATTGTCGGCAGTAAGGAATCGATCGAATTTGCCGCCAAGCACAATTTGCCGATTACTCCGGGGCTCGGCCGCTCGCGGGGGTTGCGCGACGACATCATCCGCTATTACGCGCGCTGTCTTGCGGGAGCAGGCCACCGGATTACGCCCGACCATTTGTCGCTCGGCATCAGCGCCTACGTCGCCGACAGCAAGGCCGAAGCGGTGCGCGAAATGGGCCCCTATCACCTCTATTTCAATCAAACCTTATTCAGCCACGGCAACTTCACAGAAACGGAATTGCAGCGCCAAACTGGTTATTCGAGCGCCGCCTCGACGGACTACGTCAGTCCGGAAAACCGTCGCGCCGCGCAATTCGCCCGCGAAGATTTCCGCGGCCTGACGATGGCCGATATCGAGCGGCAGGCAGAGCAGATGCCATGGGGTAATGCGCCCGAGGTGACCGAACGCATTATCGAAGCCGCGGAGAGCGCTGGCGCCGACAATGTCCAGATCAGCCTCAATCGCGGGGTATTGCCACACGAGATGTTCATGGAGCAGATCCGCCGGTTTGCCCGCGACGTGCTGCCGGCATTGCAGGCTCACCGTGTCCAGCGCGTCCCGTTGGCGGAAGAGGTCGCCTGAGCATAAGTCGTCTCATGCTCCGACGTCGAAAAATCTTACAGCAATGATTGTGCTGCTAAGTTCTTTCATGAACTTCGGTCTTAATGATTAATATAGGATCGTACCATTGGCATTCTTGCTGACGGGTGTCGGTTAATCTTACAATTAGTGCCTTCTGTCCGGGTTAAGAACGGGCCAACTTTTTGCTATTCTATGCTTGGTACGAAATTTGCTCCAAAAATCGACCATGCAAGAGTGTGCGCGCACCCTTGTCCCGGTATCGCTACTTGTCTCTGAGGAGCCTCTTCTTATGCGTTCCATTTCGTATGCCGCAGTGGCTGGCGCACTCGTTACGCTGGCAGGGATAACTTCTGCTTCGGCAGATGTGGTTTTTACCGATAATAACTTCGCCGATATCGCTAACTATTCGGGGCCCAGCTACACGTCCGATCCCGGATTGGCGACCATCAACTACAATAATGCATCAAACCAGCTACAGTTCATCTCTACATTCAATAATTTTGAGCAGGCTGATACAGTAGCAAAAGCGTTGGTCAACTCTACATTCACTTACAATCCTCATACACAAGGCGCAATCAGCGATATCAATGCTTCCATATTGAAGACCATTTCGACGACTCTCACGGGAACCGGCTTGGGCAACCATTTTTACCCGACAATCGAGCAGGATGGAGTCTTCTACCTCGCACAGATTGCCGGGCCGACATTTAATGGTCCAGGAGGAACGGGGCCCGACACCCTTTCGCAAAATGGTTTGACGGCGTCGGATTTCGTCTCGTTCAGCTTTTCCAACGGAACGTTTGGTACAGCAAACCCGAATTTCGGTGGCGATTTGATGACGTTTGGATTGACGCAAATCAGCGGTACAGGCGGACCAGGCGCGATCGGCACCCTCACGACAGAGTACACAAATCTGAGCATCGATATTGTTAATGTTCCGGTTCCCGAACCTGCGGCACTGACGCTTCTGGGTGGGGCTCTGCTCGCGGTTGGCGCGATCCGCCGCCGTCGCGGCAGATCGCTCGACCGGCCCTTGAGCCTCAATGTGCGGCGGCTTTCGAAAGGAGCCGCCAATCATTCTCCGGCTTGTTCCCGGCCTCTGATCAAGCGACCCTAACTCGATCATCCCCGACCACCTGTCGCTCAGTAGCAGCGCCTATGTTGCGGACAGTAAAGCCGAAGCGGTGCGCAAGATGGGACTGCACGCCCCGAGGTCTCGCGCGTGCCACTGGCTGAAGAAGTTTGTGGTTAATTTTCGACACGTTGGAAATTCTTACACGTACTCAGTTGGGGTCAGTCGCCTCGCATCACAGAACCTTTTGATTTGGCTTGCGACTACGCACGGGAGGGTGTCGATAATCTTTACAAATCGCGATACTTCTCCAAGCGGACCTCGTCTAAGGCGCTGATATTTCTGGTTAGCATGATTCTTGCCCCTTAATTATCGAATAAATAAAGAGATGAGGGATTGGCCGCGAAAGTGCGCGTATCATTGATCTGCGCCTTGATGATGTGGCTCACAATGGCGCAAGCGGCAAAAGCTGATGTTTTCCCGCCGGGCGGCGCCTTCAGCGTGATCTGCACGAATTGTCCCGCCGGGACCGCGACGGTTCCGGCGACGATCGGTTCAACAACGAACGTCGAAGGTCTGACCCTGACCGAGGCGATCACGCCGACCGGTCCGAACGCCGCCTGGATCGATTTCAACTTCGTCAACCCGACCGGCGGAGCGCTTGCCGGAAATACGAATGCAACCTGGGAGATCCAGATCAACGGCGTTCCGTTTACGGCGGCGGCCGGGTTCCTTGACAACGACTTCTTCTACTGGACGATGAACGGCGGCGCGATCAATCCGATCCAGACTTTCGGCCCCTTCACCTTCGAAGGAAACAACAACCCGATCAACCCGGCGCTCGGCCCTGTGTACAACGGGACTCCAATCACTCCCATCGAAGGTTCCGCGCTCAGCTTGTTCATCGAGATCACCCCGTACAACGCAGTGACGTTGGGTCTGATACCGCTCACTGCTAATGATTTTCACATAGCCGCTCACATCACGCTGGCCGCCGTCCCCGAGCCCGCAAGCTCGGCTCTGCTCGCCGCCGGACTTCTCGGGATCGCTCTCGCCCGCCGGCGCAAACGCTAACGGCCGCGCGGTGGCACCGCGGCTGATCGGCTGAACCGGCCCTCGGGCTAGATGAGTGGCGGCTCTCGAAAAGAGCCGCCACTCATTTTCTGGCCCGTCCCCGCCCCTAGGAGGGGCCGCAGCCGGGCCACGCAGTCCGCCTCAACCTCATGTCCACGTGCTGAATTGCATAATCGCGGTAGGTGTCCGAGATCGTAACGAAGCCCAGGCGTGTATAGAACGCCAGATATCGAGCGCTACGCCGAGCAGATGACGTTAGGCACGCCGACCGAGGTTACCGAGCGCATCATCGAAGCGGCCACCAGCTCCGGCACCGACAATGTCCAGATCAGCCTCCATCGCGGGGTGCTGGCGCATGGGGGTTCATGGAGCAGATCGCCGCTTCGCCCGCGACGTGCTGCCGCCATTGCAGGCTCACCGTGTCCAGCGCGTCCCGTTGGCGGAAGAGGTCGGCGCGTTCTCTCGCTAGCCCATGGCCGAAAAGCCGCCATCGACCGGAATTGCGGCGCCGGTGATAAAATCCGAGGCGGCGGAGGCGAGAAAGACGGCGATTCCGGCGAGGTCTTCGGGGATGCCCCAACGGCCGGCCGGGGTGCGGGCCAGCACCCTTTCGTGTAAGCCGGTGACCTGCCGGCGAGCGTCGCGGGTCAGCTCGGTGTCGATCCAGCCGGGCAGGACGGCGTTGACCTGGATGTTGTCGGCAGCCCAGGCTGCCGCGAGCGATTTGGTCAGCTGAACGAGCCCGCCTTTGCTCGCGGCATAGGGCGCGGCGTAGGCTGAGCCGAACAGAGCGAACATCGAGCCGATGTTGATGATCTTGCCGCGGCCGCTGCGCTTCATGACCGGGTGCGCGGCTTGCGAACAGAGGAAGGCACCGGTCAGATTGGTGTCGAGGACGGTATGCCACTCGGCGGCGGTATAAGTTTCCGGCGGTTTGCGGATCGAGGTTCCGGCGTTATTCACCAGGATATCGAGCCGGCCGAACCGGTCGGCCGTCTGGTCGATCATCGCGCGGCACGACGTCTCGTCGGCGACATCGAGTGGGATGAAAGCGCCGCGGCCGCCGAGTTCAGCAATGGCACCCTCGGCCTTCGCGGAGTCGCGCGCCGCCACGACGACGTCGGCGCCCGCCGCGGCGAGCCCGCGCGCCATGCCGAGCCCGATCCCGCCATTGCCACCAGTGACGACGGCGACGCGTCCCGTTAGATCGAACATGGTCATCAAAAATCTCCGACAAGAGCCCGGTGAGCTGCGGTCCATGATGGCGCTCCTCAAGGCGCTTTGGAAGCTGCGGCCGCCGGGCGAGCCGGAAGCTCCAGGCGCACGGCTTGTCCGACGCTGGCGCGAAAAGCGGCTGCTGGCGCGGCTCGAACGCGAGTGGCCCGGCGGATTTGTGCTGCACCGGACCGGCGATCTTGTCCATGTCCCGAGCCCGCTCGATGCCCGCGGGCGCCATGCCTTGCTGCATCCGCCGCACCCGCATCCGGCGGTGCTCGGGTTTCTGCGGCCCGGCTCGGTCGCGATCGATGTCGGCGCCAATCTCGGCGAGTGGACCGTGCCGTTCGCCCGCAAGGTCGGGAAAACCGGTCGGGTGCTCGCGATCGAGCCGGCACCTCGTGCCGGCGCGGCCCTCGAATCGACGCTGGCCGCCAATGCGCTTGATCAAGCCGAACTCTTCCGTTGCGCGATCGGCGAACATGACGGCGTCGCCGAGTTCGCTGTGCCGGTCGTGACTTCGGCGCGGATCGATAGCGGCGCCGCGCGGATCGGTCCTGCCGGTACAGGCCACGAGGCTCTGCGAGTCCCGTTGCGAAGCCTCGATTCACTTGCGGCCGAGCACGACCTCGCCGCGCTCGATCTGATCAAGATCGACACCGAGGGCCACGAGCGCCGCGTACTCGACGGCGCCGCCGACCTTCTCCGCCGGTACCGCCCGGTCCTGGTGATCGAAACCGGCCACGAGGCCGAAGGCGATCGCACGGCGATCCACGATCGGCTCGCCGGGCTCGGCTACCGCATGCTCGGTATTCTGCTCGATCATGGAATGGCCCCGGCCGATTGGTCCGCTTACGTCGCTATCGACCGGCCGTTTGGCGCAGGCGACGCCCATAACCTGCTGCTTGTCCCAGAGCGGGTCAATCTGCAAGCCTCTGAAGAAGGGCTTGCGCTGCGGCGGGAGCGCGGACCTTCGCACCATTGATGAAATAGACGAAGCAGTCGTGCCCGTTTTCCGACGATTGGCGGCGGAAACGCTCGGCCCATCCGTCTAGCGCGTCCAGCGCATAGCCGGTTGGCTCCTCTTCGCGACACCGGCGCAGCCGGACGTAGACAAAATCGCCGGTGATCGCCTCGAACGCCTGGTAATTATCGTCGTCGACCAGCGCGACCGCGACGCGGTGCCGGCGCAGCATCTCCGTGAATGATGGGGCCGCAAAGCTACGATGGCGTACTTCGACGACGTGCCGTATCGCGCGGCCATCGAGCTGTTGCGGCAGCAATTCGAGAAAGGCGGCGAAGCCGGCTTCGTCAAAAGCCATCCTCGGAGCGAACTGCCAGAGCACCGGTCCCAGCTTGTCGCGCAGCTCGAGCACACCGGTCGTAAAAAAGCGGTCGATCGAAGGACCGGCCGTCGCCAGATCGGAGCGATGGGTGACGAAGCGGGGGCCTTTCAGCGAAAAAACGAAGTCCTCGGGGGTCTCATCGTGCCAGCGGCGAAAGCTTGCCGGTTTTTGCGAGCCGTAGAAAGTGCCGTTGATTTCAATCGCGGTAACTTGGCGGCTGGCATGCGCGAGCTCGCGCGCCTGCGGCAGGCCGGGCGGATAAAAGACGCCGCGCCATGGCGGAAATACCCAGCCACCGATCCCGACCCGGATCTTCGCCGCGGAGCTCATTTAGAACCCCGCGTCGGGCACAACGCGGGTGGCGGTCAAATCGGCGGGGTCGCCGACGACAGCAAAGCTCAACCGCTCGGGGTCGAGCACACCGCGGGCCACCCTTTTGGCCTGGTCGAGGGTCACCGCTCCAAACAACCCCGCCCGGCGGTCGAGGTAGTCGATTCCGAGGTTCTCCAGCTGAATCTCGACAAGCACCGAGGCAACGCGCGCACTCGTATCAAGGCTCAATGGAAAGGAGCCGATCAGAAAATCCTTGGCGAGGTCGAGCTCGGCCTCGCTCGGGCCCTCGTCGCGCATCCGCTGCCACTCCGCTCGGATGAGAGCGATCGATTCCGCTACCCGCGCATTTTCCGTCGCGACAGTGCCGAGGATCAGCCCGGCATGCCGGAACGAGACGAGCTCGGTCGAGACGCCGTAGGCCAGCCCGCGCTTTTCGCGGATCTCCTGCATCAGGCGGCCGCGAAACCCACCGCCGCCGAGGACGTCGTTGACGAGGCGCGCCGCGTACCAATCGGGATCGTCTCGTTTCGGCCCGACCTGGCCGAAGGTGACGGCGCTTTGTGACACGGCTTGTCGGGTGATCAGCACCCCGCCGTTCTCAGCCGGTTTGGCTTCCGCAACCAGCGTTTCTGCAGCGGCGGCCGGCAACCCGGCGAATACTTGATCGATTAGAGCCGTTAGTTCGGCCGCGGTGATGTCGCCCACCGCTCCGATAACCAGCCCCGCGCGCCGCAGCCGCTGGCCCGCAAAGCCGGCCAGATCGTCCCGTGTTATCGCGGAGATGCTTCGTATCGAGCCCCGAACG
>Ga0306920_100004293_pt1 | contig 18287 bp, 18 predicted proteins | sample flu12Cox44000170_FD_204666 | JGI IMG/M metagenome (GOLD analysis project Ga0306920, IMG submission 204666) | Lab enrichment of tropical soil microbial communities from Luquillo Experimental Forest, Puerto Rico - flux4day.12C.oxic.44.000.170 (v2)... | ecosystem: Environmental > Terrestrial >... | reverse complement strand
TGGGATGCATGGGCCTGTCGCAGGGATATGGGCCGGCCGACGACAACGAGTCCATCCGGGCGATCCGCCGGGCGGCCGAACTAGGCGTGACCATGTTCGACACCGCGATGAGCTACGGCCAGGGGCACAACGAACGGCTGATCGGCCGGGCGCTGGCGGGGCTGCCCTGGCGGGTGCAGGTCGCCACGAAGTTCGGCATCGTGCGGGACGCGGCCGGTGTGCACCTCGACGGGCGGCCCGAGCATGTGCGCGGCTACTGCGAGGCGTCCCTGGCCCGGCTCGGCGTCGACGTCATCGACCTCTACTACCTGCACCGGCCCGACCCGCAGGTACCGATCGCGGACACCGTTGGTGCCATGGCCCAGCTCGTCACCGAGGGTAAGGTCCGCCATCTCGGTGTTTCCGAGGTCACCCCGGCCCAGCTCGGCCAGGCCGCGGCGGTGCACCCCATCAGCGCGATCCAGTTCGAATGGTCGCTGCTGTGGCGCGACCCGGAGGACGACATCATCCCTGCCGCGCGCCGGGTGGGTACCGGGATCGTGCCCTACAGCCCGCTCGGCCGTGGCATGCTGACCGCCACCTTGACCCAGGACGACATCGACGCCAGCGACTTCCGCCGCGGCGATCCCCGGTTCCAGGGCGGTGAACTCGACCAGAACCTGGCCCGGGTGGCCGCGCTGCGCAGCGTCGCCGATGGGCTTGGGCTCACCACCGCGCAGCTCGCCCTGGCCTGGCTGCTGGCGCAGGGACCCGATGTCGTGCCCATTCCCGGCACCCGCCGCCTCGGCCGCATCGGGCAGAACGTGGCGGCGGCGGCCGTCGAGCTGACCGAGGCTGACCTGCGCGGCCTGGACGACGCGGTGCCGCGCGCGGGATGGGCAGGCGACCGCCGGTCCTTCGCAGCGGCGGCCACCAGCAGGCGGCCCGGGCCGGCGCCCACGGCACCGTCACGCGGCACTGCGGAACCAGGTCAGCGCGGATAGTGCCATGAGCCGCTCAACCGTACAAGACCCGGTCCCGCATGGTGCGCGGCCGCTACGGGCCGGCCCCGGCCCGGCTAGCGCCGGGCCCTCCGCCGCTGTTGGCCGCCCAGGTGGCCGTTCACCGGACCGGGCGGCGGCTGGCCACGCCGCTGCGTATGGCATGAAAAAAGTGCCCTCGGACGGGAAGCGGGCCGGGCCTGCGCCAGGCGCCGCCCTCGTCCGAGGGCACTGAGATCAGCGGATCAGCGGGCTAACTTGGGCGGGGTGGCGGGGTCGAAGTTAGCAGTGCGGGTTGGGAATGATCTTGCTTGCGAACTCGGCGAGGCCCAGGGCCGTGGTGAACTTGCCGTACTGTTTCACCCCGCCGAAGCTCTTGCCGTTGGTCATCTGCCCGAACTCCCACACGCAGGAGCCGTTGACCTTGGCCAGCGTCCAGTACGGGTAGAACTTGCCGGGCGCCTGGGAAGGCGGTAGCACGCAGCCGGCGCCGGTCCCCGGGTTGCACTTGAGGTTCGAGGCCGGGTTGTCGGTCAGGAACTGCATCCGCGAGTAGCCCGACCCGCCCGTTACCGGTGGCGTGATGGTCAGTGCTGATGGCCACAAGTTCGCCGCGCAGGCCCCGTGCGCAGCGCGGGCCGCTCAGCCGCCCTAACCTCACCCCGGATCGCGGCAGCGGAGCCCTCATGATCAGATCGGCCAGCGACGCCCGGCGATATCGAATCGTCATCCGGGGCGAATGCGGTCGGCTGCTGGCCAGTCTCCTGGAGAACGTCGAAGTCGTGTCGTCCCGGAACGGGCACACGTGTGTCGTTGCGCTGGTGCGAGACGACCCGGAGTTCTGGGGACTGCTGGAACAACTGCGCGACCTGGCTATGCATGTCGTCAGCCTCCAAGACCTCGACCACGGCAGCGGCCAGGCCATTGCGTCATAGGCGCACGCCAGGGCTTCATGGCATGTGGTAACTGCTGCCATCCTGAGGTGCTAGGCGGCTTCCATCCTGTAAGTGCTGAGCGACTCGGCCGGCCTTGATCGCTTGGCCAGCTAAGCGGCTCGGCCGGCCTTGATCGCTTGGCCAGCCGAGCGGCCGCCGCGAATACGGCAAGGGGCTCCGGCTAACAACAGGGTGAAGGAGTCGCCTCACAAAGGATGTGAGCGGTGATTGTGACCGGTGAAGCCACCGGCCCACCCGCGACCGATGCCGCGGTGATTGAGCAGTCGTGGGCCGAGCCAGAACAGTTCGAAGCGATCTTCCGCCGCTACTTCGCACCTGTACACCGGTACCTCGCCGCGCGCGTCGGGAGCAGGATCGCCGACGACCTGGCGGCGGAGGTGTTTACCGCCGCGTTTGCGCAGCGGCAGCGCTATGACCTCGCCCGCGATTGTGCCCGGCCATGGCTTTATGGGATCGCCACCAACCTGGCCGGCACGTACCGGCGCCAGGAGCAGCGCCGCTACCGGGCACTTGCGCGGGCACACGCCCAGGGTGTGGCACCTAGCGATGAGGACTTGGTCGCCGAGCGGGTCGCCGCTGCCGCGGTCGGCCCGGCCCTGGCTGTGGCGCTGGCGAGGCTGAACAGCGGCGACCGGGACGTGCTGCTGCTGGTGGCCGTGGCCGGCCTGGACAACCAGGAGGTCGCGCAGTCGCTCGGCATTCCCTACGGCACGGTGTGCTCACGGCTGAGCCGGGCGCGCACGCGGCTGCGGGATTCGCTCGGCGGCACCAACCCGGCGGACAGCTACGGCCCGTCGGACATCGTGACACCGGCCGGGGGCCGGAAGGAGCAACCCCATGGATGAGCTGAGCACGATCCAGCAGCTGCTGACGGAGCCGCTGCCCGGGCCGGAGGTCGTCGAGGCGGCCCGCCTGAAGCTCGAGCATGTCGCCCTGGGCGGCACGCCCGAGCGCACCCGCATCGCCCGGGGGTGGCACGCGCCTGGTCTGATTCGCCGGGCCACTGGCCCCCGTCGCCGGCCGGGGCAGGCCGCTGCCCCGCGCCATTGGCCGGGCTGGCTGGCCCCGGTGGCCGCCGCGGCGGCAATGGTTGGTGTGGTAGTCGCGTCGCTGGCCATCTCGGGCGTGCTTCTGCGCCCCGCTAGTCCCGGCGGAGCAAACCCCACGGGTGTGTTTGCCAAGGTGCCCCGGTTCTTTGTCGGGCTTCCCCCGGCTAGGGGCCGTGCGATTGTCGCCGCGACCGCCACCGGAGCCGTGCTGGGCACCGTGGCGCCGCCCAAGCACACGGTTTTCATCTGGACGGCGGCCGCCGGTGACGACCGGACGTTCGTCTTTGCCGCGGGGCACTCTGCCTTCGACGGGGGGCCGATCCGCTTCTACCGGCTGGTCCTGAGCCCGTCGGGTCACCCGGGCCCTCTGGTACGCCTGCCCATACCCGCCCAGAAGGCGTCCATTTCCGGCCTGGCGGTGTCCCCCGACGGCAGCAAGTTCGCCGTGTCCTTCCTCGGCCCCGGCGCCGGGCGGGTCGGGTCAAATATCAAGGTCTACTCGCTCGCGACAGGGGCCGGGCGAGAGTGGGTGCTGCCCGCGAAGGGATTGATCGGGCAAATCAGCATCGGTGTGGGCGGCACCGGCAGAATGTCCTGGGAGGCCGATAGCCGGACGCTGCTGTTCGAGGAGGAACTCAACGTCAAGGGTGGCGGGTGGACCTTCCAGCTCCGCTTGCTCGACACGGCCACCTCAGGCGGCAGCGTGCAGGCCGCCAGCACGCCCGTTCCCATCTCGGGCGCGGTGCTCGGCGCTCATCCGGTTCACCCGAACCTGCCGTTCCGGATCCCCGGGATTCCGCTGATCACCGGTGACGGCACCAAGCTTGTCACCCCGACCTTCCGCAATGAGCCCCCGCCGAAAGTCTTTGATTTCATGATCACCGAGCTCTCGGTGCGGACCGGCAAGCCGGTACAGGTCCTGTACCGGGTGCGGACCGGCTACGAAGCCAACTCCACCGGCGTGTACTGGGTGAACAACACCGGCACCGCGATGATCGCCGTCCGGCCACCGCCGGGGCAGAGCCCCAACGTCCCGAGGACTGTGTTCGGCGTGCAGACCGCCCAGGGCCAATTCACTCCGCTGCCCCCGAAGACCCAGCGCCTGATCACTCGTCAGCTCGGGGGTCAGCAAGTGATGTCGCGGCTGCCCGCCTGGTAGACCGAACCCCCCGGCCCGTGGTCCCGGCCGCCGGAAGGGGGCCGCGGCCGGCGGGCCTGGTGCGGGACGGCTGATCCTGTCCCGGTCCTCTCCCGGCCAGCGTGGTGGCCGACGGTAGATCACCGGCGGCCGCGTTATCTTGCCTTATGGATGCGAAGCAGGCCCACGTGGGTGAGCGCCGGTGGCCGATGGCCGTCGCCGTCCTCATCGCCGGGGGCCTACGGGTCTTCTTGCCAGACCAGCTCAGGCTGGACGACGCACGCCCGGCGTTCATCGTGGTGCTGGCCGCGCTGATCATCGCGCTTATCGTCGGCGACCCCGGCCGCATCGACCGCCAGGCGACCTGGCTACAGGTTCTGACCGGGGTGCTCATCGGAGTCATCACCTTCGTCAACGGGGGCTCATCGGTCCGGCTGGTCTACGCCATCATCAAGACCGAGCGCTTCACCGATAACGCGAACACCCTGCTGGTCAGCGGTGCAGTCATCTGGGTGACGAACGTGATCGCCTTCGGGCTCTGGTACTGGGCTCTCGACCGTGGCGGCGCGGCCGCCCGCGCGCTCGGAACCGGCTCCTCACCGGCGTTCTTGTTTCCCGAAATGTCGAACCCGGAGCTTGTCCGGGACGGCTGGTACCCGTCGTTCGTGGATTACCTGCATCACTCCTTCAGTACGGCGATGGCGTTCAGCCCGACGGACGTCTCGGCGATAAAGCCGTGGGCGAAGCTCATGATGATGGCCGAAGAGACGATCTCAGTTGTGGTCGGAATCCTGGTGGTCGCCAGAGCGGTGAACATCCTTCGTTAGGGGCCGGGCCTGCGCTGGTGTGGCCAGATCTGCATGCTTGGCCTGGCCAATCTGGCACGATCGAGGCCGTGGATGTCGCGTCCAAAACAGAACACCGGCCGGGCCAGCCCCGCTCGGAACGGGACGCCGCCTTCCTCGAGCGGTACAACACCTGGATGCAGGTGCCGATCGTGGTATCGGCAATCCTGCCCCTGGTGATCGTCCCCCAGTCCAACGGCTGGGTCGGCGCAGTCGTCGGCGTGGTCACCTGGCTGGTGTTCCTGCTCGACTATGTGGTGCACACCCGCCGTCTTGTGCGCTATCGGCACACGAGAGTGGGCCGCTTTGACCTGTTCGTGGTGGTCGCGACCGCACCGTGGTTCTTGATCCCCGGTGCCGGGGCGGTCCAGTTCGCGGCCCTGCTCCGGCTGGCCCGCCTCGCCCGCCTGGTGATGGCCACCAAAGGGGCACGCCGCCTGTTCGAACGGCTGGGCCGGGTCGCCGGCGTGGCGGGCGGAGTCGTCGTGCTCGGTTCCCTGGTCGCCTATCACGCCGAGCATCCCACCAACCCCGGATTCGCCACCGTCGGCGACGCCTTGTGGTGGGGCATCGTCACCCTTACCACGGTCGGCTACGGGGACATCGTCCCCAAGACCACGACCGGCCGCTGGGCGGCGGTCGTCATAATGCTCACCGGGATCGCCGTCCTGGGCCTGCTCGCGGGTTCCCTGGCGAGCTTCTTCCGGCTCGATAACGGCACGCCACCGAGTGTGTCGCCAGCCGGTGAGCCGGCCGGTACCGCCACACCGCCGCATGACGCCGCGCTGCAGGCCCTGACCACCGAGGTGTCGGCGCTGCGCCAGCAGGTGGAGGCCCTGACCGCGCGCCTGGCCGGAACACTCCCCAGCCCGGCTCCGCAGGAGCCCACACCCGGCGAAGACGCACCGGACTCGGGCTAGCTCGGCCCAGGTCGCTCCGGTCGAGCCCGCAAGGGTCCCGTCAGGCGCCGACGTAGGCCGCGAGGTGCTCGCCGGTGAGCGTGGAGCGCGCGGCGACGATGTCGGCGGGCGTGCCCTCGAAGACGATCCGGCCGCCGTCGTGACCGGCGCCGGGGCCAAGGTCGATGATCCAATCGGCGTGCGCCATCACCGCTTGGTGGTGCTCGATGACGATCACCGACTTGCCGTCCTCGACGAGCCGGTCCAGCAGGCCGAGCAACTGCTCGACGTCGGCGAGGTGCAGGCCGGTGGTCGGCTCGTCGAGGACGTAGACGCCACCCTTCTCGGCCATGTGGGTGGCCAGCTTCAGCCGCTGACGCTCGCCGCCGGACAGCGTGGTGAGCGGCTGGCCGAGGCTGAGGTAGCCGAGCCCGACCTCGGCGAGCCGGCCGAGGATGGCGTGCGCGGCCGGTGTGCGTGCCTCGCCCGCACCGAAGAACTCCCTGGCCTCGGCCACCGGCATGGCGAGCACCTCGCTGATGTCACGGCCGCCGAGGTGATATTCCAGTACGGATGCGTCGAACCGCTTCCCCTCGCACTCCTCGCAGGTGGTGGCCACTCCGGCCATCATTGCGAGGTCGGTGTAGACGACCCCCGCGCCGTTGCAGTGGGGGCAGGCGCCCTCGGAGTTGGCGCTGAACAGGGCGGCGTTCACGCCATTGGCCTTTGCGAACGCCTTGCGAATCGGGTCGAGCAGTCCGGTGTAGGTCGCCGGGTTGCTGCGTCGCGAGCCACGGATCGCGACCTGATCGATCGCCACGACGCCCGCGCCCGCGGGGATCGACCCTTGCACGAGCGAACTCTTGCCGGAGCCGGCGACGCCGGTGATGACGACAAGCACCCCGAGCGGGATATCGACGTCGACGTCGCGCAGGTTGTGTACGTTCGCGCCGCGGATCTCCAGCGCGCCCGTGGGTGTCCGCACCTTCTCCTTGACTGCGGCCCGGTCCTCGAGATGGCGGCCGGTGAGGGTCCCGCTGGCCCGCAGCCCTCCGACGGTCCCCTCGAAGCAGACGGTGCCGCCCGCGGTGCCGGCGCCGGGGCCAAGGTCGACCACGTGGTCGGCGATCGCGATCGTCTCCGGCTCGTGCTCCACGACGAGCACCGTGTTGCCCTTGTCCCGCAACTGCAGCAGCAGATCGTTCATCCGCTGGACGTCATGGGGGTGCAGCCCGATCGTCGGCTCGTCGAATACGTAGGTGACGTCGGTAAGCGCGGAGCCGAGATGGCGGATCATCTTGACGCGCTGCGCCTCACCACCCGACAGCGTGCCCGACGGCCGCTCGAGCGAGAGGTAGCCAAGCCCGATCTCGGCGAACGAGTCGAGGATCTGCTGCAGCGTCGTGATCAGCGGCGCTACCGACGGCTCGTCGAGCCCGCGGACCCATTCGGCCAGGTCGCTGATCTGCATGGCGCACGCATCGGCGATGTTGACCTTGCCGATCCGCGACGACCTGGCCGCCTCGGTGAGCCGGGTTCCGTCGCACTCGGGACAGGTGGTGAAGGTCACGGCCCGGTCTACGAACGCGCGGATGTGCGGCTGCATCCCCTCCTTGTCCTTGGAAAGCATCGACCTCTGGATCCGCGGGATCAGCCCCTCGTAGGTCATGTTGATGCCCGCGATCTTCATCCTGACCGGCTCGTGGTGGAGGAAGTCGTGCAGCTCCTTCTTGGTGTACTTGCGGATTGGCTTGTCCGGGTCGTAGAAGCCCGACTCGATGTACAGCCGCGAGTTCCAGCCACCTCCGGTGTAGCCGGGGGCGGTGATCGCGCCCTCGTTCAGCGACTTGGAGTCGTCGAAGAGCTGGGTGAGGTCGATGTCGGAAACGGCGCCCCGGCCTTCGCAGCGCGGGCACATGCCACCGGTGATGTTGAAGCTGCGCCGCTCCTTCACGGTCTTCCCGCCGCGCTCGAACCTGACCGCGCCCGCTCCGCTGATCGAAGCGACGTTGAAGGAGAACGCCTTGGGCGAGCCGATGTGCGGGTTCCCGAGCCGGCTGAACAGGATGCGCAGCATCGCGTTGGCGTCGGTGGCCGTGCCGACCGTGGAGCGAGGGTCGGCACCCATCCGCTGCTGGTCGACGAGGATCGCGGTCGTCAGCCCTTCGAGCACGTCGACCTCGGGCCGTGCCAGCGCCGGCATGAAGCCCTGCACGAAGGCGCTGTAGGTCTCGTTGATCAACCGCTGCGACTCCGCAGCGATCGTGTCGAATACAAGAGAGCTCTTGCCCGAGCCCGAGACGCCGGTGAACACCGTCAGCCGGCGCTTGGGGATCTCGACGCTCACGTCCTTGAGGTTGTTCACGCGCGCACCGTGCACCCGGATCAGATCACGGCTGTCCGCAACGTGCTGCGCCGGTGACTGCGTATCCGTCCTCGTGGCCATACTCATCGTGTCTCCATCTGTTAGGCGGGCCACCGTCCCTTAGGGCGGTCCCCCCTTGGACGGTCCCCCCCGTTGGACGGTCCCGCCTTCGCGGTCTGCGCCGGCGTCGCCTGGCTAGGTCAGGCCTGCCCTCGAGCAGGCCAGCACTCATTGGTCGTGAACCAGCCCGATCAGTCCTGAACCAGCCCGAGAACATTGCCGTCGGGGTCGGTGAAGGTGGCCACCAGACGGCTGCCACCAACGTTGCGCGGGGGCTCCTTCACGGTGGCACCCGCGGCGGTCACCTCGGCCAGCTTCGCCTCGATGTCCGGCACCTGCCAGTAGGCCACCGGCGAGGTCATCGTCTGCGGTCCACCGCTCGGCACCAGCCCGATGTGCTGGCCCTCGACGTCGAATCCGACATAGTAGGACGAGTCGGCCTGTGGCGCGATGCCGAGCAGGGCGGCGTACACCGCCTTGGCGGTTTCCAGGTCCGATACGGGATGCAGCACGATCTTGATTCCCTGGGTGGAAGAGCCGGTCACGGTCACTCCTGAAGTCGTGGGTCACATCAACCCGGCGGGATGGCCAGGCTTAAGACGGGAAGCCCCGGAAGGCGATGCCCGATCGCCCTGGCTGTGGATTTGTGCCTCGTCAGGAGTATGCCGATGCCGAGCTAGAGGAAGCTTCTCGATTCCTGATCGGTCTGGTCACCTGCTTCGCCACACATGGCGGCATCCCTGCCGTGGCGGCCGCCGCCTCACGCCGGTAGGTGCTGGGCGGCACCCCGACCAGCTCGGTGAAACGGGTGCTGAAGGTGCCCAGCGATGAGCAGCCGACCGCGAAACAGACCTCGGTGACGCTGAGGTCACCACGGCGCAGCAGCGCCATCGCGCGCTCGACGCGCCGCGTCATCAGGTAGCCGTACGGCGACTCGCCGAATGCGGCCCGGAACTCACGGCTGAGGTGCCCGGCCGACATGTGCGCGCCGCGGGCGAGCGCCTCGACGTCGAGCGGCTGGGCGTACTCCCGGTCGATCCGGTCGCGGACGCGGCGCAGCCGCGCGAGGTCGCGCAGGTGCTGGTCCGAGGCGGATCTGCTGGTCACCCGGGTATTTTATCGGGCGCACCGTGATCAGACCCAATGCTTCAACCGGCGCCGATCTCGTCGGCATAGTCCCAGGCGCGGATGTCACCGGGCTCGATCCGGACGATGACATCCGCACCCTGGAGGGCCTCCACGTCCGCAGCAGCATCTTCCGGGCCTTCGTACCGGGTCACGATGCGCAGCGCTATCCCTGATACACCCTCCTCGATAAAGCGGGCCCGTCCCCGGACCTCCACTGCGCGCAGCGGAGGGTCGGACTCGGCCACCAGGATGGTCGCTCTGGGGTCGCGCCTTAGGTGCCGGGCCTTGACGTTCTGCTGCTCGACCCAGATGTTGAAGCCGCCATCTCGCCACTCGTGGTAGACCGGGGACAGCAGGACGGTCCCGTCCGTGCGCAAGGTTGCCAGCACCGCGATCAGCGGCCTGTCCAGCAGGTCCCCCAGATCCTCGACGGTGAGGTTCGTCCGCATGGACGGACCATAACGGCGCCGCACAAACCGGCGCAACGCGGTGTCGCCACGCGGCTGCCGAGTCCATGAGCCGCGCCGTTTGGCAGCACTCCCTGGAATCCGGGGGCTGGATTACCGCATCACCATCGGCTACTCTTTTGACCTGCGGTTGACGAACCAGCCGGGAGCTTAAGCATGCCCGGCTCGCGTTCCTCACCCGAGACACGAGACCCTCAGCGTGCACGTGGCCCCGGCTGGTATCCGCCTGGTGGGCCCACTCGTGTTCCCCCCACGATGCTCCCAGGCGGACGCGGCCCGCGCAGCGTGGCCCCCGTACGCTGCGCGGGCCGCTCAACCGCCCCACATCCAGCACGGCACGCGGGCATCGGGAGCACCCATGATCAGACCGGCTAGCGATGCCTGGCCGTACCGGGTCGACGTCGATAACGGCCAGGCAACCGCTCCGGGCGCGGGCGAGTGACCGCCAGGGGGTTCGAGTGACCGCCGGAGGGCTCGAGTGACCGCCGGAGGGCCGTAGTGGACTCTATGCAGGCTGGATCCCGGCGGGCTGGATCCAGGCGGCCAGGATCTGCGTCTTTCCGCGTGGCTCAGCTGGGCGCTACGCCAGTGATCGAGCAAGCCAAGGGCATCTTGATGGCCCAGCGCGGCTGTGGTCCCGAGGAGGCTTTTGATCTGCTTCGGCGGGCCTCGCAGCAGTTCAACGTTCCCGTCCGGGTCTTGGCGGCACAGCTTGTCAACAGGGTGCAGCGCCTCGGGCCGCAGGCGGCCCCGGTGCTTCATGAAGCGCTGCGGGATGCGCATGCCGCCCCTACCGTGGAGGCGCTGCTGGATGAGGTGCTGGCGTTCGCCTTGACGTTGCTGCATGCCGAGCGGGGTAACGTGCAGCTGGCCGACCCGGCCACGGGGGTGCTGAGGATCGCAGCTCAGCACGGGTTCGGCCCGGAGTTTATGGAGTATTTCGCCACCGTGACCGATGACAAATCCGCGTGTGGCAGGGCCGCCCAGCAACATGCCCAGGTGGTGATCTCCGATGTCACCACCGATCCAGGATTCGCCCCGCACCGGGACATAGCGCTGGCGTCCGGGTTCTATGCGGTTCAGTCAACGCCGCTGGTGAACCGGGCAGGCCACCTGGTTGGCATGCTCTCCACCCACTTTCCCCGGCCCACCACCCCGCCGCATCGTGACCTGCAGATCATCAGCCACTTCGGGGCGCTGGTTGGCGAGAGCCTCAGCACGCTGCTCAGCGGGGCACAGGCTGACGGGCTCCTGCCGCACTCTGGCCCGGCCGCCGGGGATCAGGTTTGAGCAGTCACCCGCGCCTATAGCAGCAGCGGTGGCACGCCTGGCAGGCGCACCCGCATCCCGCGGAGGACATCTCTTGAACATTCAGGTCCATGCCGCTTGCTGTTCACGAAAGCCAAGGCCGCTGGCCTTAATGTCTAGACGTAATGTCCGTGTTGTATCCCTGCGGCGGGCCTCCGCGCCCTACCCTGGGGATTTACCAACGCGGGATCGCCGGACAGCGCCGGGGCCTGCCCGGTGATCACTGAGAGCGCATGGTCCGGGCTGCGGCGGGGCCTGCACGTAAGGCTCTGCGCCAGTGCATCACCGCCGACAAGGGGGTCATCATGACGACCAGCTCGGCACCCACCCGGGCCACGACGATAACGCTGCGGCGCCAGAAGGCCCACACCCAGGGCGGCAATCTGGACGGCGGGTACACCAACGCCTTCGAGATCATTTGCAGTGACTGCGGTGACGATCCCCGGCGGGACTACCAGGACGTTCCGCCCCGGCTGCAGCGCCTCCGCGGCCCGTACCTGCTCGATACCGGCGTCACGCAGTATGAGGCGCACGTCGCGTGGCACGAGGACCTGGCCCGCGCTCGCTGATCTGGGCCGCTGGCAGCGCAAGGCCACCGGCACTGCACAGACTGGTAGCGCAAGGGCCACCGGCACTGCACAGAGGAGTTGGCGGCGCAATGCGTACCGGGCTGCTGCTGCGCGAACCCGCGCCACATTTCTTTCCGGCGTGCTGTCTCCTGTTTCCGGCGTGCTTGCCATGACGGCGTGCCGGTGCTCTGGCCCTGGCCGCCGGCGCCGCCGCGGAGCCTGACGTCCCGGCCCGCGCCGGGCGGGCGTCCCCAATGATGAGGTCCGGGCGCCCGTAGCGTGCGCTGTTCGGGGCCTGAGGATGGCCACTTTGGCGCGGCGCACGTGGCTGGATCGAAACCGGGCAGTAACGGGCCTGCGACCCCGGCGTCCCTATTCTGTGGCTCTCTGGGAGGAGATGAGGCGCCATGTCCCCCTCGGCCTTTCGACGGACAGTTCACCGCAGGCATTCCCGGCGCGTTCTGCGGGGCTTGATCATCCTCGGTGTAGCACTTACACCCGCGGTCGCGACCGCCATCCCGGCGGCCGGTGCTGCCACTGTGGGGCATCCCGCCAGCAGCGGGCACGGGCCGCACGTCGGGCCGATTACCGAGATCAGCCAGGGTTGCCCGGGCCAGAACGCGGAGGCTGAGCAGGCCGTCGACGGCCACTATGTCTATGTGACCTGGATCGGCTGCGACGGCATCGGGTTCGCCCGCTCTGCCAACGGCGGCCGGACCTTCGGCAGGCCGGTCACCGTCCCCGGCTCGATCGGTCACGGCTACCATCGCAGCGGCATCGGGTTCGGGCTGCCAAAGTACGGCTGGGATCCCTCGGTCGCGGTGGCCCCGACCACACCGTCTACGTGGCCTACATGCTGTACCGCCACTCCCATGTCCACCCGATGGTGGACATCTCCTACGATCACGGGGCCACATTCGCCCGGGTGTCCCGGCCTGCCTCGCCGGTCAGGAACAACTGGGGTGACCGGGACTTCATCGCCGTCGGCCCCACTGGCACGGTCTACCTGACCTGGGACTTCGGGCGCAGCCTGAGCGTGAAGAGCAGGCACGGCAACATTGTCATGCAGAAGTCCGTGGACGGCGGGAAGACTTGGAGCCGGATTGCCGTGGTCAGCCCCGGGTTCCCCGACCATGGCGGCGGCGTGGCGGCCCCGCTGCTGGTGGAGCCAGGCGGCCGCCTGGACGTTGCGTTCTGGGTGTGGTCCGGCGGGGCGCTGGCGCCCTACGCGCTGCCCCCGAACCACATCTATTTCACCTCATCAGCCGATAGCGGCCGGACCTGGTCCACCCCGGTGGCCATCCGCCCGGGCGCGGGCCGGATCGGCTACTTCGTCACCTGGATCGACGTGGCCTTGAGCATCGACGCGGCGGGGAACCTGTACGCGACCTGGGACACCCAGCACCCCGGCGGGGATATCGGCTGGCTGTCGTATTCCACCAACCACGGCCGGACATGGTCACCGGCCCGGCGGGTCACCCCCGATCACGACAACGCCGAGCACATCATGGCCGTCACCGCGGGACCGCCGGGCCTCGCCTACGTCGGCTGGCTGACCGGCGGCCCGATCTTCACTCGCTCGGCGCGGCGGTTCTCCCAGTACCTGCGGCCGTTCTCCATCCACGCCGGATGGCTGGCCGGGCCCATCCGGGTGTCCCGCCAGTCCGGCCGCCGCAACGTCTGGCCCGGCGACACCATCGGTATCTCCCTGCTGCCAGCCCACGGGCACGCGCCCCAGAAGATCCAGCTCAGCTGGGGCAGCGCGGTCAGCGGCCCCAACTCGCAAATCTTCACCACCACCGTTAGGCCGTAGCCCCTGGGCACACCAGCGATCCCGGTCGCTGAGCTGCGCGTTTGGGCGGAGCTGGGCGATTTGAACCTCTAGACCCTCTATCGACTACGTGGTCGCCACCGCCTGGGGCCAGCCGATCCGCCCGGACACGGTGTCATCTCTTATGACCGTCTTGATCAAGGTGCACAACGACCCCGAAGACGGCGATAAGCCAAGCGATCCGCCCCCCACGCTCGGCTCCACGACCTACGCCTCATCCACGCCACCACCCTGCTGCGCGTAAGTGGTCCGCGTGCTTGCGCGTGGTCGGCAGGCTGCGCCATCCTGTCCCGTGGTTCCACAGTTTGGACGGCTGTGGCCGACGAAAGGCGGCGGGGCTTCATGACCACTCCCGGAAACCCGCAGGACAGCGCGCAGAGCTATACCCAGCCGGACTCCATCCCGCCTGCTGCCCAGCCGGGCTCCATCTCGCCCCCTGGCCAGCCGGGCTACGGCCAGCAGGACAACCCGCAGGGCCATAGCCCGCGCGGGGTGTCCGATGACCAGACCTGGGCAATGCTCTCGTACATCCTGGCCCTGGTCGCGAGCATCATCGCGCCACTGGTGATCTACCTGGTGAAGATGAACCAATCCCGCTACGTCAGGTTCCACGCGGCACAGGCACTCAACCTGGGGATTACCGCCCTCATCGAGTCGATAGCGATCCTCATCATCGGCATCCTCCTCGCGGTTGCCACCCACGGCTTCGGCATCCTGCTGATGGTGCTGGCTTTCCTGGCTCTCGGCATCGCGCACCTGGTGTACCTGATCCTGGGAGCCGTCCGGGCGTACCAGGGCCAGCCGTTCCGGATTCCGACGATCATCTGCTTCCGCATGGTCAGGTAATCCCAGAACGGTTCCGGCTGAGGAAACTCTGCGGCACGGCGGGGCTGTTCAGCGCGGCCCTGGCCGCTCCCGGCAAGCTGCCCAGGCCCGCCGAGCGCGAGCGCCGTGCTCACCGACATGCGCGAACTGGCTGCGGTACGGCATCCAGCCCAAAAATCCCGCGTGGTCGCCGCGACCGCCGGCCCGGCCCTCAGCAGAGGGCCGGGCCGGCGCGCGTGCCAGATGGCTAGGAGTTGATCGGGTAGGAAACGGTGGCGAGTGAGGTGAAGCACTGGGCTGCGTTGCCCGAGCCACAGCTGGCCGAGGAGAAGACCTCCATGGTCCCGTCATTGCCGATGTACAGCGTCCCCGAGGTACCGCCGTTCGTGTAGACGGTGATGTACATGTTGTGGGTCGGGCGGTACGTCGAGGGCAGGAAGGCGAAAATCGCGCTGCCCGGCGTGGTCTGGTGCATCGACCCGGACAGGTAGACGACGTTGCCCTGCAGCGCCACCTTCGGGTTGCCGGTACCGAAGGTTCCGTTGGACGACGCCCAGGCGTTTTGCAGGACGAGGGATTGCCACGAGACCCCCGTGGTGAGGCTGCTGGCCGCGCTGTTGGCTCCCTGGCTGTGGGCGACCCGCATTGTGTGGATAGGTCCCTGGGAAGGCCCAGGGACCAGGTGGGTGGAGGCAAGGGCTCCGCCGCCCAAGGAGAGTGCGACGGCCAGCCCCGCGATGGCGATGGCGGGAGTACGTGCAGCGATTGATCGAATGCGACGCATAGTCGGTGACCCCTTCACTTACTCCGCCGCCCCGTACGGCGGAGACTTCGATGTACAGAGGCATGCCGCCTGGCGCTGATACATCCAGGACGTCCTGGGGGTATCGATCACTGAGTTAGATCGGAGGAAGACGAAGCGGCCCCGACAGCGGCGAGGGAGCACAGCAGGGGTCTGGTACCCCGCGCAGGGCTTCTGTCCTCCGTCGGTTGATGTGCGACGGTTCTCCGGCAGCTGATCTGCGGCATCGGCCCGGCGGATCGCGGCAGGGGCGAGCGATGCGCCCGCGAGTGCGTGTGGTGTGGGCGTAGTGTCAGCGGGTGTCTGGCAACGCGTTCTGGCAGCGGCATGGGACGCTTGGGCCCGGCGCTCTGAATACGGCCTGCCGAACGCCGCCTATGATCGCCCGGCGATCTTGCGCCTGGCCGGGCACGTCACCGGCCGGCGCGTCTTGGAACTGGGCTGCGCGGCCGGTGTGCTGACCGGGCAGCTGGCAGATCGTGGCGCCAGCGTCCTGGGCCTGGACCGGGAGCCGCGGATGGCCGCCCTAGCCCGGCAGCGGCTGGAGGGGCGCGCCCGGGTCGAGGTTGCCGACCTGGAACAGCCGCTGGACATGGTGCCCGACGCCTGCATCGACCTGGTGGTTGCCTCGCTCGTCTTGCACTACATCGCGGACTGGCGGCCACTGCTCGCGGAGCTGCACCGGTGCCTGGTCCCCGGCGGGGCCCTGGTGTTCTCGATCCATCACCCGATCACCGGATGGCAGCTGTCCGGCAAGGCGGACTACCACCGCACCGAACTGGTCAGCGAGCAGTACGACTACGACGGGCAGCTGGTGACCGTCCAGATGTATCGCCGCCCCATCTCGGCAATCTTCCGCCAGCTCCGTGGTGCTGGATTCACCGTGGATGTGGTGGACGAACCACAGCCTGAGACGGCCACAGAGCCCAGTGACCCCGAGCTCACGCAAATCCTGCAGACCCAGCCGGTCTTCTTGTTCATCCGAGCGCTACGCGCCTAACTCCAATCCCAGTCCATTGCATGCAATGGGCGGACGAACGTGGTTGACGTGGCATTGGTGCGAGGACACGAGCGCGACTCGGAAGATCCGATCGACAAAGAGTTATCGCCCCCCGTATGTAACCGGGCTGATGCGGTATCAGCCTTGCGCCCACTGACCAAACCGGTAAGTCCAAATCAGTCCAGATGAGCCAGATCAGAATGAAGGCGACAGGGATCAAGCTCGTAACCTATGCCCTGTAGGCTTGCGGGCATCGGGGAGAAAGGCACGTATGGATCTGGGTCTGGCGGGGCGCTGTGCGGTCGTCACCGGTGGCAGCAAGGGAATAGGCCTCGCCATAGTCCGCGGGCTAGCGGCGGCTGGTGCGCAGGTCACCGTGGCCGCCAGGAAATCCTCCGCCGACCTTGACGAACTGGCCCGAACCGGCCACGTGCAGATCGTGCATGCAGATCTGGGCGACCCCGCTGGCCCAGCCGCCGTGATCGAGCAGGCCGGAGAGCGGATCGACGTCCTGGTCAACAACGTCGGCAGCGCCCCCGCCCGGACCGGGGGGTTCCTGTCCATCACCGACGCGGACTGGCACGCCACGATCGAGCTGGACCTGATGGCGGCAGTCCGCGCTACCCGGGCGGCGCTGCCGGGCATGCTCGCCGCAGGCACCGGTGTGATCGTCACCACCTGCTCAGTTAATGCCCGGCTGCCAGATCCGGCCGTAATGGACTACAGCGTCGCTAAAGCAGGCCTGGCCAGCTTCTGCAAGGCCTTGTCGAAGGAGGTCGGGCCCCGGGGTATCCGCGTCAATACCGTCAGCCCCGGTCCGGTAGCCACCGACCTGTGGCTCGGCCAGGGCGGAGTGGCCCAGACCGTGAGCGCGGCGACCGGCGCCGCGCCGCAAGAGGTGGCAGACCAGGCCGCCAATCAGATGGTGACGGGCCGCTTCACCCGACCCGACGAAGTAGCTGACCTGGTGCTCTTCCTGGCTAGCGACCGTGCCTCGAACATCACCGGCGCTGACTTCGTCATCGACGGCGGCCTGATCCAGACCCTGTAGCCAGGGAACTCGCGTGTGCAGGTTTGTGCAATTCCCCGCTGTTCGTCTGGTAACCGGTTGGGCACCAGAGCTGATGGTCCGCCAGGCGATCAAGCCGACGCCGCCGAACAGGCGGTAAGGCCAAACAGACCAGACGGGCCGGATCAGACGAAGACGTGAGGGAGTCAAGCTCGTGACCTGAGGAGACGGTCGCGCGCTCGGAGGGACTCGAACCCCCAACCTTCTGATCCGTGGACTGGTCACCCCCGTCCGCTACCTGCCCATTCCTACGCTGACCTGGTGAATGCTGCTCACGGGTGCGCAGTGGATGGCAGCGTTGAGCGTCCCTGTGCGGCCAAATGCGGCTGGGTAGCTGGGCGACGGACACCAGCCCCATCGCCCCTCGACCGTCAGGTCCGTCTTGACGTCGGATTATTCGCGACCCAGTGACCCTTCTGTGTCAGTTTGGGGTGGCTGTTGCGGCGGTAATCTCGTGTTAAGTACTCGCATCCTTCCCGGATCGGAGCCCTATGACCATGGACGCGCCCGACGCCGCCCCGGCGGAGCAGAAGCCGACCATCGTCCTAATCCACGGCCTCTGGCTCACGCCGCTCAGCTGGGAGGGCTGGAAGCAGCGCTTCGAGTCGAAGGGCCACACCGTGCTCGCACCGGCCTGGCCGGGACTGGAGGGAACGGTGGAGGAGGTCCGCCAGAATACCTCCAGGTACGAGCGGCTCGGGATCAAGGAGATCACCGACCATTACGACGGGATCATCCGCGGTCTCGGCGCCCCGCCGGTCATCATGGGCCACTCGTTCGGTGGTCTTATCACGCAGCTCCTGCTGAACCGCGGCCTCGGCGCCTCGGCCGTGGCGATCAGCCCGGCGCAGATCAAGGGCGTGTACATCCTGCCAGTAGCCCAGGCCAAGGTTGCATCGGTGGCGCTGAAGAACCCGGCCAACCGCCACACGACCCAGATGCTCACGCCGGAGGAGTTCCACTACGGCTTCACCAACACGCTCACACTCGAGGAGT